>Ga0075421_100006811_pt1 | contig 13954 bp, 10 predicted proteins | sample SoiMetdeltSBSDD5_FD_75292 | JGI IMG/M metagenome (GOLD analysis project Ga0075421, IMG submission 75292) | Bulk soil microbial communities from a Populus tree surrounding site in Tennessee, USA - Soil MetaG P. deltoides SBSDD5 | ecosystem: Environmental > Terrestrial > Soil > Tree plantation...
CTGTGTTCCCGGTTGGTTTTCAGTGACGGGAGCACAGTGATCCGCACCCCGACCATACGTGCCGTGGGGTCGGCCGATGCTGAATCCCCTCCTCTGGATTGCATGGTATTGCCTGGTCTTCTTGGTGAGCGTACGGCTTTATGTCGGCCCGATTCATGCCGCTGAGCCCGAGCGCATTCATGGCCTTCCTCTTCACACCATTCTCGAACTCGAGCAGACAGCGCAGCTCCTGGCCGTGCTCTTCGACAGCGGTCGAGCGGTCATCAACGACAATCAGCTCTTGTTCGACGACCGGACCAAGAAGGACAAGCATTTTTCGCCGGAGGTGTTCGAGCGTCAGCTGGCGGACATGTTTCGAGGCCGGTCGGGAGCCGATTTGCAGGAGTTGGATGCCGCACGAATGCCCGCGAATGCGAAACAATTGTTGAAACAACTTGTTGCGGTAAGCAAGACGGTCGTTGCCCAGGCCCAGCCGGAGCTCGACCGTCTCGATGTCGAGTTCAAGGGTTTCATTCCCGCCGTGTTTGGAGAACGAGTCGCAAACCGGTTTACGGCCCGCACCGGCGTCCGCCTCAAGCAGACCGCGTTGGCCCCGCGCAATCCGGCCAATGCGCCCGATCCTTTTGAGCGAACCGCACTAGAGGCATTTGCCGAGCCTTCGTATCCCAGGGAAAAAATTATCAGCGAGGTGACGACGAAGGGACAAGCGGTCCGGCTTATGTTTCCATTGTATACGACGAGACATTGTCTCGACTGTCATGGCGAACCCAAGGGCGTTCTGGATCGAACCGGTTACCCTCGCGAGGGTCTGACCCTCGGGCAGAATGCCGGTGCTATCAGCGTGGTGCTTCCGATCACGAAATGAACATATTACTCTTGCTGCTGCCGGCGTGGATCCTGTTTGTGGGAGCGGTATGGGCGAGCGATCGTCCACCGGTACCGGTGGAAAAGCCCGCTGGAAGCGGGGTCATCGTCCATCGGGACGGATATGTGTTGACTGCGTACCATGTCGTGGCGAATGCCAAGCGGATCCTGGTGGTAACCTCAGGAGAGTTCCGCGCTCCGGCCGTGCTCGTGAGCGCCGACCAGGAGCATGACCTTGCCTTGCTGAAGGTGGATACGGTCGGTCTTTCCGAGGCTCCGCTGGGGTATGCAGGAGCGGTCCGGCTTGACCAGGAAGTGATCGCCGTCGGGTTCCAATTCGGCCTGCGGGAAGTCACCGTGACGAGGGGGCATGTGGCGGCCGTACGTACCAAAGGGGTGCAGCGGGTATTTCAGGTCGATGCCGCGGTCAATCCCGGCAACAGCGGCGGGGCGGTGTTCAATCCTCGTGGAGAGGTCGTGGGAATTCTGACGACAAAATTCACGCATCCTTCGGGGATCGTTCCGGAAGGAATGGCATTCGCCGTACCTATCAGCTATGCGACCCCGTTGCTCGCCAATATCCCGGACTTTGATTTCACCTCGGTTGGAAAGGGCCGGAAGGATCTGAAAGGAGGACGGCAGAACAAAGGCATGGTTGCCGACCTGGCCCGCACGACGGTGAGGATCGAGACGTTAAGGAGTTCGGACGGCGGCACTGGCGGCGTGGCCCCGGCTCTTCCTCCGCCGGTTGCCGGCACGCCCAAGCACGAGCCTCAGCCCGGCGTCCCTCCCCGTTCTTCCCAGAGTCCGGTCCATCACCCCGCATCTACGCTGTCGGACGAACTGGTCGGGAAAGTGAATGCGCAGCTCCGGGCTGCACAGGAAGACGAGTTGCAAAAACTGAAAGAACGAGGCATTCCCGCGCCGGAGGAGATGGTGCTCATTCCGGGGGGAGAGTTCTTGATGGGAACTGAAGACGGGCTCCCTGATGCCAAACCGTTGCACCGCATTCATCTGAGTCCCTATTGGATTGATCGATATGAGGTGACGAACGGGCAGTATCGTCAATGCGTCGAGGGAGGCGGTTGTACGGCGCCTCGTGACCGGCAGGCTTTCGACGACCCTGACCGCCTGCGGCACCCGGTCATCAACGTCACCTGGTCGCAAGCCAGAGCCTATTGTCAGTGGGCGGGCAAACGACTTCCCACCGAAGCGGAATGGGAGAAGGCGGCGCGAGGGACGGATGGTCGACGCTATCCGTGGGGAAACAACGAAGATGTGATCGAACACCATCGACCCAAGGGAAACGAGGCCAAACTCATGGCGAATGGGACCGAGCCGGTCGGGACACAAGACGCTCCTGCCTCTCCATATGGGGTATACGACATGGTCGGCAACGTCTCCGAATGGGTCAAGGATTGGTATGCCGAAGACTTTTATCCGTCTTCCTCCTCCCGTGATCCTCAAGGTCCTCTGCGTGGGTCGTTTCGAGTCCTTCGTGGAGGTGGTTGGAATGAGCGGTCGTTGGAACTTCGCGTGAGTTATCGCGGGTGGGATGAGATGACCTATTGGGGGCCGGCCTTGGGGGTGCGGTGCTCGACGGACGTTCCGTAAACGACTCGATAAAGCGGACGAAGCGGCACCACTTCTTACCCGCCCGCCCCGAGCCTGCCGAGACAGGCTCCCTTTCCGTGGCGTTAAGAAGCTTCCTGCAGATCGCGCCCTAAATGAATCAGTCCAACCGGGTCAATTCCTTCGGTCGGCTCCCAAATGGTTCACCGTCTTGTTGCTCCTCATGTTGTGCCTGATCTCTGCGAAAAAAATCTGACCGACCGGACGCGATGGGTCTGGACTCGAGCGGTCAGTTGGAATCGAGGGTCAGACGGAGTTGCAACAGTCGAGAGAGAATGTTCAGGCGGACCGGCTGCTCGGAAAGGGAACCGGCAACGATAGCGACCTCAAGAAGGTGCGAAGGTCCCGTCCCTAGCTCCCGAATGGTTTTTCCCCTCTCTTCCCCTTCGTTCAGTTCCGGTACCGACACCACAACCGGCATGCCGGGTTCGATGATATCCCGGGCGCTGAGAAAACCTCGAAGATGGGCTCGATCCGTTTCGGATAAGCCGGGCAGCACGACGATGGCCCCGACGGAACCTGGCACACACTGTTCCCAAACGGACCAGAATCGCCGCTCTCCGCGAACTGCGGCCAGATGGAGAGCCGTCCGTGCGGACAACCGAACTCGTCCAATCTCCTGTCGATAAGAGAGGTGTGGTGTCTGCGTCTCCAACGCCGCCCATCTGGCAGGGGAAAGGTCCATGACCAGGGCTTGAATCAGATCGCTCGTGCCGGCCGCGGCCGTTCCGACGACAAGCATGCGAAGGATGCAGGGTGTTGCAGATTGGGACGTGGATCCGCAAGACTGTCGTGCGACCGATTCCAATTGTGCCAGGAGGCGTCCGATCGCAGAGTCGTCGGTGGCAGGGTCGACCTGTCCTGGCGGGTCCGATGATTGATCTGCGAGCCTGTGCTCATGTTCCTTGAGCAGCTGGAGGTCTTCGAACAACAGATGCGCCATGCTGGCCGTGATCGGCGCCATGTCCGGCACGGCATCGGGCACAAATACGAAGCGGCCTGTTTTCCACCCCAACAAACGAAACAGGGGTTCTTCCCGTACCGGTGAACGAATGTCGGCTTCGACGATGACACCGTCCTTGAGATATAACGTTCCCGTGCGTTCACCATGGCTTAGGACGAGCGCTCCTGTCTTTTGCTCCAGTTCCAACGCCTGGATGAGATCAAGCAGATCGATGTCGTCGATTCGGCCGTTCATTCCGATTCGCTCGAGTGAAAGACTCCTCGCCTGTTCGATGCGCTCCATCGCCGTTTCCACACTCTGCCTGACCCGCTCCAGTGAACAGGGCTTGGTCAGATAGTCGTCGGCTCCGATACGTCGGCCCTTTAGCCGCTCCGTTTCATGGTCTCGGGCTGTCAGGAAAATAAAGGGAATCGTGCGGGTTGATGCGTTGCGGCGAAGATGTTGGCAGAGTTCGTACCCATCCATCCCCGGCATTGTGATGTCGGCAATGATCAGGTCCGGCCTGTGTGTTTCAATTTTCTGAATCGCCTCCTGCCCATTCAATGCCGTGTCGACTTCGCATTGGTGCCTGCTTAGGTACAGTGAGAGGACGCGCAGCCACCTCGGTTCATCATCTGCAACCAGGATTTTCGGTTTGACCGGGTGGTGGAGGTCCGGGAGCATCATGGTCACCGGCGTAACGGAACGGCGAATATGGCCCGGCGACAGAGGCCGGACATGCAACGCGAACGAACCGGTTCCGGCGGGCTAGGTCCGTATGGACGGTTGCCCCACGCCGTGGACGACATCGTCGGTGATGATGACGGACTTGACGCCTTGCAATGCAGGAACCTCGTACATCAAGTCCAACATGACTTCTTCCAAAATAGCCCGTAGTGCGCGAGCTCCGGTCCTGAGTGACCGGGCCCGGTGCGCGACCGCTTTGATCGCCGGCTCCGTAAATTGAAGGTCGATGTGCTCCAGTTCAAAGAGGGCCTGGTATTGCTTTACCAAGGAATTTCTCGGTTCCGTCAGCACGCGAACGAGCGCATCGTCGTCCAGATCGCTCAGGGTGGTGAAGACGGGAAATCGCCCGACAAACTCCGGAATGAGACCATATTTCAGGAGGTCATCCGGTTGGAGGAGTTCCAACAGCCCGCCGGGACTCCAGTTGTGACGTGGGGCGACATCGGCGCCAAAGCCAAGTCGTTTCTGTGTCGTACGCTGGCCGATGATCTGGTCTAATCCGACGAACGCGCCGCCGCAAATAAACAGAATGTTGGAGGTGTCCACGCGGAGATATTCCTGTTCGGGATGTTTGCGACCGCCTTTCGGGGGCACATTGCAGATCGTGCCTTCCACCAGTTTGAGCAGCGCCTGCTGGACCCCTTCGCCGGACACATCGCGTGTGAGCGACGCGCTTTCCGATTTCCGGCTGATCTTGTCGATTTCGTCGATGTAAATGATGCCCGTCTCGGCGCGCTTGAGATCGTACTCGCACGACTGAAGGAGCTTGAGCACGACATTTTCGACGTCCTCGCCGACGTAGCCGGCTTCCGTCAATGTGGTCGCGTCGGCGATTGCGAACGGGACATGAAGAATCCTCGCGAGCGTTTGGGACAGCAGGGTTTTGCCGGTTCCGGTCGGCCCGATCATCAGAATATTGTTCTTCTGAATCTCGATCCCTTTGAGCCGATCCCGGCTCAGAATGCGCTTGTAATGATTGTGAACGGCGACGGACAGAACTTTCTTGGCTTGATCCTGTCCGATGACGTACTCGTCAAGCACTCGCTTGATCTCGGTGGGTTTGGGCAGCAGAAATGCGGCGCCGTCGGTCTTCGAAGCCTGCTCCGCCTGTTCATCCAGAAGGAATGTCGAACAGAGCGTCACGCATTCATTGCAGATCAGCAGGGTGGAATCGGCCTGACAGGACCCGCATTGATGGCAGGAGGGACTTTGAATCAAACTTTTGACGGTGCCTTGCCGCTTGCCGCAGAAGGAACACTGCCGATCCTGCTTATTCTTGGTTTGGCGGCTTTCCCAGAACATGCTCCTTCACCTGGTATGACGCGTTGAGGACAATTCTAGTCTCGTCGCGGTTCCGGCACAAGTCCCTTGGACCGGTTCGAGCGGTCAAGAGGCAATGGGAAACCGCAACACAAAGGCACTGCCTTCCCCTTCTTTGCTGGTGACCTCGAGAGACCCCCCATTGTCTTCGACCAGTCGTTTCACATTTGTGAGACCGAGACCGGTCCCATACTCCTTCGTAGTGAAGAATGGCTCAAAGATATGAGACAAGCTGTCCGCGGAGATACCTGACCCTGTATCCCTCACCTCGATGTCGATGAATCCGTTTTGGCCGGCAGCAGTGGTCAACGTAACCCGACCGCCATCCGGTACGGCCTCCCGGGCGTTGATCAGAAGATTGACAAGCGCTTCCTTTACTTGTTCCGGATCGACGTGAATGTGCGGCAGGTTCCTTCCAAATACGGTCTGCACATGAAGGCGACCCAAGCTACCCTGAGCCTTCCATTGTTCGAGGGCTGAGCGTGCGACGTCATCAGCCGCAACTATTCGAAAATCAGGAGGTTTTTGCCGCGCATAGCGGAGAAAGTCATTGATGCGGTGCGATAATTTATCCACCTCTTCGATGATATACCGTGCCACTTCCTCTTTCACCGGTTGCTCCTGGTCCTTTTCCAGAACCAACTGGGCTGAGCTTCGAATTACACCGAGTGGATTGCGCAGATCGTGGGCGAGGGCCGCCAACAATTGCCCGACGGACGCGAGCTTCTCGCGGCGGACCAGTTCAGTCTGTTGGAGTTTGATGGTGCGGAGATTGTCCTCGAGCGCCCATCGCATGGCTGTGAAACTTCTGGCGAGGTCTTCAATTTCATCGCCGGTGCGATACTCGGCTTGGGGAAGCAGGGTCGGCGGCATTGCCGAATCAGGCAAGCTATGGTCGAGCCCCTGTCGGATCGTCTCCGCCTCTCGCTGCAATGAGGTGAGAGGACGCACGATTCGAGAGCCGATGGTGAATCCTAGAGACGCCAGCGTGACGACGAGTGCTAGCCCGAGCATGCCCACCGTAAGCAGCAAGGCATAGATCGGAGCGTACGTTTCTTCGGGAGCCTGTCGCACGAAGGCATACCACCGGTCGCTGTTCAAGCTGGACGGAGTGAGCGCATGGGCAAACCTGACCGGGGCCGCTCCGACGATCGCGTTTTTCCCTCCATGTGCGTCGTCCTCAGCCACAAGCCAGATGGGATGGGTGACAGCGAGCTTGGCCAACAACTGTTGAGGGATCAGGTGCGAAGTCGGCGGGAGCATGGGGCAGATGAGGGGGGTGCCCTGGGTATCCAGCAACATGCCGTGACCGGTATCACCGATGTGAATCGGAAGAATGGTATTGGTGAGCACATCACGCTGGATGACGAGGCCTACTGCGCCGATAGCAGCCGTCCGGGTCTCGTCTCGAACGGGGACGGAAACCTCGAACACGTAGTCGTTGAGTTGTGGATCGAGGACGAGAGAACTGACATACGCACTGTTCGGCGCGGAATTCATAGCTTCCTTCCACCACGTCTGATCAGTTTGTAGATATTGCGTGCGACGATCCGTCGACACGACCAGTGCGCCTTGCTGATCGGCGACCATGACGCGAACGGTATACCCAGCCTGCTGTGCCCATTCTTCCAGATACCGTGTGGTCAGGACGAGGGAGGATTCGTCGCCCTGATTCGCACGGAGGGCCCAATTGGCTTCGCCCTCCGACAACAGGCGGCGTATGCTCGACTCGTTTCGTTCGCGATAGCGCGCGTTTGAAGCCGCGACCCGCTGCTTGATGTGGACCGGCACGAGGGCCAGCCTGACGGCGCGATCGATTTCATCGTCGACCGCGGAGGCGAGACGGATGGCTGTAGACCGCGCGATTTCCTGGAACCCTTCGCCGATCGCCTCTTTCAACGCCGCGGTGCTGTATAAATAGGTCGCAATAAGAGCGGCGATTCCGGGGACGATACCGACGACGAGCAGAGAGAAGAAGAATTTTTTCTGGAGGCCGCCTGCCCCGTGTGGCTGTTCCATGGATCCGGTGGCGTCACTTGAGATTGTACTTGGCCATGCGGTAACGCAGAGTGTTTCGCGTGACTTTCAGGAGGCGGCTCGCTTCCGAGACATTGCCGCCGGTTTGTTGCAAGGCTTCCTGCAACATGGTCTTTTCGATTTCCTCCACAGAGAGTCCGAGTGAGAGCAATGAGCGGTCTCCAGAGTGTTGCGGGTCGAACTCTGTCCCGGTACCCTTCAAGGTGCCGGGAAGATGTTCCGGTGTGATCTCGCCCTCCTTGCAGGTGATGGTCATCCACTCGACAGCGTTATGAAGTTCCCGGACGTTTCCCGGCCAGCGATAACGCTGCAGCAGCGCAAGCGCGTCGGACCTGATGCCGCGTAACCGCTTGCCCCGCTCTCGCCGGGCGGTGTCGAGGAACGAGTTGAGTATCGGTTCGATGTCCTCCGGCCGTTCCCGCAGGGAGGGGACCCTGAGTTGATAGACGTTGAGCCGATAATATAAATCCAACCGAAAGCGCTCTTTCTTGATGAGATCCGGGAGTTCCTGATTGGTTGCCGCAATCACCCTGATGTCTACCTTCGTCCCCCGCACGCCCCCGAGCGGTTCTACAATGTGGTGTTCGAGGACACGAAGCAGTTTCGCTTGAGCCGTCAGGCTCATCTCTCCGATTTCATCCAGAAACAATGTCCCTCGGTCCGCCAGTTGAAAGCGTCCCGGCTTGCCCTTCTTGGCATCGGTGAACGCGCCTTTTTCATATCCGAACAATTCTGACTCGAGAAGATTTTCCGGAATGCCTGCGCAGTTCAGCGCGACGAGCGGTCCCTGGGCGCGCGGGCTGGCGAGATGGATGGCACGCGCCAGCAAATCTTTTCCGGTTCCGCTCTCGCCGGTCACGAGAACGGTGGCATCGGTCTGGGCGACCTCCAGCGCGAGACGTTTGACCAGGTCCATCTGTTTAGACACGCTGATGATACGATCGAATCCGAATTGCTCCTGAAGACCTGCTCGAAGTACCCGATTGTCCTGCGCAAGGCGACGTACTTGCAGCGCTCGGCTGATGATGATCTTGAGCTCATCGTTGTCCACCGGTTTGGCAATGTAATCATAGGCCCCCTTGTGCATGGCCTCCACAGCGGACTTTACCGTTCCATATCCGGTGACAATCAACACCGGGACCTCCGGCATATGCTGTTTCGCTGCCTCGAGCACGTCCATGCCGGATACGTTCCCGAGCTGAAGATCGGTCACGATGAGATCGAACGATGCTTGATCCTGGATCAAACGGATGGCATCGGTTCCGGAATTGGCGAGGATGAGATCGTAGCCGGCCGGCTTGAGCACGAGCTCAAGGAGGCGCCGCATGCGTTCTTCATCTTCAACGATCAGGAGGGTTGGAGCGTGCATATTGGGACGTCCGGTCCGCACTGACTCCGCGAGCGTTCCCTAGCGTATCACTATTGGAGGGGCGGGGAGAAGGGTCAACAGGGCGGATGTGTTCTGTTATCCGCTTGAGGAGACCTGTCACGTCCGGTGCCTACGGGTGTTCACCTGCGCAAGCGAGACATTCCGTTGAAAGCCGCTGAATTTGGAACGTCGCACTGGACTGTGCCGGAAGGCCGAGGCGAACTCGGCTGCGGTGAAGGCTTCGAGTCTATCCAGTTCGGGAGACAAGGTCATATCATGCGGTTGAAACGCGGCTTCGTGGCTCTCCTGAGCGTTGACATTATAGGGACAGACGTCGAGACAATCGTCACAGCCAAAGATCCTATTGCCAATGTTCCGGGCGAGATCATCGGATATCGAGCCGGCATCCCTGAGTTCGATGGTGAGGTAGGAAATGCAGCGACTTGCGTCGACGACATACGGCTCGGTAATCGCGCCAGTCGGGCATGCCTTTATGCAGAGGGTACAGCTCCCACAGAGATCGGTTCCCGGTTCGTCCGCGGAGAGCTCGAGCGTGGTCAGGACTTCTCCCAGCAACAGCCACGACCCGAACTGCGGTGAGACGAGGTTTGAGTGCTTTCCGATCCACCCGAGACCACTTCGCTCCGCCCAGGCCTTTTCCATGATCGGACCCGTATCGACATACGAGCATGTCACCTCATGGGGGGCGATGGCTTGGATATACCGTTCCAGTTTTTGTAATCGTTGCCCAACAAGCTCATGGTAGTCGCGTCCCCATGCATAGCGGGCGATCCGTCCCTCTCCGGCCCGTTCAGTGGCCCGGTGATCCGTGTAGTAATTGATTCCAACAGAAACGATCGAGCGGCACCCTGGTAGAACCCGTGATGGATTCGCGCGGCGATCGGGGTCGCGTGCCATCCAACTCATCGTCGCGTGAAATTCCCATCCCAGCCACTGGTGCAGTCTGGCCAAAAGGCGGGGTAGAAACGCGTCGGGTACGGCGGCCGGTTCATGGGGACGGACCTGAGGCACTGCACTGATGCCTACGGCATCGAATCCCACCGCGAGGGCTTCTTGCTTGATCTCTTGAGTCAGCGAGCGGGACACGATCATCCCTGAGAACAGTCGAATCGAACCATAAATTGAGCGGAACAACGAATTGACTCGCAACGGCCACACGCGCCGGTGATTTTCGTTTTCCAGTCCGATGCTTTGGGATCAAACCGGCAAAAGGTTTTCCCGGCCTTCGAAACGGTGGTCCAAGGTTTGGTTGTTCCGGGGAAGTTCACCACGACACATCCTTTCGGAAACGGCACCTCGCAACGCTGGGCAGGTTCGCCTTGAGCCATACCAAAACTGCAAGACTGCTCGGTGGTGGCCGAAAAGTCATTCGCCGGCTGAGCGTTTGCGAGGCCGCCGTTTGCCGCCATGAGAAAGGGAAGACTTCCTAGCACGATACTCCACATCCCGAATCCGATCATCTGACGGCTGTCCCTTCTTAAGCGGGCATCCTAACACAGCGGGTCGGAGGAGGCGATGAGAGGTGACGCCGCACACTTTTGGGAAGCATCAGACCGACAGACGTGCATATTTGTCAGAGGATCTCTGGTACTGTTTCTTCAAGGCGGGGCCCCTGTTTAGCCCGCATGAGGGTTCGTAGCGAAACCGCGAAGACGCCTTGCGAGACGGGCACGTGGAGCCGCGAGGGAGGGAGGCATCCTTGAACAGGATGTCGACCGACCGAGCGGCGAGCCTGGCCGCATTTGAACGGCAGCCAGGCTTGTCGCAGCTGCGTGCTTGCGGTTGCAGTAGAACTCTCATGAATAATGCGGGTTAGGGGAAGCCTGTCTGGGATCGGCCAGATTTCCGCGTCAAGTCCTCTTTTGATGAAGGCGTATCGCGCGATCGCGGAGGTTTGTTCACAATAGCTTCCCGAGCCGAATGGCCTTAGTGGATCACCCTGCTCGAAATGATTCGCAGCTCTTGGCTGTTCAAAAGCGGGCGAACCGTTCGAATTCGCAGACGTTGCTGGGGATAGCGTTCTCGTCGAGCACAGGATTTCACTGGCACAGTAGTTGCGTTGGATTACAGTCGGCCAGCTAGTTGTTTAAGACCCGCCACACAGGGTTGAATGGATCTAGCGACAAAAACCGGAGACAGGGCTGGATAGGCCCGGTGAGATCGCTTGAATGTCCATCGGGAGTGCAGGTAGAAATCAGATGATGCAGGCAAAAGTACTCATTGTAGATGACGAAGTGGTCGTGGCCGAGGATATTCGACGGCAACTACGGTCATTAGGATATACCGTGGTAGGGGTGGCGTCGTCGGGAGCCGATGCAATTCGTTTAGCCGGCGAGCACAGGCCGGATCTTATTCTGATGGACATCAAGCTGAAAGGCGCCATGGATGGAATTGAGGCTGCGCGATCCATTCAATTGATGTTCGACATTCCCGTGATCTACCTCACGGCGTTCTCCGATGAAGAAACCTTGGAGCGAGCCCGTCATACCTTGCCTTTGGCATACTTGATCAAGCCCTTCGTCAGCAGTGATTTGCGGGCCGCGGTGGAGCTCGCTCTGTTCCGGCATCGCGTGGCCAAAGTGTCGGAGCAGCGGGGGCGATGGTTGGATTCGGTCGTCCAATCGATGGGGGACGCGGTTGTGACGGTCGACTATTCGGGAAAGGTCACCATGCTGAATCCTGCCGCAGAGGTGTTGACGGGATGGACGCAGTCCGATGCGATCGGGCGGCCGATCGACGAGGTGATGATTTTGCTGGATGCCGTGACACGCCGCCCTGTGATAAATCCTGCGCTCCAAGCCATTCAAACAGGCTACACAGCGAATCTCAGCCATCAGAGCAATCTCCTGATGGGACGCCAGGGCAAGGAATTTCCGATCAGCGACAGTGCAGCACTCATCCATGATGCCCAGGGGATGCCGTCAGGCGTCGTGGTTGTGTTCCGACAAATCACCGCTAGTTCCTCATAACTCCTCACAGCCCCCTCCTAACCCGCATTATTCACGAGGACTTCTACTGCAACCGCCGATATGCCGCTGCGACAAGGTTGGCCGCGACTTGGTGGCGGCCAACCGGGTGGACTCCCCGCTTGGTCGGTCAACGGACTGTTTCAAGTCTGCCTCCCTCCCTTGCGGCTCCGTGCGCCCGTCTCTCAAGGCATCTCCGCGGTTTCGTCACGAACTCTTGTGAATAATGCGGGCTAAAGGCGCTCGCGTCGTGCAAACCGCTCAGGTATCATGTCATCCCACAGGTTGGTGCACCAGGAAGACTCGTCGGAAGCCTGCGGGGTGAGACAGTGCCCAGCCCTTCGCTATCGGTGACGAAACCCTCCGGACTCCAACAGAAAGGAGCGGGCCATGCTCGCGACACGTATCCGGCAGAAAGAAGGCACGTTCTATTTCGTGGCCTACAAGGCAGTGGCGCTCTTGGAAAGAATCCGCTTCACGAGCCGCTATTACTTTGAAGGAGAGGAAATTCCGGCAGCCGCCGTTTCCGAACACGACGAAGTCGCCAAGTTCATTGCGGGAATTGAGCGGAGCGAGAAGGGATTTCAGCGTGTCCTCAACCGGCAAAAGATCAAACAGATCGTGAATTTCTTTGAAACGGTCGTCTCACAGCCGATGGTGCCGGGCACGATTCTGTTGTTTACCGACGAGACCTTGCGCTTTCAGAAACTCGGCGACTCCGAATCGCTTGGCCATCTGAGCGAGCCGAAGGGAACGTACCTGATCATCGACGGCCAACATCGCTTGGCCGGCCTTCATTTCTTTCGCGATCAACATCCAGATCAGATCGATCAGGTCGAGGTTCCCTGTCTGCTGTTCGATGGCCGGAGCGCGGATTTCGCGACGGAGATGTTCGTCATCATCAACTCCACCCATACCCGCATCAATCGATCGCACTTGGTGGATTTGTATGAAAAGGTATCGTGGGAAAGTCCGGAGAAGAAATTTACCGCCAAGGTCGTCAATCTGCTGTACGCCGAAGCGGATTCACCGTTGCAATACAAGATCAACCGGCTGGGTGGACGTAGCAAACAGGAGAAATGGATTCTGCAATCTGAGATCTTTAATGAGCTCTTGAAGGTGGTCACGGCCCACAAACGTTGGATGGAGTCGCACCTGGGAATGAAGGCCGATCGCTGCTACGCCCTGGTGCGGGATTATCTGAAAGGCGTGAAGGATGTCATGGGCGACGTCTGGGGCAACAACGAGCGCTACATGTTTACCAGAGACGTGACGTTGAAAGCGCTCATGAGGGTGTTGGACGATCTCATCGTGGACCGGAAGTTGATGGGCGATTGGGAGGCGCTCCGTTCGCCGAAGCCGTTCGCCGACCTGCTCAAGCCGTGGGCCGCGTTGGGAAAGGAATTTCGGGCAGAAGGATTCTATGAACGGTTTCCGGCCAAGGGGCAGCTGGAACGAGTGCGTCGAGTGCAACAACGATTGCTCGATGCAGTCACGGGATAGGAACGATCGAGGTGCGATGGCATCTCCTCATGGTGGTGATGCTGGCAGGAGGGATGTTCCCGCCGGCCGTGATCGCCGTGACCGATTCGGAGTCTAGTCCATCGACCCCTGCTCTGAAGGTCATTTCAGATCCAGCCGGTGGTGTCCGAGCCACAGCGACCATTGTTTTCCCCGCGCCTCCTCCCACCGTGCAGTCTATCCTGACGGATTACCGAAAATGGCCCGAGTTGTTCGAAGTGCGCATGCGTGTGGCCGGATTGGAAGAGCATCCTGGCGGAGTCTTGACGGATCTCTATATCGAGCATTCGCTCATGCCGGGTGAACGACGATTGTTATGCGATTCACATACTCTACCGACCGGCGGCTTGGTGACGGATCTCAAAGGGGGAGATTTCAAACGCTACCATCGCGTGTGGAAACTCTTCCCCATGGACGACTCCCATCGTACGCGCGCGGAATTCGAATTGATCGTAGAAATCGATACGATCGTTCCCGACTGGATTATCGCCGTGGCCATGCGAAGGGAACTGGAAGCACATTTTAGAATCGTCA
>Ga0075421_100006812_pt1 | contig 13952 bp, 7 predicted proteins | sample SoiMetdeltSBSDD5_FD_75292 | JGI IMG/M metagenome (GOLD analysis project Ga0075421, IMG submission 75292) | Bulk soil microbial communities from a Populus tree surrounding site in Tennessee, USA - Soil MetaG P. deltoides SBSDD5 | ecosystem: Environmental > Terrestrial > Soil > Tree plantation...
TGACCTTGGCATCCTCCCCGCTTGCCTCCTTGCCGAGGGCATCCAAAGCCTTGCGCAACGCGCCGTTGCGCCCGGTCGCCTTGCCGAATTGGCTGGCCAGCCCGGTGAGCAGATTTACCGAGCGCAGCTTGCCGGCGTTGCGTTTCAGCTCATGCTCGACAACGCCGCCCAAGGTGAAGTGCTGCAGCAGCGCGACGATGTCGGCAAAGCCCTCATGAAGTGCCAATGAGTCGGCATTGACCGGTTCGACGGAGCGTTTGCGCAGGCCATGGAGGATGGCGTGCGTCGTCTCATGGGCGACGATGTCCTGGGACAGGCAGGTGAAGACCCACTGGCCTTCGGGCACGCCATCTTCCGGCGGGCTCTTGAAATAGCCGAACAGCAACGCGGCCTTGTCCGGGCTGTAGTAGGCGTTGGCCTCCCGCATCGCGTGCGGATAAATCCGCAACCGCTTCACATGATCGGAATAGCCGCGCCTTGGCGGTGCACCATCCTTGGTTTGGGGCGGTGGCCGCGTCCAGAAAACGTAGCGGCCGAGCGCCCGCTCGAAATGGCGGATGGTGTACATCGCCACGGCAAACACCATCTGCTGGTGGAACTGCGGACAGCCTTCGCCGGCCGGCAAGCCGTCCTGGGCAAGCAATAGCGGATCGCGCAGGTCGATCGGCTCGTAAAAGGTCCTTGCGTGGAAATCATAGTCGATGACTTCGAGGTATTCGTTGGTCGGGCCCACATCGAGAGGGTCCTCCCATGGTTGCTCCCACGGCAGCGACAGGACGGCGTCATTGATGACGGCAGTTTCGAGTTCGACGGAAGCGGACGGGTCGAAAGCGTAGACCCTGAGTCTACGTGTCGTCGGCGTGGGATAGCAACCCATCGACATCAAGCGCCCTCCCTCGCTGGAACAGCCTGAGCGCGTCAGGATGTTCCCGCCCGGCAGTCGCGCGTGAGCGCATGCCAGCAAGGTTGATTCGGCAGGGGCTGGAATGTGCTCTTGTTAACCTGGATTAGCAATAGGACGGCCGTGCCGCCGTTAACGGGCTTTCCAGGTCAAAAAGGTGGTGCCGCCGCCGATATCACAGCGCGATCGATATCCCTGTCACTCACCTAGCGCTAAGGCAGGTCTCGCGGGTAATTCCTGGGCTAGTCCGGCATGTTCGCGCCTGCCGCTGTCCAACATTCTTCGCATCATGAAGATGAAAAATGCGACGACCCCAACCGTAAAAACCAGGTCCCCAGGAACCCTTGCCCAAACGAGCGCCTGCATGACCGGACTGTGGATGACTTCCGCGCTGCGTGCGTAGGCGTAATCCCGCGTGAAGCTCTGGTAGGATTGGTAAAGGCCCTGCGGGAAGAGCGATAGGAACACCATCATCGCGAGGCCGATATTGAGGCACCAGAACGACGTCCTGAGCAAACGCTCGCTCCAGCGCGACGGATCCGAAAGGCCACGCATGCAGAACAACGTCAGCCCAATTCCGAGCATGCCATAGACGCCGAACAACGCGGCGTGAGCATGCGTTGCGGTCGTGTTGAGCCCCTGCATGTAATAAAGCGCGAGTGGAGGATTAATGAAAAAGCCAAACAATCCCGCGCCAATCATATTCCAGACGAGGACACTGGCAAAGAATGCGAACGGCCATTTGTAGACGCCCTGCCAATCATGCTGATGTTCCACTTTGGACCGATTATATGCTTCGAATCCGACCACCATCAGCGGGACTACCTCGAGCGCCGAGAAGACGGCGCCGAGCGCGATCACCGACGTCGGTGTGCCGCTGAAATACATGTGATGGAACGTGCCGAGTACGCCCCCGCCAAGAAAGATGATCGTGGCGAGCAGGACGGAAGTTGCCGCCACCGATACGCGCACCAAGCCCATCTTGACGAAGAGCGCCGAAACGATCGCAGTGGCGAAGACTTCGAATATGCCTTCGACCCACAGGTGCACGACCCACCAGCGCCAATATTCCATGATCGAGATATGGGTGTGCTGGCCATAAAAGAGGCCGGCCCCGAACAGCAGCCCGATGGAGATGGTCGAAACGACCACCAGGAAGACGAGCGATCGCCCGCCTTTCTCGCGAAGTGCCGGCCACAATCCGCGGATGACCAGTCCAGTCCACAACAGGAGTCCGATGAACAGATAGATTTGCCAAAAACGGCCCAGGTCGAGATATTCATATCCCTGGTGGCCGAACCAGAAATTCAACGTACCAGCCGCAATGTGACGGTTCACCGCTAGCCATTCGCCCAAGAACGACCCCACGACGATGACCAGCAGGCTGAAGAACAGGAAGTTTACGCCCAGCCGCTGGAATCTCGGCTCTCGTCCGCCCAGCAGCGGTGCGACGTAAAGCCCCGTGGCTAGCCAGGCAGTGGCGATCCACAGCACGGCCAGCTGAGTGTGCCATGTGCGCGTGATGACATAAGGGAAGTATTCGGCCATCGGCAGGCCGTAGAGGCCTTGGCCTTCCACGGCATAATGCGCAGTGACAATGCCCAACATAACCTGGCCAAGGAACAGCGCCGCGACGAGGTAGAAATATTTGGCGGTCGCCCGCATCGATGGCGTGATGGTCGCCCCACCAAGCACATCGACCGCGGCGAAGCCCTCGACCGGCTCAATATCTCGCCGCCACACGTCGAACTCTCGGGCATAATACCAGACCAATGCTCCAACGCCCGCAAGCAGCACGAAAATGGAGATGAACGTCCACAGGAACATCGATGCCGCGGGAGTATTTCCGACGAGCGGCTCGTGCGGCCAGTTGCTGGTGTAACTGATGGAATCGCCAGGCCTTTGGGCGGCGGCAGCCCAGGCAGTCCAGAACACGAACGCCCCCAGCGATCTTGCGTCGTCCGGGGACAGTTTGGCCTTTTGCGGCATTGCATAAAGCTCGCGCAGCTCCTGCGCAGCTGGCGTGCGATTGGCGAAAAGGTCGGTGTAATGCACTGCGGTAGTTGCAATGGCGGCCGCGCGCTGGTCGCTGACAACGATATCCCCGGTCTGCGCATCATATCCATTGGTTCGCATATCGCGCTTGAGCAGGTATCCGACGCGAGCTTGCTCGGGTTCCGCGAGCGTCTCGTAGGAGCCGCCCGAGCTGCTTCCGGCGATGTCCTCGCGCAATGCTAGCGCCTCGCGATGCAGCCAGTCAGCGCTCCAGTCAGGCGCGACGTAGCCGCCATGGCCCCAGATCGAACCCTGCTGCATTCCGCCGGTCGACTGCCACACGCTTTGGCCGCGCAGGATATCCGCGCCAGTATAAATGACCCGCCCCGACGCGGTCCGCACGGCATGAGGCATCGGCGGCTTGGCGTGATAGATTTGGGCACCGAAAAACAGCAATGTGCCGAACATGATCACCATGCTTGCAGCAAAGATGACCCACAGACGCCGAATAGAAAACTCGGAGGAATAGTCCGACATGGCAAGTTCCCCGGCTCGCGGGATTTCTGCCAAGCGGACGCTCGCATAGCGACCCCGTGCCCGCCAACTTCCGGTCTTGCTCCCGTTAGAGCGGATTAACAATAGCAAGGGCAGGTCAGGAGCGCCGACCAAATACTGTCGGATCGTCACTTTGGAAGCAATGTCCGGTTTCCGTTCAAAGCTGCCATTCACTCCGCCTCTTCAAAGCGCCCCAAACCTTACCCAAGCGGGAGGTCTAGGTTTAGGGACTTCGCGCAGGAAGATTCGAATTTGGCTTGTCAAAGGGCTGGTGCCGCTTGGGGGACTCGAACCCACGACCCCATCATTACGAATGATGTGCTCTACCAGCTGAGCTAAAGCGGCATTGGCCGGAACGGCTTTGCGGTTGCGCCCCTACACGTGACGCCTTGCCCTCGCAAGCCTGTCCTGAGGAGACCGAATGTTCGCCACCTTCACCGTTTATGCTTAACGGTTTCGCAACCCTTTGCGTTGAAATTGGCTCAAATTGGAGATTTGCGGGAATCTTGCGCGTGGACAGCTATTCCGACCATCCCAGCGAGTATGACGCGGTGTCCGCGGCTGGGTCCGATTCAGACGTTTCCATGGCGATCGGCGCCGATGAGCGCCGCATGCACGTCCGCGCCTACAATTACTGGTGCTCGCTGCTCGACGGCCGTGACTTTCCCTCGATCGAGGACCTGGAGCCGAGCGACATCGAGGACTTCGGACCGCACTCTGTGCTGCTCGATTTCACCGAAGGTCGCGACAATCCGGCGACGCCCTATATCGGCACGGCGATCCGTGAGGAGTGCGGGATCGGTGACGACATCAAGTCGATCGCTGGTGTCCCCAGCCGCTCTCTGCTGTCCCGGCTGACCGACCATTATATGCAGATCATCGCCAACCGCGCGCCGGTCGGCTTCGAGGCGGAATTCGTCAATCAGCGCAGCCGCTCGATCTGTTATCGCGGCATCATGATGCCGTTCAGCTCGGACGGAGACACCATCGATTTCATCTACGGCGTGATCAACTGGAAGGATCTTGGAGAAGCCAGCCAGCCGGCGCAGGTCATTCGCCCGGCGCTGCCGCCGATCGAGCCGGAAACGGACGAGCTCGATGAGGAAGATACGCTTGAGCTCGCAGAGGAAAACAGGCTGGAGCCTGGCGAGGACGACGCACTTGACCTGAGCGAAGTCGCCGAGGTCGAGGAAGTGGACGGAGGCGTAGTGCCGTTTGCCGAGCCGGAAGCGCAATCGGCACCTGCAATACCGCACCTTAGCTGGGAAGACGGCCCGCTGGCCGATCCGGAGCCAATCGCCAACGAGGCCGAGCAAGAAGAGCCGGTCGTCGAGTTGGATGCCGATGCCGGCCTTGCCGATCGACTGTGGGCGGCGCGTGAGAGCGCCGAGGTCTGCAAGCAGGCGGATGGCCGCAGCCGGGCCGCGCTCTACCGGGCGCTGGCGATGGCCTATGACTTTGCCGTAGCGACCAGGCGGGTGCCCGACGAATATTCCGAAATCCTCGACGATGCCGGCGTCAAGTCCCAGGCCCGTGCGCCGATGACGCCGATCGTCAAGCTCGTCTTCGGGATCGACTATGACAAGACTCGCCTGACCGAGTTTGCCGCGGCACTGAGCTACGCCGAGCGCGAGAACGTCGACTTCGGCGGCTTTCAGCTATTTGTCGAGCAGGCCGAAGGTGGGCTCAAGGGGCTGGTCGCGGCCGAGCGGAAGGCGCGCCGTCCAGACAAGCCCGTCGAGGACAAGCTCGAGCTGGGCAAGGCCGCCCTTCGCGCCGCTCTTCCGATCTCGCTCACCCAGCTGCAGACCAACCAGGAATTTGCGCTGGTCGTCACTCGCCGCAATGCCGACGGTGTGCACGAAGTGGTCGAGTTGGTCGTCGACGAAGCGATGCTCGAGCGCGCGTTGCGCCGCGCCGCCAAGTAACGTCAAGGCGTCACCTTCCCTTCTGACTGTTGCCTTCAGGAGCGCGCGGGACTAGGCCGCGCCCAATCGCGATACTAGCGGAGCGGCAGCAGGACATGACGGTAATTACGCGCGCTGAAGCGTCGACGGTCGACGCGCTTGAACAGGCGCTCGTTGGCAACGCCCTTGCCGGGGAACTCGACGGCTTCAGCGCCGAGGAACGGGAGGAGGCGGCCCGCTTCATCGCCGAAGTCGCGTACAAGCGGCGCAAGGGCGAGGTTTCGATCCGCCTCGAATCGACAGGTGGTGAAGCAGGCCGGCGGCGTATGCGGCTCGGCATCATCAACGACGACATGCCCTTCCTGGTGGATTCGATCGCCAATGCGATTGCCGGCCGGCATCTCACCATCCATCGCCTGCTGCACCCAGTCGTCTGCGTCGACCGCGACGAACATGGCGTCCTCCAGGCGCTCGAGCCGCTGTGCGACGACAAGAGTCGGCGGGAATCGATGATGTACATCGAGCTGGATCGCGCCGATGCACGCGGCCGGCGCGAGCTGGTCGATGACCTCCATGCGGTGCTCACCGACGTCCGGGCAGCCGTGCGCGACTGGCCGCAGATGCAAATTCGAATGCTGGAAGACGCAGCCAAGGTTGAGGACCCGGAGGGCGCCGCCCTGCTCAACTGGTTCGCCGACGGTGCGCTGACCCTGCTTGGATATGAGGTCGAGCGGCCTGGCGAGGATTCGTCGAGCACATTGGGCATCTTCTCGATCCCCGGAGCGCCCACTGACAAGGGCGGCTCGGTCGGCGCCATTCGCTACTTCGAGGCTGGCGGCGCCGTGCCCCTGATGGCCAAGGCTGAGCGCAAGTCGACCGTCCATCGCCGCGTCCCGCTGGACCTGATCGTCGTTCCGATCCGCGAAGGCGACAAAGTCACCGGCATCGGCGTCCATGCCGGCCTGTGGACCAGCCAGGCGCTGATCCAGCCGACTGAAGATGTGCCGCTCCTTCGGCACCGGCTAGAAGAGCTGGACAAGGAATTCGGTTTCGATCCCCATGGCCACAGCGGCAAGGCGCTGCGCCATGCGGTTGCCTCCGTGCCGCGGGACCTATTGGTCAACCTCAGCGAGGAAAGCGGGCGCGACCTCATCACCATGGCGATGTCGCTGGCCGATCGGCCACGACCGGCGCTCCTGCTCGTCCGCAGCATTTTGGGCGGTCATCTGTTCGCCTTCGTGTGGTTGCCGCGCGATGAGCTCAACACCGAACGGCGACTGGCCATTGCGGAGTTGCTGGAAGAATCGACCGGCCGCGCCGTCACCAGCTGGTCGGTCGAGCTGGGCGAGGGCGACCTTGCGCTGATCCGCTACACGCTGGATATCGAACGCACCGATACGCTTCCCGACGTCAAAGAACTCAACCGCAAGCTTGATGCGATGGTTCGCGGTTGGGAGCCCAGTGTCGAAGAGGCGCTGATCGGGCGCGTCGGCGCTGGCCGTGCGACCCGGCTTACCATTACTTACGCACGCAATTTTCCGGACTTCTACCGCAACATGACCAGTCCGGAAGAGGGCGCTGAAGATGTGCTCCGTCTCAACCGGCTCAACAATGAAGCGGAGCGCGATGCGCGATTCTATCGTGAAAAGGTCGATGGCGAAGAGCGGCTGCGCCTGAAGATCTATCGCCACGGCGGACTAATTCCATTGTCGGAGGCAGTGCCGGTTCTCGAAAATTTCGGCTTCCGGGTGCTGGCGGAAATCCCGATCGAACTGGAGGGCGAGACCAGCGCGCACATCCATGACTGCCTGCTGGAGGTCTCCGACGGCCGTCCGATCGACGAGGTGATGGCCAGGGCGCAGGTCATCGAGCAGGCGCTCGCAGATGTGCTTAGCGGCAAGGGCGAGAATGACGCCTTCAACCAGCTCGTGCTCTTTGCCGGGCTTGAGCCGCGCCCCGTGGTCTGGCTCCGCGCCTGGTTCCGCTACATGCGCCAGACCGGCGTCGCCTTCAGCCTTGCAACGGTCGTCGATGCCCTTCGACGGGCACCCAGGGCGACCGATGCACTGGTCAAGCTGTTTGCCGTCACCCACGATCCCAGGGCGCCGCACGGCCGGGACGAAGCAATCAGGTCGGCCGGGGCCGAATTCGATGAGGCGTTGAACGACGTTCGCGGCATCGATGATGACCGTATCTTGCGGCAAATGCGGGCGGTCGTGGGCGCGACCTTGCGCACCAATGCGTTCGCGCCGCAGGCGGCGGAAGCGCTCGCATTCAAGATTGAATCGAAGCTGGTACCCGGCCTTCCAGCGCCGATCCCCTATCGCGAGATCTGGGTCTACAGCCCGCGGGTCGAGGGCATCCACCTTCGCGGCGGTCCGATCGCCCGCGGCGGCCTGCGCTGGTCCGACCGGCGTGACGATTTCCGCACCGAGATCCTTGGCCTGATGAAGGCGCAGCTGGTCAAGAATGCCGTGATCGTCCCGACCGGTGCCAAGGGCGGCTTTTACCCCAAGCAACTGCCCAATCCGGCGGTCGACCGCGACGGCTGGCTGGCCGAAGGGACGGAAAGCTATCGGATCTTCATCCGTTCGCTGCTGTCGGTCACCGACAATATCGTCGAGGACAAGGTCACCCATCCGTCCGATGTCGTCATCCGCGATGGAGATGATCCCTATTTCGTTGTCGCCGCCGACAAAGGCACGGCGACCTTCTCCGACGTCGCCAACGCGATCGCGCTGGATCGCAACTTCTGGCTCGGCGACGCCTTCGCCTCAGGCGGCTCCAACGGCTACGACCACAAGGCGATGGGCATTACGGCGAAGGGCGCATGGATCTCGGTCCAACGCCATTTCCTGGAGATGGGCATCGACGTGCAGTCGGATACTGTGCAGGTTGCAGGCTGCGGCGACATGTCCGGCGACGTGTTCGGCAACGGCATGCTGCTTTCGAAGGCGATCAAGCTGGTCGCCGCCTTTGACCATCGTCACATCTTCATCGATCCTGACCCCGATCCGGCCAAGAGCTGGATTGAGCGCAAGCGCATGTTCGAGCTGCCGCGCTCGAGCTGGGACGATTATGACCGCAAGGTCATGTCGAAGGGCGGCATGATCGTGCCGCGCAGCCAGAAGTCGATCGAATTGACCAAGGAAGCCCGGACGGCGCTCAACATCGAGGCGGAAACGATCGAGCCGAACGAGCTCATCTCGGCGATCCTCAAGAGCCCGGTCGACCTGATGTGGTTCGGCGGCATTGGCACATACATCAAGGCCAGCCACCAGACCAACGCGCAGGTCGGCGACCCAGCCAATGACACGCTCCGCGTTGACGCGAGGGACGTTCGCGCCAAGGTCATCGGCGAGGGTGCAAACCTGGCTATCAACCAGGCTGCCCGCATCGAGTTCGCGTCGCTTGGCGGGCGGATCAACACCGACTTTATCGACAATTCGGCGGGCGTCGATTGCTCGGACAATGAGGTCAACATCAAGATCCCATTGAACCGCGAGATGCGCGAAGGGCGGCTAAAGGAAGAGGCACGCAACAAGCTGCTGGCCGAAATGACCGATGAAGTTTCCGAGCTGGTGCTTGAAGACAATCGGCTGCAATCGCTCCAGCTTTCGATTGCGGAGTCGCGCGGTCCGGCTGGTATTCCAGGCTTCGTCAGGTCGATCGAAATGCTCGAGTCCCTGGGCCGCCTTGACCGCAAGGTTGAGGGCCTTGAAAGCAGCGACGTGCTCCTCCGCCGCCGCGCCGACGGCCGCGGTCTGACCCGGCCCGAGCTAGCGGTGATCCTGTCGATGTCGAAGATGACGCTGCAGGACGCGGCCGAAGAACTGAAGTTGGCGGACGATCCGACGATGGAGGGCGAGCTGATGGCCGCCTTCCCCGAGCCGATGCAGAAAAAGCAGGGCGAGGCCATTCGGGTCCACCGCCTGCGGCATCAGATCGTCGCCACCAAGGTCGCCAACCGCCTGGTCAATCGCCTCGGGCCGAGCCTGCCGCTCGACATGACCGAGGAAGAGGGCGTCGGCCTTCCCCAGGTGATCGTCGCCTATCTGGTGGCCGAACGGATGCTCGACCTTGAAAGCCTGTGGGCCAAGATCGAGCGGGCAGAAATGCCTGAGCTACGGCGCATCGAGCTGTTCGCGATCGCTGCCAAGACGATCCGTTCGCACATCGGCGACGTCATTCGCGCCGCGGCCGGCGACACCAATGTGGCGCAAGTTTGTGAAATGCTGCAGCCTGGTCTTGAAAAGGTTGCGGCCAAGACCGCCGGCCTGATCCGCGCCGAAGTCAAAGGCGAATCTGCGGCCCGTCGCGCGCAGCTGGTCGAACTGGGCGCCAGTAAGGAGATCGTCGACCGGCTGGTCCGTCTTTACGAGCTGGACGGCGTTTTCGGCATAGCCTCGCTTGGCGCCCGCAAGGAGCTGGACGAGCTGGCCATCACCCGCGCCTACACCCGCCTGGGCGAGGTCCTGGGCATCGATTGGGCGCAGCAGCAGGTCGCACGCTATACGCCGAGCGACAATTGGGAGCGGTTGCTGGCTGCCGGCCTGATCCGTGACTTTGAGCAGCTTCGGATCGACTTCCTGAGCCGCACGCGGGGCGAAGAGCCGGACGAAAGCGTCGAGCGCTGGGTGGAACGCAATCCGAAACGGATCGCGCAGTTTAAGGCGCTGGTCGACCGTGCCAAGTTGGCCGGATCGGTGAGCGCCCCGATGCTGGCCCAAATCGCCAGCCAGGCTCGAATCCTGCTCTCCCGCTAGTGCGCGCGGCGATCTTCGTTCCTGCTCCGGATTATCCGGAGGACTGGGACTGGGCCTACGAAGTCGAGGCCGCCGTGCTGTTGCGTGCCGGATTTTCGGTCGAAGCGCGGCCGTGGAACGATCCGGGTGACCTTGGCGGTTTCGACCTGGTCATGCCGCTGGTCGCCTGGGGGTATCACCAGGATCCGGCGCATTGGCACTTGTTGCTCGACCGACTGGAGCAAGACCGTGTGCCGGTACTGAACCCGGTGCCGCTGCTGCGCTGGAACAGCGACAAACGTTACCTGGCCGAGCTCGGAAACAACGGCATCCATGTGATCCCTACGCGGCTGGTTGAGGCGCTCGACGAGGCGGCACTTGCCGATGCGCGGGCGGAATTTGGCGATGAACTGGTGATCAAGCCGCCAGTGTCAGCCTCGGCCTATGGTACGCACCGGATCGGAGCCCATGACATGCTGCCGGAAGAAGCGCGTGGTCGAGCGATGCTGGTCCAGCCATTTCTCCGCTCGATTGCCACAGAGGGCGAATATTCGATCATGCTGTTCGGTGGCCGTTTCAGCCATGCGATCGTGAAACGGCCCAAGGCCGGTGACTATCGGGTTCAGCCGCATCTTGGGGGGTCCGAACTCCCTTGTCCGCCACCCGAGGGCGCGATTGAGCTGGCCCGTACGGCCCTGGCCGCTGCTCCCGACAAGGCTGCCTATGCCCGGGTCGACATGGTGCGCGACAATGCGGGCAAGCTGGCGATCATCGAATTGGAACTGATTGAGCCGGCGCTGTGGCTGCAGCACGCGCCCGAGGGTGGGGCCAGTTTCGCTTCAGCCCTGCGCACGGCCCTTACGCAGAAATAACCATTGGCGGATCGCGGAGGTTAGGTTGGGAGCGCCGCCGGGCGCGTCCAGCCGATCGACGTCAATCCGTGCGATCAGCGCGTTGACCGGCAGTTTTTCTTCCTGTGCAGCACGTTCCAGCGCGGCCCAGAAGATGGGCTCGAGACTGATCGAGGTTTCATGGCCGGCGATGGTCACCGACCGCTTCGTCGGCGAGCCAAGCGACATCAGTACATATGCTGCCCGCCGTTGATCGACAGCGTCGAGCCGGTGACGAAGCCGGCATTTTCATCGACCAGGAAGGCGACGCCGCGCGCGATCTCCTCAGCCTTGCCCAATCGATTGACCGGGATCTTGGCGACGATCTTGGCCAGCACTTCGGCGGGGACAGCGGCGACCATGTCGGTATCGATATAGCCCGGCGCGATGGCGTTGACGGTGACGTTGTTGCGCGCGCCCTCCTGCGCCAGCGCCTTGGTAAAGCCGTGGATGCCGGATTTTGCGGCGGCATAGTTGACCTGGCCGTACTGGCCGGCCTGGCCGTTGATCGAGCCGATGTTGACGATCCGGCCGAAGCCGCGGCCCTGCATGCCTTCAAACACCGCCTTGGCCATGTTGAAGCAGCCGCCGAGGTTGGTGTCGATCACGTCCTGCCACTTCTGATGGTCCATCCGCTTCATCGTCGTGTCGCGGGTGATGCCGGCATTGTTGACCAGCACGTCGACCGGTCCCAATTCCGCCTCGACCTGCTGGACGCCCGCCTGGCAGGCGTCGAAGTCGGAGACGTCCCATTTGTAGGCCGCAATGCCGGTGCGGTCGGTGAATTCGCGCGCCCGCTCGTCATTGCCGGCATAATTGGCGGCTACCTTCATCCCCATGCCCTTCAGGGCAATGCTGATCGCTTCGCCAATGCCCCGGGTTCCGCCAGTTACGATCGCCACTCGCGCCATGACTCTCTCCTGATCCCTGTTATCGTCTTGCGTTAGGACGGCGGCCACCATCCCGCAAGCTCGCGCCGGATGAGCGCGTCGAGCATCGCCATCCCCTCGTCGCTGTCATTGAGGCAGTCGAGCCGCGCGAAATGCGTGCCGCCGGCAGCCATGAATGTTTCGCGGCCGCGGATGCCAAGCTCCTCCAGTGTCTCCAGGCAGTCAGCCGAGAAACCCGGTGTGGCAATGGCGAGGCGCCTGGTCCCTTCTGAGGGGTAGGAGGCAAGCAGCTTTTCGGTCGCCGGCTGCAGCCACCGCGCCCGGCCGAAACGCGACTGGAATGCGATATCGGTCGGCAAGCCCAATTGCCCGGCGAGAAGCTTCGCGGTGGCATGGCACTGGTCATAATAGGGGTCGCCGAGGGTGCGCGTACGTTCCGGCATGCCATGAAAGCTGAGCAGCAGCCGCTCCGGCGTGAAATCCAGGGTGGAGAGTTGCCGCTCGATGCTGGCCTTGAGCGCGCCGATGTAGAGCGGATCGCTGAAATAGGGCGGCAGCGTGCGGATCGCCGGTTGGGACCGCATCGCTTCCAGTTCAGCGAATGCCGCGTCGAGCGCGGACGCCGTCGTGGCCGCGCAATATTGCGGATAGAGCGGGGCCACCAGGATCCGGCTGAACCCATGGTCGAACATCTTCGACAGGGCGTAACCGATCGAGGCATTGCCATAGCGCATTGCCAGGCCAACGCAGACGGACTCGCCGAACCGGTCTTGGAGGGCGTCGCGCTGGCGCTTGGAAATGGCCATCAACGGCGAGCCTTCGTTGGTCCAGATCTGCCGATAGGCCCTGGCCGATTTGGCCGGCCGGGTGCGGAGCACGACACCGTACAGAACCGGCTTCCAGATCGCCGCCGGAATTTCCACGACGCGCGGGTCGGACAGAAATTCCGCCAGATATTTGCGCACTGCCGCCGGCTCCGGCGCTTCGGGCGTGCCGAGATTGATCAGCAGGACACCAACATCGCTGACGATGTCTTCGGTTGAGCTCATGCTGCGCTCATCGGGTCGAACGGCAGGTTGCGCAAGCGCCTGCCGGTTCCCGCCGCAATCGCGTTGGCGACGGCAGGAGCGAGAACTGCCATGCCAAGGCCGCTGACTCCCCCGGGTTCCTGCTCGCTCTGGATCAGTTCGATCTCGATCTTCGGAACGTCGCCTAGCCGTTCGAAGCCGCGGCCGCGCATGGGTGTCGCCTTCGGCATACCCGCGATATATTCGGGCGCCGGCACGATCGCCAAGGCAAGCGCGGCAAGCAGCCCGCCTTCAACTTGTTGCCGAACCAGGCCCGGGTTGACGATCCGGCCCGCGTCGACCGCCGCCACCAGCCGCGACACCTTGATCCGCTGGTCGGCGCCGATGGTGGCTTCGGCAAGCAGGCCGATGTGCGATCCATAGATTGAGGCGCAGGCCAGCCCGAGGTTGCTTCCCCGGCCTCCGCCATCCCAGCCGCCGATCTTGGCCGCGGTCATGATCGTCTGCGCAAGGCGCGGGGCGCCTCCCAGCATTCCGACGCGAAATGCCAGCGGCTCGGCATTGAGCGTGCGCGCCATTTCATCGACGAAGCTTTCCGTCGCAAAGGCCAGCATCGCCTCCCCGCCGCCTCGCATATAGCCGGTGCGGATCGGCAGGCCGGAATTGATCGCGTCGATGCGGATCGCGGGAATGCCGTATGGCGGCTCAGCATCTTGCGGCTTGAACTGCGGCGGTTCCTGGCCTTGGGCTCGGGCAATGTCCGCTTCGAGCCCCGCCATGGCAACAATTCGTGCGCTCCAGCTGCGCAACGTTCCGTCAGGCGCGGGCAAGGCGGACATGCGCGCCAGCATCGGGGGCCTGGCCGCATCCTGGTTCTGCGCGGTCGCGGGCGGATAGGCCAGGCTGACGGGCCGGGCCGCTTGCTTGGCCAGTTCGACGGCGATCGAGACTGCCTCAAGATCGAAGGCACTTCCTGAACCATCACCGACCGGCATCGGGTAAATCGTCACGTCGCCCTCGGCGATGCCTGCTGCTGTGGCG
>Ga0075421_100006815_pt1 | contig 13950 bp, 13 predicted proteins | sample SoiMetdeltSBSDD5_FD_75292 | JGI IMG/M metagenome (GOLD analysis project Ga0075421, IMG submission 75292) | Bulk soil microbial communities from a Populus tree surrounding site in Tennessee, USA - Soil MetaG P. deltoides SBSDD5 | ecosystem: Environmental > Terrestrial > Soil > Tree plantation...
ACTACGCCAACGATCGAGATGTCCGGCGCCCCATTTCTGTTAGTGGAAATGCGGGTCCCGATGGGATCACGACCGGACAAAAAACGCTTCACAAACGCCACATTGACGACGGCGACTTTCTGTCCGTTCGGCGTGTCGAAAGCTGTGAATTCCCGGCCAGCCTCAAGCGGCATACCAAGCGTGTGGAAGTAGCCTGGCGCCACGAGATTCATGCGGCTATTCATATCTTCATGTTCTGACTGGTGATAGCCTTCAATGTTCACATTTGTGGAGGAGGTCGCGTCGCCGTACGGGCCCAGCTTACAAAACGAGGCCGACACTACCTCCAATGACGCCGAAAGTCGCTCAAGAACCTGGTCGTACAGGGCAATTGAACGCTCGTTAGTCTGGCCGTGCAGTCGCGGATCAAGGGTAAAGGTCAAAAGATTCTTTTCATTAAACCCGACATCATGCCGGAGCAGTTTATTCAGGCTCTTGCCGAATAATCCGGCAACTGCCAGGAGCGCTATGGAAGAAGCAATTTGCAGCACGACAAGCCACTTTCGCCAACGCCTCTGATGCGATTGACCAATTAGAGAACTCCCGTGGCCTTTCAAAGCGGCGATAGGATCCTCAGCGCTCAGCTGTCTCGCGGGCCAAATGGTAACACAAACGCCTACTAAGACAGACAATGTAAGACTGTATATGAACATCGGCCAGTTAAGGCCGATTCCGATCCATCCGTTTGTGATGTTTGACGGCGCCAGTTGGAAAATCGCCACGGTTATCCAAATAGAGAAAACTACCGCACAAGCGCTGCCCAGGACCGCGATCAGGATGCCCTCGACGAGAAGCTGAGAAACGATCACCCGCCGAGAAGCTCCGAGACTAAGGCGGATCGCCATTTCCTGACGTCGGCTGGTCCATTGAACCATGAAGAGACCGACTAAATTCGCGCACGCTATCAAGAGTAACCCACTAGCGACATAGATGAGAATCATCAACGGCTGTTTCCAGTTTCGCTCAAGCTGGTTGATGCCTGTCCTGCCGTGCCGCAGCTTGATAGGAGGCGGCGGAGCGCGTGGATCGAGCTTGGCGCCCATCTGGAGGATATCGTCGCTTATGGCTGGCGTCCATACAGTGTTTATTGCTGCTTCCGTCGTTTCGAGGCTCACACCATTACCGACCCGACCGATAATATTGAGCCATTGTAGTTTTACATTATTAAAGCCATTGAACCCAGGATTTGCTATACCCAACATTGAGAGAGGTATGTAGATTTCCGCCGTCCTCCCGGAAACCACACCGCGGAATTCCGGTGGGGCAATCCCGACAATTACCAAGGGATGGCCGTTCACTAGAACTTTATTGCCGACAATGTTCGTGTCACTGTAATGTTGTTTCCAGTAATCGTACCCTAGCGCCGCCACGTCGTTGCCACCTTGAAGGGTATCATCCTCTTCCGAAAGGAGACGTCCGGCAAATGGATGCAATCCGAGAACCTCAAAGAAATTTCCCGATACGGCCTCAACCCATGCGGATTCATTTTGCCCGTCACGCGTCAAGTCAACAGTCATGCCTGTACGCGCGAGAAGCCCTTGCACCCCTGGAATTGACGCTTTGCGCAGGACTTTATACATCGGGTAGGAAAAAACACTTTCAAAATTGGTTCGCCGCGTGTTACCAGGTACGCCGCCGTCAACGTGCAAAACCATGAGCTGATGGGGACGCGCAACCGGTAAGTCTCGCCATATGACTTGATAGAATAGCGAATAGATGGCCGTTGTTGACCCGACGCCCAAGCCTAGCGTCAATATTACGACAGCGCAGAATACCGGTTTTCGAAAAGGCCGAGCAGCCTGCCTGAGTATATCGATCATCTTTATTTCTCCTACAACCTGAAGGTCGGAACACACGACTACGATATCAAGATAAATAACTGCTGATGCGGTCACGGCTCCCAATTTAAATCACCACTGCTTTCCAGTTCGCCCCGGAGCGATTCGATTGCCTCCAGAGTTTTCTTTGGAATCGCCTTGAGGTGTGGCGCCAGGTTGTCAACTAGATTTGAATGCCGGAATCCACAGAGCGCTTGTGATAAACGCTTACTCACAGCTTCTTGCGGGAATGCATCCGACTGCGTTGCGGCGCGCCAGAACTTTGCCAGTCCATACCACACAAAACAGGCGTGCAGATATATTCTTCGCGGCAGCTCTCTACCCGACCATGGTGAGCGGACGAGCGGTTCATCCGCCGGGTTAGCGTGTTCCGCAAAAGGCTCCGAAGTCTCCACCGCGTCTAGGAGCGCGTGAATTGACTCATGCACGAGACTCTCTGCCATTTCGCTCACGTCCATCAGGTGGCCATTACGTAAGAGAAGACGACCGATATGTGAGGGGGTGGACGACGATCCCTTATAGTGCGGCTTCAAAGGGTTTTTCCGGGGGACAATTACCTTAACGAATCGGGTAAATAGTAGAGCGGCAGCGGCGCTGACAAATGTAACTCTCATGAACGCCTCTTCCAGGCCAGCCCACAGCGCAGACGCTTCTGCTGGCGTATATGGCTCAAAAGGGCAACTTGCCATTGAGTTGATGAACTGGCTGTAGGGACTGGCAAAGTCCACTGGAACTACACTTCCGATGCGCGGCGCGACGAAGTCCGCTTTGGCGTCCCATGGTTCGCTGCGCGGATCTACCATCCTACTGCCAGCGAAATAGTTATCGCCCAGAGCCGTCCAACACCGTTGACCTGACTCGGCGTCACCGCTCAGCCTTCGTTCGGCTAGTAGTGTTGTTATGAAAAACTTGATATGTTTATCTTGTATATGCTTATCCGGCGTATACTCGTCCGGCCCGTTAATGCGAACTCGGTGGCATGTTTCCGGGGCGAGCAAGAATCGACTTGTCGCCCAGTCCGGAAGTGTCTCAAAACAGCCATAAAGCCAGTACCCGGCCTTGGCGTCTTGACGATAAATCTCTCTGAATACGTGACCCGTATGTTCGCACATCCAGTTGAGATGCCATGCGTGTATCTGGTTTAGAATTTCGTCTGACTGCCGCCACGCGCACACCCCTTGCATGAGTTCGAGCGGTCGCACGCCCCCAAGCGTGAGCGGAGCTCTAGTCGTTCCCCGTTGCCGGTCTGCCGAGAGTTTCATGTTCTTTTTGTCTTTCAAATATTGTAAGCGCCCATCATCCCGCATCTTGTTATAGAAGCGCAGTCGATGGCTTGCCGAATAGAGGCCAACGGCGCCGCCTCCTCTCATAGAGAACTGAATCAACTGCCCCTATGAGCCTGTTTTGGCTGCCGCATATGGCGCCCCCTCAATGGCTGGCTGCCGCACCACGATATGATTCTCATCGATCTCAACAGCAATATCACTTTTAGCGATCTCCTCAACTCGGCCGCCATTACACAGAAAAACATTGTCGGCTAAGGCCGCAATGCCGATTCTGTGCGTGACAAAAATGATCAATTTGTCACGGAACTCCGATAGTAGGCGATTAAGCAATTTTGCTTCGGTTTCAGTGTCGATATTTGCAGTGGCCTCATCAAACAACATGACGGGAGTATCTCGCAGAAGCGCCTGCGCAATGGCGAGCCGCTGCCTCTGTCCCGCAGAAAGCTTCACCCCTCTTTCCCCAACCTGCGTTGCATAGCCCTCTGAAAGCGAGTCAACAAAGTTGCTCAATTGGCATAGCTCCATGACGTGATTTACGCAACTCCTCGAAGGGGCGGTAACGCCGAATGTTAAATTTTCCCACAGCGATCCGCTCAGCAATCCGGCGTCCTGCCACACGACCGAAATTTGTGAGCGCAGATTGCAAAGCTCAAGCTCTGAAATGTCTGTGCCGCCTATCTTAATAGTCCCCGCAGAAGGCTTGTAAAAGCCCACCAGGAGACGAAGCAGGGTCGTCTTGCCAGAACCGCTTGGTCCAATCAACGCATTGATTCTTCCTCTCCGAAATACTACGTTCACATGTTCAAGCACCCCGTCTGATTGTGGATAGCCGAAACTCACGTCATGAAGTTCTATGTCGCCCGTCGCCGCCGGGCGCCCGTTCTCTTCATGAAGGCGGCCCGCCCACGTCTGGCTCTCCCTCGGTAACTCCAAACATTCGCCGACCCTTTCAAACGTCACCAAGTTTTCTTGTATATTGGAAAAAGTAGTAACCAGGTCAGATATAGGCTTGTACAGGTACGAGAGGTATGTCAGGAAAGCAATAAGTTGCCCGAGAGTCATACGGTTATCGATTACAAGCCGCCAACCTATCCACATGCATAAACCCACAGATATCGCCCTCATCAAGCCGTTGAGCATGGAGTAAAACCTGGTGGTTTTTGCTATTCTGTACTGAAGCGTCGCGAGGTCAGCAAGCATGGAACTGAACCTGTGATAACAGTATTTTTCGAGGGTGAGTGTCTTGAGCCATCTTATATTACTGAAAACCTCCGTCTGGAACGCCTGGACCTCGGCCGTCAGCTCAGTATTCAGTTTTGCATTTCTGTAAGACAATACAGATTGTTTATATGTCAGGTAACATGAGATAGGGACGTTCAGTAAGGCGATAACAGCAAGCTGTGAGTGCTTTGAAAAAAGCATGGGGGGAATGAGGAGAAGATAAATCCCGTTCATTGCCACGGCCTGCACGAACATTATCACCGCGCGAAGCGAAGAGCGAATGTCTTGAAAGCGATTCGCTAATTCACCTGACCGATGCTCGTCAAAAAATGGGATCGGCAGATGCTGAACATGATCAAAGAAAGCATCACTTACAGTCGAGTGCATGTCCGCCGCTAACAGGCTATTGGCATAGGGCCGCATAACTCTCATCAGCATTAGCGCGGTGGATATGGCGACGGCCACGGCGACGAATGTTTGCATCAGAGGGACATCGCGCGCCGGGTAAACTCGATCGATAAGTAACTGCTGGCAATACGGGCCTAATATATTAAGCCCCTGACCTAGTCCGCCAATAACTATAACTTTCGCAAGCGACCGCCAGAATGTTTTGACAAGCTGCATCAAGCGTCTAATGCGATTGAATTTGAGAGAATAATCCATTGGTGGCGACGCTAAACTACAGTGGTTTTCATTCGGATAGGAAACTGGTACACACGTTTGCCAAATGTTTACAGGCCTGTGAAAGTCGGGGTGGGCCCACCTGTCTAACCGCAGGATGCGCTAAACTGCGTATTCCAAGAGGTTCAAGCCAGCCTTTCAGGGCTGGGGCCAAACTTGCCTCGAAATTCAGTTAAGCTGCCTATTTGCAACGCATTAACCACAGATCCCGTTAGAAGGGGGGCCACCCCCATACTTATCAGCATTTGCTGCGATTTACGATGCGCGATCAGTGTGCACGTCACTGTGCAGATCTACGTGCTCGTCTGTGTGTGAAGTAAAATCTGCGGCAGTTTCCAGCACATTACTATCCCCGTATCTGCCAGTCAGATATTCATCAAGATACCCCTTGAGCATCACGGGGTTAATCGGATCCAGGTTATCCATGTGAAGTTCCTCCGTAGTGATTTGTCCGCCCCGAGGTGTAGCCAAGGGAAGGAATAGTTAGTTTTGGGAATTAGCAAAAACCCTATATTTCTAAAGAGAGATTGGTGATTCCCGAATCGCAGGCGGTCACCTTGATCGCCCGCGCCTTTCTAGCAATTCTCAGTTTAGGCGAGAATACAAATTCAACGGCGGGGACTTAACCATCCAAACCGAGAATTGCCGAGGGATCGCTAGATGCTTTTTTGCTATTCAGTCCTCCGTGCGCTCACTCCGGCCGCAAGCCACCGAAAACGCCAGATTGAGATCTCGGAAGCCGTTCAACCGAGCTCCCGTGACTTGATGATCAACAGTTGTTTGCAAGAGTAAGCGAACCGAAGCTTTCAGATTTCATAAGGTTTCGCGCAATTTGGCCTTTTCATTAAGGGTAAAGGTCGCGAACATCAATCACACTCCGACAACATAGCCCCAAGTTTATTGTTCAGGTTGTCGCTCAAGTAGTATGAAGCCTGCGCAATTTAGAGTTGAATGCTATCAGCCACTTGGGATGCGCCATCGGGCGCAATCCGGCCAATCATTTGATACAAGCCAGCGGCTTGCACTAACGGTAATTCCTGAGGGAGCAATTCTGGTAGAGCCAGACACCGCCTAAGACGAACGCCCCATTTCGACCTTCTCATTTGAACTGACACTCATTCAAGCCCAACGCTTGAATGATCCGCTGAAAGAGCAGTTCAATAGTCTAATTGCGATAGTCGTACAAGCCGTCCTGCCACCAACGTCGTTCTTGAGGCAATTGCTTCGGCGAGAAGGCCCATCCGCCGGCTCCTTCGTGGAGATAAGGGAAGAGGCCGCATCCGAAGGTCTCGTCACGAGGCAGCACGTCGGTCACTTTGAGGTCGCCGGTCAGCAACGCCCCCATGGCGATGTTGGCTTCGTTCTCGTTGTTCGGACGCCAGGCGGCTCGGCGATCCGTCGACCGAGCAAGGCGATCTGCCGCTCGGCTTCGGGCACAAGGCCCGGGAGTCGTCGCCCGACGTAGGTGCGGCGCGGGACGCGTTCAAACCCAACGGCCTGGCGCAATCGCTGGTCCTTCTCAAAGAGCCCGCGTAGTTCGCTATTACTGAAGGCACCGCGCGTTACGGCAATAGCGGCCGGCAGCAAAAAGGAGTGCGACGAGAAGTCGAGTTCCTTGCCGCGCTTCGGCGATGTCGGGGGCGGCTCTTGGTAGTTTTCCTTGACACGTTGGACTAAGCTCAGGAGCGCGTCGGCGTCAGTCGGGGTTGGTTTGGCACCCATGCCCCGCACTATTCAATCACCAGGTGGCGATTACTATCCCGGCGCCGACCAAGTCATCTGCCTGATTTCAAAGAGCTCCTACTTGCACACGCTTCAAGTGGAATAGCCCTGACTTAATGGATCTAGCTCACTCGAACCATCTTCCTTATCATGAGGCAAGCGCTTACTGAGAACAGATAAATAATCCGGCGCCATCTTCAGAAGGGGAAGAGTGTCTTCCTGGTTGAGCTTTTGGAAGACCCAATCGAACAGGGCGAGGATGAAAATGCATTCGTCGCTCACCAGTGGTTCAGGTTCGAGTCTTCCCGTTTTCGAGTAATGAAGCACTGGCGATACTCCACAGTATGGATTGTATGCGCATTCACGACATACAGGGTCGCGATCCCTGATAGACAGGTTCACGGTTTGAAAAGATGATCGCTTACGAATTAGCTCGTCATATGTCATGCTGCGAACGTTACCTAGTGTGAACACATCCCTCAAAGAGCGTGCCTCATCAACGGGAAGAATCTCCCCGTCAGCATCATAAATGATGCAATTACTAACGTAGCCGATGGGGTTTCGCCAGTCCACAAATAAAGGGTTGCTCGCCCCCAAAATCTTCATTAATGCGATTTGTACAAGCCTTTCAAAATAGCAAACGCTCCCTGACGTCTTGTTTTTATCATATATATATTCCAGGAGATCTAAGTAATAGGGAATAAACTTGCGCATATCGAACTTAACCCGGCCAATCGCATTTCCAAGGTTCTTCAAGGGAATCATCCCGACCCCGCGGAACCCGAGATCGTAATAATACTGAACCATGTCACGTAACTGCCCCATATTATCTTCCGTGACTACACAGAGGGGGTAACGAGCCAAGAGCCCTGGAAAACGCCGTTTTATGTGATCTATCTTGCGCATTACAGTCTTATACGATCCAGTTCCATTGCGTGTTATCCGTAACAGATCATGTATCGGCTCCGGGCCATTGAGGCTGTATGAGATGCTAATCTTGTGCTCTTGGCAGTAACTTAATTGCTCGTCGTTAGCAATCATTAGATTGCTAACGATACTAAAATTAACAGCCTTACCCGCCGAGACATTCAGCCGGCTCACTTCTTCGATCGTTTGTGCTATTGCGGGGAAGTTAAGGAATGGTTCGCCACCTTGAAATTCAACAGAAATCCTATGCCGCGGGCTGCTCATTATGAAACGCGCGATGTAGGGGATCGTTTCTGGCTGAAGGTCTGTGTTATTTTGCGACGCATCAACTGGCTGCGGATACATATGGCAGTATGTGCAATTCAGATTGCATCGCCGTGTCGGCACGACTATATGCAATCCAGGTCCGTCATAAGTGCCTCTTAGCCAAGTTGAGAGACCACTAAAAACCTGGGACGCATTAGTATTTGTGATTATGTGGCCGGTGCGTTCCAGACGTTCAAACAATTCCGAGCTCATGAAGAATTCATTGATCTGGGCATCCTCATCCTCGTCAAGCAAAATAGTTTTACCTGTACGAGAGACTCTTACAAAGCGACCCCCAATCTTTTTGGACGGATAAAAATTTGGGAGCCACTCATCTCGATAACGACGTCCTTCGATTCTCATTTGATCACCTTCTGAAATCTAAAGGATCGGAGAAGCTCCGATCATCCATGAACCTTCGGAGGCCATAAAAAAAGCTTTACATGGTGGCCGTCGTGAACTGGACGGCCTAGGAATTGACCGGAGAACCGAGCGCTTCCCCGACTTATGCCGACCTGGCGTTTGAGACCATGGCGATAGCCCAAGCCGTTTACGGATTGGTAGGGCGTCAGGCGCAAGGCTTCCTCCAATCGGTCTTTGAATTGATGAGACTCGACTTGTCTGCAGTGATGAAGGGACTCTCGAAATCGTCAGCGTCGTTGCCGGCACGAACGACGTCAGCGACGCCGAAGCCCTGCCAGATTTACTTCAGGACTTGCACTGGGAGATCGAACAAGTCAGCGCCGACGACGCTTACGACTGGCGGAAATGCTACGGCACGCTTAACTGGCGCGGCGCGAAGATATGGCGGGTCGCAAACACAAAAGCCGGGAGCCATGCGTGTGACGAGAATTTGCGGCGCACCCGAAGGGTCGGGCGCAAGCAATGCAAGCGGGAGAGTGGTTATCATCACCGAAGCTTGGCGGGGACCCCGGTCTTCCAGCTCAAGACGATCTTCGGCGATCGGCTGCAAACTTGGCATGTCAGCAATCAATTCAAAGAGCTGTTACTCAAGAGTGTGACATTGATCATATGACACACTTGGGAACGCCTGATATTGTCAAAGTTACTGGCTAACAAGCTACTCAAAGCGAGAGAGCAATATTCGTGCGGCAATGCAAATAAATCCATCGAGCTACCCATTCTTTACAAAGTGAGAGCTTGACTATGCCCTACTATTACCATAAGCATGCTAAGCGATCTATCGCGAAATGCGCTAATTGCGCCAATTGCGCCGAATAATTCACGAGCCGTCATTCCATTTCCCGCATGTAGGTTTCGATATAGGACAAGAGTGAACGAAAGTGAACCTTGTATTTTCTGCCTATGGGGATGGCCTTAATCTTCCCATCTGCAATCCAGAGCTGGATTGTACGGGGGGAAACACCAACACGTTTTGCCGCTTGCGTTGTGCTTAGAAACTCTCGCTCTCGTTGATTTGCAGGTAAAGACAGATACTGCTGCAGCAATTCATCACTCATGCCATTTTGGGCTTTGTAAGGTTGGGTCATTTTGACTAAGTCCTTGACTTGGGATCGTTTTTTGAAAACTGGGAGCAGAGATACGAAAATCTTCCGACGTCGTTGAACAAAACGACTAATGCGAATGAGATGTATCTGCGAAAAGTAGCTTACCAACGCGGCTTGCGCGTGAAAAACCTTGTCCCGCCTTCTCATAAGTCGCACTTGGGAAACTTGGCGCTCTTGGTGATCATGATTGCCTAGAGCCGGAGCGTCTCGCTGCCCAGAGCTGCCGGGGCCGTACCTTACAAGCGAATTCAACATGAGTCCCGTGTTCGGCGTTTTGAACGGCTCCTACAAGCCGGAGATCTGGCCAGACGCGAATTTCGAAATCGATCAAGGTCACAAGGGATAGGAAAGCCTCGAATCGAGTCAATCTGGTGTCGGTTTGGGATCGCAAAGAGCCGGAGCCGTGGTTACTGCACGGCTTCATACACATCGGGTAGAAGCTGTTCCAAGTCAATGGGCGCGGTTGGATTGATGTTTGGCAAAGACACGGATCCCTCCAGTTCTATGTGGCGCGCGGTCAACATAATACGGCCTCTGCCGCCTAGAGGCGGCGTCTTTCGGCGCGCTCAACCACAAAGCCGCAGGCAAAACGCGCAAGGCCCGGAATAATATCAGTGACGCCTTGTAATATCTTATTTCCCATTGAGAGCGGGCGAGTCATTCAGCACGACCCGACATATATCATTTAATTAATGCCGAAATCGGAAAAGTATTTTATCCGTGCGAATAGCCGATGAGGGCATCAAAATACTCCTGACAACTAATGCCAAAATCGGAAAAGTATTTCATGCTCGACTTTATCGTCTCCCTGCGGTGGCGCGGCGTGACAAAAGTGAATCTAATCCGGTTCTGACATGGCCGATGTTAGCGTTTGGCCTAGCCTGCGCCCGAGACAACCGAGGATGGCCAGGCGCGATGACATTCCGAAAACTGATCCGTCCGAGATTGAGGCGCTCATACAGCGCCTTAAGCATTCCAACATCAAGCGACTTCAACTGTATTCTGCCGCGTCACGAAACGGTAAAGACTCTGGCGACCACGCATATTGCGGGCTGGGATCTCGGTGTCAAAGGGATCGACGCCGCCGCGCTTCGCAATTTGCCAATCACTTCGATCAGCGTCGAATGTTGGTTCAACCAACTCAGCCAGAAGTATTCGCCTCGCGGCCGGAACCGGCGGCACGCCGCCTGGGCGACACCGTCGCGCATCTCCAGGAAGAGACACAACAGCGCGCAAGACTGGCCCATCAGGCGCTCGATGAATTTGTCAGGGAGAAGGTCGGGCCCAACGGCAGAAATGAGCTGTCCTCGGCAGACACATTGAGCAACCTCGAGCCTGCTGACGCTCAAAAGTTGAGGGCGCTCCAAGACTACGCGCCCAAACGCGGGAAGAGCTTTATCGCGGATTCGAATCGCCGGACGGACTGCGACGCGAGCTTGAAAAACCTCGCGGCCATGAAGAGATCGGGCGAAATCTGCAGGCAGAATCATGTCTGTAGAAACAATTGAAATAGTCACCGAGCCGGTCGAAATCCCACAGAAGATACCAATTGTCGCGGACGCCTATTACACTGGGAAGGATCTGGAAGACTTGGGTATTTGTGGCTGGCTCACGGCTTTGCGCCATGAGAAAAAGGGAAAGTTGAAAGCATGCCGTATTGGAAGGCTGGTGCGCTATCGCGGCGCAGACATCATTCAGTGGCTGGAAGGATGTAAGTCTTGATGATCAGGAGCGCTTCTTCGATCGTCTTTCCTCGAGGCATCACTCAATCTTGCTATTTTTCCCTGGAACTGTTTCCTGACCGGTAAAGCCTGAATTTGAGTGATGCCCCCCGACAGAGTAACCCGATTACACTCTAACGGCACGCGCAAATCCGCTGCCTCACCTGCAGACGACCTCGCGCGCTACGCCTTGACATTCTAGGCTCCCCTGCCTACCCTACACCTAGAATTTCTAAGTGTGACCAATAAGCAACGCAGATTTGGAGGTAAAGTTTGACCCAACCGAAGGCGGATCTCCTGCAGGGGACGCTCGACCTACTCATCCTCAAGGCTCTCAGCTTAGGGCCGCTCCACGGCTACGGCATCATCCAGCGCCTTCGGCAGTTGTCTGACGAGCTGCTTGAGGTCGAGCAAGGCTCTCTCTACCCGGCTGTCTACCGGATCGAGCAGCGCGGCTGGATCAGTTCCAAGTGGGGAGTGACCGAGACCGGTCGCCGGGCCAAGTTCTACACGCTGACTAACGCAGGTAGTAAACAACTCAAAGCCGAGGAAGAGAGTTGGGACCGGCTCGCCCTGGCCATTGCGAAAGTCAGACAAGTAGTCTGAGGAGGCTGATGATGGAATGGTTCAACATTCTCGTGGCGCGGCTGCGCGCCCTGTTTCGGCGCGAAAGCGTCTTGCGGGACATTGAAGAAGAATTGCGCGTCCACGTCGAGATGGAGACGGAGAGGAATATCGAGCGCGGGATGCCGCCAGACGAGGCGCGAGCCGCCGCCCTGAAAAGTTTCGGCAACCTGAGCCGAAACACTGAACGTGGCTATGACATTCGCGGCGGGGGATGGTTAGAAACGCTCTGGCAAGACCTGCGTTATGGAATGCGGATGTTGCTGAAGAGCCCGGCCTTCACGCTCACAGCGATACTCTCCCTGGCGATCGGGATCGGCGCCAACACGGCGCTCTTCAGCGTAATCAATGCCGTCCTGTGGCGCCCGTTGCCGTATCCTCACCCGGAACGGCTCGTGCGAGTGAAGGGATATAGGGGAGCGGATTTTGCGGCGCTCAGCGAGGCGACCCGCGTCTTTGACGGGGTGGCGGCCTGGAGAGGTGAAGGTTTCTTGCTGACTGGACGCGGCCCGGCGGCAGGATTGTCTGCGCAGCGCGTTACGCCGGAGTTCCTGTCGCTGTTCGGTGTCATGCCGAAAGCGGGCCGCGCGTTCGCGCCGGAGGAGTTCCGACCGGGGCGCGATCAGGTGGCGATCATCAGCGACCGTCTCTGGCGCAACCGTTTCAGCGCAGACCCGCAGATCATCGGGCAAGTGATGAGGCTGGATGAACTATCCTATACTGTTATTGGCGTAGCGCCGCCGCGCTTCAACTTTCCCTCCGCCGACCTGTTGATACCGCTGGTCTTCAACGCAAGGGACCTGGATCCGAACAGTTGTTGTATCTATTCTGTGGCACGCCTGAAGCCGGAGATAACGCTGGAACACGCGCAGCAGGAGCTGGCGTTTATTGCCACCGGGTTTGAAGGGACGAATGCCAAGCGCCTGCAACCGCTCCGCGAGTCGCTGGTCGAAGACTTCCACTTGACGCTGCTGGCCGTCTGGGGCGTGGCGGGTTTCGTATTGCTGATCGCTTGCGCCAACCTGGCAAACCTGATGCTGGCGCGCGCGGCCAATCGGCAGAAGGAACTGGCGGTTCGCGCGGCCATTGGAGCGCGGCGCTTGCGCCTGATGCGGCAGTTGTTGACTGAAAGCGTGTTGGTGGCGTTGTTGGGAGGCGCGCTAGGCCTGTTCTTCGCATACTTTGGCGTAAAGGCGCTGTCGGCGGCGAACCCGGAGATTCACCAATTGAGTCTGGACCCTATTCCGACTTACGCCCCAGGCAGTGACATGATCGTCGGTATTAGCATTTTTATCGACAACACGACGGGGATAGCCAGAATCCCGCGTCTCGGCGAAGTGGCGATCGATGGCGTAGTGATGGCCTTCACATTCGTCCTCGCCTTGCTAACTGGAACGCTCTTCGGCCTGGCGCCGGCGCTGCAATTTTCCCGCCCTGATTTGAGCCACGCGCTCAAAGACGGCGCGGCTGTTTCGGGCGGCTATTTCGGTTTCAGGAGGCGGCGACGCACACAAAATCTGCTGGTCATCGGCGAAGTGGCGCTGGCGCTGGCGCTGCTGGCCGGCGCCGGCTTGTTGATCCGCAGCATCTGGCGACTGCATGAAGAGAAGCTGGGCTTCCAGCCGGAAAAACTCCTGGCCATGCAACTTCAATTCCCTTCGTTCAAATACCGCGATAGAGCAATGTTGACCTCATTCATCACGCAACTCAACGAACGTCTGGCGGCATTACCAGGCGTGGAGAGCGTCGGCGCGGCTGAGACCCTTCCGCTCCTTAAAAAGGGAGTCGTCGTTTCTATCGTCATCGAGGGGAAAACCGACTACGTATATTCACCAGTTGAGAAACCCAAAAGGGGTCAGCCGAAGCCTTCCTATGCAGACATCAAGCCGTTGCCGAAGGCTTTCTTTTCAGAGATCAGCCTGAATTACATACGCACGATGGGGATTCCTCTGCTGCAGGGGCGCGAATTCGATGCGCATGACAATCGGCAATCCTTGCCAGTCGTGATCGTCAATGAATCTTTGGCTCATAAACACTGGCCGGGCGAAAACCCTGT
>Ga0075421_100006816_pt1 | contig 13949 bp, 9 predicted proteins | sample SoiMetdeltSBSDD5_FD_75292 | JGI IMG/M metagenome (GOLD analysis project Ga0075421, IMG submission 75292) | Bulk soil microbial communities from a Populus tree surrounding site in Tennessee, USA - Soil MetaG P. deltoides SBSDD5 | ecosystem: Environmental > Terrestrial > Soil > Tree plantation...
CCTCCACGACGGCGCCTACCGCTACGGCGCCAGCGTCGACGTCACCCGTGCCCGCGGCTGGTCGACCACGATCGTCGGCGCCGAGGCCTACCGCGAGGGCATCCGCGAGGTCCGCCGCTCGGTCAGCGGCGGCCTCGCCCCCGGCGACTTCCTCCTGATCCACCCGGGCCAGCGCGTGGTCACCTCCGCCTTCGTCAACGAGGAGCTCGACGTGTCGCGCCGGCTCGGCCTCGAGCTCGGCGCCCGCGGCCAGTACGCGCCGGGGGCCTACGCCCCGCTGGTGCTCGGTTCGGCGGCGACCCGCGTCGGCCTGGCCCGCAACGTCAACCTGAAGCTGCACGCCGCCCAGGGCTTCCGGCCGCCCGCCTTCGAGCAGACCAACGGCAACGACGACGCCCGGACCAACCCGTTCCCGCACCGGCAGTCGAACCCGGACCTCAAGGCCGAGCGCAGCCTGTCGCTCGAGTCCGAGCTGAACGCGCGCCTCGTCGCCGACGCCGGCGGCCTGCGCTGGCTGGCGCTGCGCCTCGGCTACCAGTACACGCGCCTCGACGATCTCATCGTGTTCGGGGCGACCGGCGAGCCGGAGAACGCCAACCGCCGGATCATGAGCTCGATCGAGCTGCGCGGCGAGGCCGCCATCACCGGCGGTCATCGCCTGGTCGTCGGCTACGGCTTCCTCACCGGCGAGGACCTCGAGACCGGCCCGTTGCGCAACATCCCGGAGCACCGGCTGGCGGTCGACGTCGAGGCGCGCCTGGCCCGCCGCGTCGGCGCCTTCCTCGGCATGGTGATGTCCGGTCCGGTCGAGGACATCGACCGCCTGCCGGTCACCAGCGTCGACGGCAGCGCCACCGCGTGGCCGTCGATGGTGGTCGTCGATCGGCTCCCGGCCAGCGCCAAGCTCAACCTCGGCGTCCGCGCCTCCGGCCTCATGGGCGGCCACCTCGATCTCGGCGCGTACGTGATGAACGCCCTCGACTCGCAGTATCCGATCGCCGATCCCGACTTCGAGCGGCGCGAGGCGATCTACCCGATGACCGCGCCCGGGCTCGACGCCCGGCTGACGCTGGGATGGAGGATGTGATGGTCCGGACCGTCGCGCTCTTGCTGGCGGCGCTGGCGCTGGGCGCCGGGTGCGATCGCGCCCCGGTCCGCGCCGTGATCTACTACAACCTGTCGCAGGTCGCGGCCTCGGCTGCCGACGATCACTACCAGCAGTTCGCCGACGTCGACGGCGCCGTCGTCGATCTCGGCTGCCTGGTCGTCGAGCGCCGCCAGGTCAACTGCTACGACAACGCCGGCACCGGCGAGCCCAACCTCCGCGTCGCCGTCGTCGAGTGCGACTGCCCGTGCATCGACGCCGAGGCCGATCCTTGCGACCCCAGCCGCCCGGCGGTGCGGGCCGGGATCATCCGCGGCCTGGTCAACCAGTCCGACGGCGCCGTCATCCTGGGCGGCGTCGACATCCCGACCGAGGTCGAGCTGTCGGAGGCGACCGGCCTGTTCATCACCCGCGAGCCCAACGCCGATCCGAGCCCGCAGCCGTCGTCGGAGCTGATCCTCGACGGCGCGCTCTACCGCGACGGCTCGGTCGTCCGCGGCGCCCTCAGCAGCCCGACCAGTGAGCTGGTCGAGGGCAACGTCACCATCGTACCGGTCCGAGACGAGGTGTCCCTATGAAGCCGAGCTTCTTCTTCGTCGTGGCCATCGTCGCCGGCGCCGCGGCCGGTTGCACCGAGCCGCTGGTGTGCAGCGAGGGCACCCACCTGGAGGGCAACGAGTGCCGGGCCAGCCTGTCGCCGGCGTGCGGCCCGGGCACGCGCCTCGAGACCGGCCTGTGCGTCCCCGACCAGGGCGGCGGCGCGACCTGCGGCACCGGCACCCACCTCGAGGCGAACATCTGCATCGCCGATGTCGCCCTCGGCGGCAACGCCGCCCGCTTCTACGAGGTCGCCCTCACCGCGCCCGCGATCTACGTCAACCTCGCCAACGCCCAGCTCGGCGAGTCGTTCCGCAGCGGCGAAAACCTGCTGTTCGTCGGCGTCTACGAGCCCAACCAGGCCGACCTGCGCGTCTTCGGCGGCAACGGCACCCGCAGCGGCGCGACCTACCTCCTCGATCGCACCCGCTCCTACGACAGCCCGATCGCCTTCGTCGGCGAGAAGTTCTCGACCCAGCCGTTCACGCTGGCGCTGTACGCCTTCGGCGCCTCCCAGCCGATCATGCTGGTCGACACCGTCATGAGCGACGCGACGACGACCAGCGTCGACGGCGTGACGATGGTCCAGGCCGGCAAGGTGTCCGGCGTCCTGACCCCGCAGGCCGCCGATGCGGTCTACATCGAGCAGGCCAACCAGACCCTGCTCCAGCTCAACCGCTCGCTGCGGGTGACGCCCGACGTCGACCACGACGGCGATCGCACCCCCGAGAGCTGGACGATGGCGCTGCAGTTCACGACCGTTCCCGTCTGGCTCTTCTGACCGTCGCGGCGTCGGACAGCGCCCGCCTGGCAAAGCGCGGCACGCGTCCTGCCGCCGCCGTCGAGCGCGCCCAAGCTCCGCGCGTCTGCGACGAAGGGAGAGCGTCATGCGCAAGCGCTTCACGGCTCACGATCGGTCTCGAACGTATCTCGTGCTGATGGTCCTCCTCGTGCTCGTGGCCCCCGCGACCGCGCAAGCGCAGGACGTACCGGACGTCGTCTGGGAGGCGCGCGGCGACTCCGTCTCGCAGGTGGCGTTCGCCCCCGACGGGCAGCTGGTCGCGATCGGCAGCAGCGCCGGCACCGTCGCGCTGCGCCGCGTCCGCGACGGCCAGCTGGTGCGCACGATCGCGCCGTCGGGGGGCGGCGAGATCCGGGCGCTGGCGTTCTCCCCGGACAGCCAGCTGCTCGCGGTCGGCACGTCGACGACGTACCTGCATCTCACGATCTGGCGGGTCGCCACCGGCGCCCTGCGCAACGGCCCGTTCACCGGCGGCGGCCGGTCGGCGGCGTTCTCCGCCGACGGCCGCTTCCTCGCCACCGGCACCGCCAGCCAGGCGATCCTGATCTGGCGGGTCTCCGACATGCAGGTGCTGCAGTCGCTGCGGTTCACCGGCTACGGCAACATCGTGTACCGGGTGGCGTTCTCACCCGACGGCGCGCTGCTGGCGTCGTCGGGGTCGAACCTCTACGTACGGCTCTGGCAGCCGTCGAACGGGACGATGGTGCGCAAGCTCGCCGCCGGCGGCATCGGCGTGCCCAAGCGCGGCCTCGTCTTCCTGCCCGACGGCCGGACGCTCGCCACCGCCAGCGACGACCGGAGCATCCGCCTGTGGCGGGTCTCGGACGGCGCCGCGCTGCGCACCCTGACCGCGAGCGATCCGGTCCGCTCCCTCGCCGTCACGTCGACCGGCGACACCCTGATCTCGGCCGGCAACGGGATCGCCTTCTGGAGCGTCCCCGACGGCGACCTCCTGCTCACCTACGACGACCAGGGCGTCACCGCGCTCGCGCTGTCGCGCGACGATCGCTTCGTCTGCTACGGCCGCGCCGACGGCACGGTCGCCCTCGTCGACGATCCGTTCTAGTTGCTGCAGGTCGACGGATCCGCCAGCACCGCCTGCGCCTCGGCGCTCAGCGACGACCACGGCTGCATCGCGTTCTGGAACTCGGTCCAGGCGCCGGCGGTCGGCGATCCGGCCACGGTCTTTGCCTCGCAGATGAAGAACCTCTGCGAGCCCCCGGGCATCGGGATCCGGTGCAGGAAGTCGGCGAGGACCGGCAGGGCGGCGGTATCGCGGAGCCAGTACAGCGGGAACCACAGATTCTCCGCCCGCTGCTGTTCGGCCGCCACCGCCAGCTGCGCCCGGAAGAAGGCCAGCCACTCACTCCGGTGCTCGCGCACGGCGGGGAACGCGGCGACGGTGAGCTGGTTGCTGAGGCGGGAGATCGCGAGGTTCTGCAGCCGCAGGCTGAACGTCTGGGTGACGAGCGGGGAGATCAGCGCCAGGCTGTCGACCTCGCCGTAGTTGAAGCTGACCAGGTACTCGAGCCGGGCCATCGCGGCGTCGGTCGGATGCGCGCCGAGGGTCGCGAGCTGGGGCGCGAGCGCCCGGCGCGGCAGCGCGACGCCACACCGGCGCCACCACGGGCGGTAGGCCGGCAGCGGCGGATCGGCGATGAGCGGGGCGAGGGCGTCCACCCACGCCGCCGCGTCGGCGCCCTCGGCGGGCAGTCCCTCGACGGCGCGGCAGGCCGCCTGCAGGGTGTTGTCGCGGGCGAAGCTGGAGTCGAGCTGCGCGTACACCTCGCGCAGCCTGTCGGCGCCGACCGCGGGCGCGTTCCGGTCCTCGAGCGCGCGCTCCTGCTGCGCCGCCGACCGGCTCTCGAACGCGGCCAGGGCCGCCGGCGTCGACGGGCGCAGGTAGCTGCCCATCCGGTTGATGGCGTCGTAGCCGACGAGGACGCTCCACGGGTGCACGTCGCCCTCGTCCGGCGCCAGGTAGCCGCCGTCCGGGATCGAGAGCGCCAGCGGCACCTCCGGGACCAGGGTCTGGACGCTGGCCTGGCCGTCGGCGTCGACCACCGTGAGCTCGACCGGCGTCAGCAGCTGGCCGCCGCCCTCGTGGAGGGTGAAGGTGACATCGCGGCGACCGGGCTGGGCGGGGAACTGGACGTCGATGCTGGGCGCCCCGGGCGCCGGCAAGGAGGCAATGACCCGCTCGATCGTCGCGGCGTCGAGCGCGGGCGCAAAGGCGCGCACGAAGCTCGCGCCGTCGACGGTGCCGAGCCCGTGGCCGGCGAGCACGCCGCGCAGCGCCGCCCAGAAGGCGTCGTCGCCGACGCGGGCGCGGATCTGGGTCAAGACCCACGCCGCCCGCTGGTACGGCCCGGTCGTGTAGCGCTGGTCGAGCGGCAGCGAGGTGTCGACAATGGCGTAGTCGGGGCGGAAGGCGAAGTCGTTGCCGAACAGACGCCCCTTGCCCTCGCCGTCGCGGTGCGCGCGCTGGGCCTCGGCGCCGAGCAGCGTGGCCATCCCCTCCTTGACCCACAGGTCGTCGAAGGAGTGGATCGTGACCCAGTCGCCGAACCACTGATGGGCCAGCTCGTGGGCGTTCACCTGGAACGCGTAGTCGCTGGCCGGATAGTCGTAGCTGTAGTCGTTGCGCGCGTACTTCTCGCTGATGAAGCTGAGCGTCGCGTTCTCCATGCCGCCCATGTTGAACTTCGGCACCAGGACCACGCCGTAGCTGTCCCACGGGTACGGCCCGAGCAGCGCCTCGAAGGTCGCCATCGACCGGGCGATGTCGCGCAGGTACTGCTCCGCGTCGATCGCCAGGCCGCGCCGGTGCCACACGCTGAGCGGCACGCCGCGCGCGCTCGTTGCGTCGGTGTGCTCGAGGTGGCCGGCGGCGAACGCCATGATGTAGGGCGGGATCGGCTTGTCGATCTCGTAGCGCACGACGCGTGCGTCGGCGGTGGTCTCGTCCTTGACCCGGCGCCCGTTCGAGACCAGGTCCTCGTCGGCGGCGACGGTCAGCTCGACGGCGAAGCGCGCGCGATCCGACGGATCCTGCTTGGCGACCAGCCACTGGACGCCGCCCACCGGCTCGGAATCGGTCAACGCCACGTGGCCCGGGGCCGGATCGACGACGCGCGCCCGGAAGGAGGTCAGGCCATCGCCGGTGGCGGGCGCGCGGAAGTCGAAGGTGAGGGTCAGCTCCTGCGCGCGCGGCACGAGCGGCGTCAGGTCGACGACCACGGTGCCCGCGGTCGCGTCGGCGACGAACGGCAGCGCCTGGGTGCCCGCGCGCACGGCGCTGAGCTGGACCCGCGTGTCCAGCTCGATCTTGCCGTCGACCGGCGAGCCGACCTGGAGCGTGACGTCCTCGCTGGCGACCAGCGCGTCGGCGTCCCAGTCGTAGTGCCCGCGCAGCTCGTAGGCGACGGCGTCGTAGTCGCGGGCGCCGGTCGGCGGCGGCGGCGCGTCGGGACCGGCGTCCGGCGCGCCGGCGTCCGCGGGACCCGCGTCGGGGATGTCGGCGTCATGCTGCGGGGGCTGGAGCGGCGCATCGTCGGAGCACGCGGCGCTCACGGCGAGCCCGATGGCAAGCGCGGGCAGGGCGAAGCGGGTCATGGCGTGCGGACGATTGCAAGCGCGAGGCCGCGGCGAGACTCGTTCGATCTCGCTGGCTTGTGCGCAGGGGCGGGCGCTGTCACCGATTTCCGCCCGGATGTCGCAGTGAACCCCGAGGCGCGGCACACCGCCCGCAAGTGCCTCGACCGAGTGATAGCGATCCCGCCCGGCGGTCGAGGCGCGCCGAGCGCAAGGCGACACGACGAAGGGCTACTGGGTGTAACGCGAGGAGTGGCAACGCCGCGATCGGCGATGGATCGGCCGCCCGGCGGGTCGAAATCACTCGGTCGAGGCACTACGCCCGCAGGACCGCCCCGAGCAGGTTGCGGCGGGCCAGCACCGACGCCGTGAGCACGCCGGAGAACGCCGCGCCGCCGACGCCGGCGGTGCAGATGTCCGCGCCGGTCAGGTACAGCCCGGGGATCGCGGTCTGCGGCCGGAGCTGGCGGGCCTCGAACCGCGCCGGGGTGTGGGCCAGGCCGTAGATCTCGCCGGTCGGGTGACCGACGAAGTGGCGGGTCGACAGCGGCGTCGACAGCTCGCAGTGGGTGATGGCGCCGGCCACCGACGGACAGCGCTGCTCGAGCACGCCGCGCAGGCGGTCGGCCAGGCGCGCCTTGACCCCCTCGTAGTCGGCGCCGCGCTTCTTCCAGGGCGAGCCCTCCCAGCGGGCGAAGGTCTCGTAGGGCGCCAGGCCGATCACCTCGATGGTCGCCTTGCCCGGGTGGCGGCGGGCGAAGTCCGGGTCCTTGGCCGACGGGAACGACAGGTACGCGACCGGCAGCGCCGCGCGGTCGTCGGCGGTGTAGTTGGCGACCGCCCGGTCGTGATCGTCGTGCTCGTAGACCCACTGGTTGGCCGGTTGCAGGCCGAGCTCGGCGGCGGTGCGGTCGAGCCCGACGTACAGCGACACGTGCGCGACCGACGGCGGCGCGCCGGCGATGCGGGGGAGGATGCCGGCCGCGGCGGCGGCGTCGCGGGGCAAGAGCCGGCCGAAGGTGGTGGTGACGCCGGCGTCGCTGACGACCGCAGGCGCGCGAACGACGGTGCCGTCCGAGAGCCGGACGCCGACCGCGCGGCCGCGCTCGATCACGATCTGGTCGACCTCGGCCGAGGTGAGCACGGCGCCGCCGGCCCGCTCGATCGCCGGCAGCATGGTGGCCGCGATCCGCGACGAGCCGCCGACCGGGTAGGCGCCGCCGCCGAGGTAGTGGCCGAACAGCACCGCGTGCATCAGCCAGCTCGCCTGCGACGGCGGCAGGCCGTAGTCGCCGTACTGCCCGACGAGCACGCCGGCCAGCCGCCGCGACGCGCCGAGCCCGGACAGGACCTCGCGCACGGTGAGGCGCGCCTCGCGCAGCGCCGGCCAGCGCAGCGGCGCGCCGGCCAGCGACAGCGCCGGCGGGATGACCTTCTCGAGGAAGAAGCGGCGGGTGGTCCGCTGCGCCTCGCGGACGCGCTCGAGGTAGGCGTCGATCACGCCGCGCTCGGCCGGGAAGTAGTCGTGCATGCGCCGGCGCCACGCCTCGCGGCCGGCGACGAAGTCGTACTCGTCGCCGCCGATCACGATCCGGTCGTAGACCTCGCCCAGGTCGGCCCAGGCCAGCTCGCCGCCGGTCAGGTGATCGAACAGGCGCCGCATCAGCGAGCCCGGGCGGTGCACGTCGCCGACGTAGTGGACGCCGACGTCCCACTCGTAGCCGGGGCGGTGGAAGGTGTGGGTGAAGCCGCCGGCGGTGTAGTGGCGCTCGAGGACGAGCACGCGGCGGCCGCGGTGTTGGGCGAGCAGGGCGGCGGTGGTGAGGCCGCCGAGGCCCGAGCCGATCACGATGGCGTCCCAGGTGCCGGCGGGCAGGCCGTTTTGCTTGTACGAGGTTCCAATGCGGGTCATCGCTTCCTCCTCGGGGCGCGGCGCGGGGTTCCGAGCACCCGCGCGCGGGCGGCGGCGGCGAGCTGCTGCAGGCTGCGCCCCATCATCAACTTGCCGGCCAGGTGCAGCGACACCAGGCCGTGGGTGCTCGCCCACAGGAGGTGGGCGAGGGTCAGTGGATCGCCGTCGAGCGCGTCGGCCTCGACCGCCTCGGTCACGGTGCGGTGCAGGATCCGGAACGCGCGCCGGCTCTCGGTCGCGAGCTCGTCGACGCCGATCGGGTCGGGCTGGCTCAGCTCGAACATGATCCGGTAGGCGTCCGGCTGCTCGAGCGCGAAGTCGACGTACGTCCGCGCGAGCCGGTCGACCCGGGTGGTCGGGTCGCGGCCGGCCTTCGCCAGCGCGGCCTCGAGGCGGTCGGCGAAGCGGCGGAACGCCTCGGCGCGGACCAGGCCGAACAGCGCCTCCTTGCCGGCGAGGTAGCGGTACGGGGTCATCGGGCTGACCCCGAGCGCGTCGGCGACCGACCGCATCGTGACCGCGGCGTAGCCGTCGCGGGCGAACAGCCCGATCGCCGCGTCGGCCGCCCGGCGGCGGAACGCGTCGATCTCGTCCTGGCTGAGCGACAGGCGCGGCACGGGATAGAACATACAGCGTAAAATTTACGCTGTAAACAGTTAGCATGAAGGTCAGCCACCGCCTGCGGTTTCGCTGGCTTGGCGCGGCCGGGCCCGGTCAGCCCGCGGTCAGCGCGGCGGCGCCGGCGGCGCGGTCCCGGTCTCGACGATCGTGGCCCGCCGGTCGAGCTCGGCGCCGAGGGCACTGCCGTGGAGGAGCATGACGTAGTACGAGCTCGGGAACTTCGACAGCGCGTAGCGGTAGCGGGCGAGGATCTGCTCGCGCGACGGCGGCGGCGCGCCGCGCTCGCGCAGGTACGACCAGCCGTAGGTCGGCTCGAAGCGCTGCGACAGCACCGGATCCTTGCGGATGAGATCGGTCCAGGTCCGATCGAACAGCTCGGTCATCGCCACCGGCCGGTCGACCGCCGCCGCCAGCAGCTCGGGCGTGATCTTGTGGTGCAGCTTGAACTCCTGCCCCTTGGTGCGGACGTCCGGCGTGAACAGCGCGGCCGGCTCCCACACGTTCACCGGCGTCAGGTAGCCGACCATGCCGATGTCCGGGCCGATGAACCAGGTCTCCTCGAGCGGGCGCGCGTCGGATTCGATCAGCCGGTACACCTGCGTGATCATCCCCATGTTCAGCTTGTCTTGCTTGTAGACGTAGTCCGGCCACTCGTGGTGGAGGCAGCGCCAGGTGTCGCGCCACAGCGCGAGCATCTTCGGCTTCACCCACCGCTTCGAGCCGCGCGCGCGGTAGCTGAAGATCGTGTAGCGCATGTCCATCCTGACCTGGTGGACCATGGTCAGGGCGAGCACGGCGACCGCCGCCGCCGCCAAGAGGCGGCGCGCGACGCGGCCCGCCGGCCCGGCGCGCTCGGCCGGGGCGCCGAGCGCCGCGATCGCCCACAGCCAGGCGTGCGGCACCAGCACGAACAGCGGCAGCCAGAACCGCATGTTCGGCATCCAGTCGATGTGGACGCGGGCGGCGAAGACCGCATTGGCGGCGGCGACCGCGACGACGATCGCGTCGCGGCGCCGCCACGCCGCCGCGGCGGCGATCGCGACGCCGCCGAGCACCAGCGCGATCTCGGCCGGCGCCGCGCCGTCGCTCACCAGGGCGCGCAGGTTGGCCAGGTCCCACTGCCCGCTGGTCTTCGCGTAGTACGGGTGCTCGAACAGGAGGCCGAAATAGAAGAGCCGGAAGGTCAGGTACGCCGCGAAGACCGCCACCGCCGGCGCGATGCCGGTGGCGATCCGGACCGCGCGATCGCGCAGCGAGCTCGCCGGCGCCGTCAGCGCGAGCGCGCCGGTGATCGCCGCGAGCATGAGCGGCGCCTCCGGTCGCGACAGCCCGAACGCGCCGCACACCGCGCCGGCGACCGCCAGCCGACGCGGCGACGGCCGGTCGACGTAGCGGCCGAGCACGACCGCGCTCCAGACCAGGAGCGCGAGGTAGAGCGGCGTCTCGAGCCCGTAGATCCCCCACGACATCACGTAGCTGCAGCACGCGGTGGCCAGCGGCGCGGCGTACGGCAGGAGCTGCCGCCAGCCGGGGCCGTCGCCGAGGCCGATCCGCTCGCGCGCGAACCGGTACTGGCCGACCAGGAGCGCGGCGAGGCTCGCGACGCCGAGGATCTTCGACCAGGTGACCAGGTTGACGCCGACCACGGCGCCGATCGCGAGCAGCGCCACCCACGGGAAGCTCGAGAAGCCCTCGACGCGCTGGCCGACGTTGTAGACGAGGCCCTCGCCGGCGGCCCACTGCTCGGCGTAGCGGAAGTAGATGAAGGCGTCGTCGACCACCTGCGGCAGGTAGAAGAGGACGTTGCCGATCGCCACCGCGGCGACCAGCGAGATGGCCGCCCAGCGCCAGTACCGGGACCCGAGGATCACGGCCCGGACAATACCCGAAGCGCCCCCGGCGCCAAGCTCTGCCGAGGACGCCGAGCCGTGACAGGTGCAACGTCTGCTGGCAGGACCGCGCGGAGGCGGCGCGCCAGGTCGGCGGCGACGTCCTCGTCGGTGGGCAGCTCGCGCACGGCGGCGCCGCGGTCGTGCGGCTCGCGCCGGAGGTGCTGCTCGAGGGTGGGCGGCCGCGGCCCGAACCGCCCGTAGTCGCCGCCGCCGGGCGTGCGCACGATCATGTGGGTGTGGTCGGTCGCGCCGCCGCGGTTGGCGGTCAGGTCGTACTCGACCAGGAGGGCGGGGCTGTAGATGCGGAAGTAGAACCGGCCGCGGCCGTCGGTGGGGCCGCTCCAGGCGAACCAGGTCTGCGCCATGGCCCGGTCGACCTCGCGCATCGTCGCGGCCGCCCACCGGGTGTCCTGGTACGACACCACCTGGGCGAGCAGGGCGCGCAGGGCCTGTCGCTCGGTCGCGGTCATGGCGGCGGCGCCGAGGCCGACGCCGGCGAAGCGCGCGAGATCGTCGTCGGCGAAGGCGTCGGGGCCGCCCTCGCCGGGCGCGGTCTCGATGTCCTCGGGCGCCGTCGCCGCGATCCGGGCGGCCGCGAGCCGGGGGTCGCCGAGCGCGGCGACGAAGTCGTAGGCGAGGGTCTCCTCGGCGGCGAAGGCGGCCACCCCGCGCAGCCGGTTGGGCTGGGCGCCGAAGAATGCGGGCGTCATCGCGACGTCGTCGCCGTCGACGACGATGGTGAGCGCGAGGTGATGGCCGTCGAGCTGGACCCCCCACGCGCCGTCGACGCCGGGCTGGTTGAACAGCGACAGGTGGTACAGCCCGCGGCCGAAGTCGTCGCCGTCGGTCGCGCGCAGCTGCTCCTCGGCGTCGAGGATGAAGTCGATCCGCTGGCGCCCGGCCCGGCTCAGGAAGGCGTCGATCATGGCGTCGGCGAGCGCGGCCTGCCGCGCCGTCAGCGCCGCGAAGGCGACGCCCCGGCGCGGCGCCAGGAAGAGCGGCAGGTTGCTCCAGGAGACCAGCTCGTCGTCCTCGAGGCAGAAGGACGCCTCGTCGCGCTGCATCGGATCGAGGGCGGCCTGGAAGGCGGCGGCCGCCCGCGCCAGCGCGATGACGTCCGGATCGGTGGACACCGGCGACGCGGTGGCGGTCGCGCAGCGGGGCGCGGTCGGAGCGCCGCCGGCGCGCGGGCGGGGCGGCGCCGGCGCGGGCGGCGGCGGCGCGGGACGACAGCCGGCCAGCGCGACGAGGACCATCGGCAACCACGGGCGATGCATCGGCGCCTACCATGCGGGCCAGGCCGTGTATCGTCTATCGATATTTTCCTGACAGAATTGTATCGTGGCGCAATGCAATCGGCGCAGCTGCCGTCGCTCGAGAGCCTGCGCTGCTTCGACGCCGCGGCCGATCTCCTGTCGTTCCGCGCCGCCGCCCGGGCGGTTGGCCTGACCCCGGCGGCGCTCGGCCAGCGCATCCGCCAGCTCGAGGAACAGCTCGGCGCCGCGCTGTTCCGCCGCACGACGCGCTCGGTGGTGCTCACCGAGGCCGGCCTCGCCCTGGTCCCGCGCGCTCGCGCTGCGCTCGCCGCCGCCACCGAGTGCGTGCGCATCGGCCAGGGCACGCCGGCGCTGCCGCCGATGGAGATCACCCTCGGCACCCGCTGGGAGCTCGGCACCTCCTTCATCGTCCCCGAGCTGCCGCGCCTGCTCGCCGCCCATCCCGGCCTGTTCGTGAACCTGTACTTCGGCGCCGGCCGCGATCTCCTGGTCCGCCTGCGCAGCCGCGAGCTCGACTGCGCCGTCACGTCGGCGCGCCTGGTCGAGCCCGGCCTCGACGCCATCCGCCTCCACCGCGAGGAGTACGTCCTGGTCGGCGCGCCCCGGCTGCTCCGGCGCGCGCCGCTGGCGCGCCCGGCCGACGCCGCGCACCACACCCTGCTCGACGTCGACACCGAGCTGCCGCTGTTCCGCTACCTGCGCGACGCCCCGGGCGGCGAGGACCTGCGCTTCGCCCGCCTGTGGCGGGTCGGCGCCGGCGCTGCGATCCACACGCTCGTGCTCCGCGGCGCCGGCGTCGCCGTGCTGCCCGCGTACATGGTGCGCCGCGACCTGGCGCGGCGCCGCCTGCGCCGGCTCCTGCCCGGCATCCCGCCGCTGCACGACCACTTCCGCCTGGTCTTTCGCGCCGACGATCCGCGCCGCCCGTTCTACGAGCTGCTCGCCGCGGCGCTGCTGGCGGCGCCGCTGCGCTGACGCGCGCGTTCAGGGCTTCACGCGGGCGACGAACGCGGCGATCTCCTCGGCGGGGAGGTTGCCGTCGCGCACGAGCTCGACCGAGCCGCCGACGCGGGCCAGGCGGGCCAGCCCGGCCAGCGTCGTCAGGCCGGGATCGTCGTCGAGCACGAAGCGACCGTCCACGTTCACCAGGCGGGCGAGCCCGTCGAGGCTCGTCAGGCCCGGGTTGTCGCTGAGGTCGAAGGCGCCGCCGATCGTGACCAGGCCGGCCAGCCCGACCAGCGAGGCGAGCCCGCTGTTGCGCACCGTGAGGTCGCCGTCGAGACGGGTGATTCGCTCGGTTCCTGCCAGCCCGACGAGGGCGCGGTTGTCGAGGATCACCAGCGACCGGAGCGACGACAGGCTGCCGAGGCGCGCATCGACCAGCGACGCGTTGTCGAGCAGCTCGAGGGTGCCGACCGACTCCAGGTGGGGGAGGGCGAGGGCGCCGAGCCGGGTCAGCTGGATCCGCAGCGTGTCGGAGACGGTGCGCAGCGCCGACAGGTCGAGCTCGGTCACCGGCGCGCGCAGGATCAGGCTCTCGACCGGTCCGCTGAGGCGTGGCGCCGCGATGGCGGCGACGCTCGTGCAGGTCCACATCACCGACAGGCCGCGGACCTCGAGCAAGGATGGCAGCCGGATCGCGTTCAGCGCCGGATCGCGGTCGAACAGGAGGTAGCCGCGCGACGTTGCCAGCTCGGGCAAGAGCAGGTCCTGGACGTGGGTGTTGCGAAGCAGGAGTCCGGTCGGGCGATCGCGGTTGCCGTCCCACGTCGTCGACAGGTCGCCGAGGGTGCGCAGCGCGCTCAGGTCGACGCGCGTCAGGAGCGGGGCGTCGGTGATCGCGATCGCGCCGGCATAGCCGAGGCCGGATACGTCGAGCTCTTCGAGCGCCGGCCCGCCGAGCTCGACGAGCCCGTAGATGGACAAGGTCGTCGGCAGGCGCACGGAGCGGACCGGCGCGCCGGCGACCGTCAGGCCCGCCGGTGCCCCGACCGATCCAATCTCGGCGAGCGCCGGCAGGACGACGTCGGCGAGGACCGGGTTGTCGATGATCCGGACGTCGCCGTCCACGCGCTGCAGCGTCGCCAGGCCGTCGACGCGCGTCAGCGCCTCGTTGTACGCGATGAAGAGCGGGCCGCCGACGCGGGTG
>Ga0075421_100006817_pt1 | contig 13948 bp, 16 predicted proteins | sample SoiMetdeltSBSDD5_FD_75292 | JGI IMG/M metagenome (GOLD analysis project Ga0075421, IMG submission 75292) | Bulk soil microbial communities from a Populus tree surrounding site in Tennessee, USA - Soil MetaG P. deltoides SBSDD5 | ecosystem: Environmental > Terrestrial > Soil > Tree plantation...
GCGTCGTAGACGGCGGCATGGACCATCGCCAGGTGCGCGATCGACGGTGCGCCCTGGCCTGCCCCGGGTGGCGTGGCCGTCCCTGGCGACTGCAGCGCCGCGGCGGCGATCTGGTCCCAATCGGTGACGCTGTCCGCGCGCGCCGGAGCGGCTAGCGCGAACACGGAGAGCACGGCAAGACCTCCGAGCAGGGCTCGGCGAGTACGAGTGAACATGACTACTCCTCCCATCCTTACCTCCTCCGGCTCGATCCGGCGACGCCGCCCCACACCAAGCTAAACCGGCGACGCGGTCACGTGCATTAACAGATCGGGACGCGGCCGAGACGGCGCTGGACGCGACTGACAAGGACGTCTCGATCGGCGGCGCCGGCCTGGCCGCGGCGGCGATCGAGCTCGGCCTCGTCGACGAGCTGCGCATGTTCCGCAATCCGGTCGTCGTCGGTGGCGGCACGCCGTTCCTGCCGCCGCTCACCGAAGACGTCGCGCTGGACCGATCGAGACCAGGACGGTTCGGCTCACGGGTAATCTATGAGCGCTACGGGCGCGCCCGCGATGAGTCGGACTGACACCGCCGTCGGAGTCATCAGTGCCTGGCCGGATCGCGTGTCACCCCCGTCGACGCCCGATCATGCGTCGGGCTACAACCTCACGCCCGACTTCGTCACCCAGAGTTCCTCAAATAACGTAACCACCCTGCAATGAACCCCGGCGGCACTCCGTTCGCCCCCGTTCATAGCCGATCTGGTCGGTGCCTCTCACCGAACAGCCGTCGGCTCGCCCAGTGCGGCGGTCAGCTGGAGATGGGCTGCGATCAGCCCCGCGACGCGTGCGGGGTCAACGAGCCAGGGGCCGTGGCCTGCCGGCATTTCGTGGACCGTCGCGGTCGGGATCCGGTCGATGGACGGACGTGCGTCCTGAGGGGATAGGTAGGGGTCCTTTGATCCGAGGATGAAGAGCGTGGGAACCCGGATCGCGGCGAGCTCGGCGTCGGTCAGGACGCTCTCGGGCCTCGGTCGGCGGAACCGGTCGATCGCGTGCATGAGCGAGGCGACGGTTCGGGCGTTTTCGGGCTGGCGCGCGTACAGGCGTAGCGCCTCGATCAGCGAGTCCGGCGCCATCTTGACCTCCTCGGAGCCGAGGCCCTGTGCGAGCACGCGTCGATAGATCGGACGGGGGCTCGGGGACCGAAGGAGCGCCCCGCCTAGGCCCCGCACCGTCAACGGCGACAGCGGCATCCGCACGCGAACGCCGGGAAGCGCGACCGCGGGCACTCCGACCGCGACCAGCGCGGAGATCCGATCGGCGCCGGCGGCCGCGTGCCACAGGGCGAACATGCCGCCGAGCGAGTGGCCGATGACGGGAACCTGGTCGAGTCCGAGCCGGTCGAGGATGTCATCGATCAACCGGTGCGCGTGCTCGCGCACCCGGCCACGTCGGTAGCGAACCGGATCGGACAATCCGTGCCCGGGCAGGTCCACAGCGAGCAACCGGAAGCCGTGAAGTTCTGCGAACAACGGGGCCCACGCCGCGGCGCCGAGCGACACGCCGTGCAGCAGGACGAGCGGCGGGCCGCTGCCGTGTGAGAGCACTCGCACTCGCACACCCGTCTGCGCGAGGACGAGAAAGCGTTCCTCAACGTCGGCGCCGACCGCCGCGAACAGGTCTCGCTCGGTATCTCGGATGCAGCCTTCGAGACCCGTCATCGGCCGATCGTGCTTGTTCATTGCTTTTCCTTTCGGTCCGCGTCGGCATGGCCGAGACGCGTCGTCCTCGCCGCTAACCGGGCCAGCCATGCGCGCACCGTCGCCTCGTCGTGTTCGCTCAGGCCGTCGAACGCGGCGCGCTCGGCCAGGCGTATGCGCCCGGTCGCCGCGCGGAGGGCCTCGCGGCCGTGTTTGGTCGGGCGAAGCAGGACAACCCTTTGATTCCTTGCTCTGCGTTCGAGCAGCCCGGCGGACTCGAGCCTGAGGATCGCCGGATGCATCGTCTGCCTCGTGACCTGGGTGATCCGCGCGAGCTCGGAGGTCGAAAGCTCGGCCCTGGTCTCGAACACGCTCAGGATCCCGTACTCCTGCGCGGACAGCCCGATGCCCTCCAGCTCCTCTTCCAGATGCGCACGGAAGCGCTGGTGCGCCAGGCGGAACAGATACCCCAGGTTCGCTTCCGCAGCCGGCTGCGGCTGCGCCGAACTTGTAAGCTCGACTGACATGTCTCGAACTGTAGCACGATGTCAGAGCGGCTGACAACTTCGCGATCGAAGACATATCGCCGAAGCGCGAGGCGGCGCGGCCCGCCCCCCATGGCACCCCGGCCCCACCCCTCCGGTCCAGGTGCCCGTGGCACTACGAGTGCCATTAGGGCAGGCGCCGCTAGTCCCGCGGTACTCGGACCTCGGAATTGGCCGCCGGAAGCGGGTAACGGGGAGGTCGCGACCGGCCGCGCAGCATCACGCGCTCCCGCCGGCGTTCCCACCAGGCCCATGCGCCCATCACGCTGCCGGCGTACATCCACCCGAGCAGGACGTCGAAGAAGTAGTGCTCGCCCGTGGCCATGAGCGTCAGCCCCATCGCCAGCGGATAGAGCAGAAGCAACGGCCGCAGCGGGCGGCGCACGCGAGGCCAGAGGAACAGCGCCACCAGCATCGTGAACGCCGAGTGAAGCGACGGCACCGCGGCGACCAGGTTCACGCTTGCCTGGCCCTCGTCGAACAGCCCGGCCGTCCCCCCGCCGATCACCTGCCAGCCCTCCGACGTGGTGCGGGCGACGCCGTGCAGCAGACCCATGTCGGCGGCCATCCACGGCGGGGCGGCCGGGAACGCGATGTAGGTGGCGAGGCCGGCGGCGGAGAGGGTGACGATCCGCCGCGAGAAGCGCAGGAACTCGAGCCGGTCGCGCGCCCAGAGGAACCCCGCGACGCTGAACGGGACGATGAAGTAGGACGTGTAGATCAGCGTGAAGGCGACGTCGAGCCAGTTGACGACCGCCGGGTCGTTGACGTGCGCCTGCAGCCACTCGGTTGGCGTCGTGCCGAAGAACACGAAGCGGTCGAAGTCGATCATCGCCTCGACGTGGACGCCGATCCCGAGGGAGTCGGCCGCGCCGCGCGTGAAGTCGTAGGCGCTCAGCAGGATCATCATCGGCAGCCAGTCGCGCACGAGCCGGAGCACCTCGCGCCACGGCCGGCCAAGCGACGCGCAGGCGAGCGCCCCGCACACCCAGGCGACGACCAACTCGCGCTGCACCGGAATCCCGTAGTGAGCGCTCCAAACCCCGAGCGAGATGAAGTACAGGACGAGGACGCCGCGGCGCACCGCCACCCAGTGCCCGAACCCCGAGTCGGCCGCCTCCTCGTCCCGGACGTATGCCAAGTCGGTCGCCGTCACGGAGGAGAATCTAATTCCCCCGCCCCCCTCGGCTCGATCAGGAGGATCTCACGACGTTGAGTCCGTGGTCGGTGAGCGCGACCGTCGCCCGCCATCGCCGAGGAGCGAGCTCAGCGGCCGCGCGGGCTGGCGCTCGCTCGAGAACAGCATGCGTGCCGTCCTGGGTTCTCTGCAAGCCGTTTGAGAAGATAACAGAGATTAGTGACATCTTCGTGATATCTGCTATCTTGCTCGCATGCCGCGAGATGAGGAGATCACCTTCGCCGATCACATGGGGCGCTTCTACGCGCGCCGCTTCGCGTTCCCGCCGATGGCCGGTCGCGTCCTGGGCTACCTGTTGGTCTGCGACCCGCCGGCCCAGACGATCGCGGAGCTGAGCGACGCGCTGCTGGCCAGTCGCAGCGCGGTCACCGGCGCGCTGGACGTGTTGGAGCGCATCGACACGATCCAGCGCTCGCGCGCGGCGGGAGAGCGGATGGACCGCGTCCGCGTGGACCTCTCCTCCGCCGAGTCACGGGGGTTCGACGTCACCGAGTACCAGGAGCTGGGCGATCTGGCCAGGGAGGGCCTCGAGGTGCTCAAGGATGCGCCGGCAGACCGTCGGGAGAGCCTCATGGAGCTGGAGGCGTTCGCCGACTGGCTGGTCGAGCGGATGCGGACGTTGCAACAGGAGTGGGAGACGCACCGTGACGCCCTGCGTGCATCGGGCGAGCTCCCCGGAAAGGACTGAGCCGATGACGACCATGCCAGCACTGGATCCCATCGCCCACACGCGAACGACAGCTTCGTCGCCCGCGGCCATTCGCGCCGTCGACGTGCGCAAGTCCTTCGGCGACAACGTCGTCCTCGACGGGGTCGACCTGACCGTCGAGGAGGGCGCCGTGTTCGCGCTCCTGGGGCCGAACGGGGCGGGCAAGACCACGATGGTGCGGATCCTCGCGACGCTGCTCGAGCCGGACCACGGGGACATCCGGGTCGCCGGTCATGACGTGACGCGCGAGGCCGACGCCGTGCGCGACGTCATCGGCGTGACCGGACAATTCGCCGCCGTCGACGAGCTCCTCACCGGTCGCGAGAACCTGGCGCTCATGGCCGACCTGCACCACCTCGCGCGCCCCCGATCCGGGCAACGCATTGACGAGCTGCTCGAGCGCTTCGATCTGGTCGACGCCGCCGACCGTGTGGCCATGACGTACTCCGGGGGGATGCGCCGCCGGCTCGACCTGGCGATGACCCTGATCGGCGCGCCGCAGGTCATCTTCCTCGACGAGCCGACCACCGGCCTCGATCCCCGCAGCCGCCGCACCGTGTGGGAAATGGTCCGCGGCCTTACCGACGACGGCACCACGGTGTTCCTGACCACCCAGTACCTCGACGAAGCGGACCGGCTCGCCGACCGCGTCGCGATCCTCGACGGTGGACGACTCATCGCGCAGGGAACCACGCAAGAGCTGAAGCGGCTCATCCCCGGCGGACGCATCGATCTGCGGTTCGCCGACGCCGCCAAGCAGCGCGCCGGCGCCGAAGCGCTGCAGGTTCCGGTCCCCGACGGCGAAGCGGTCGCCCTGCAGGTCCCCACCGACGGCAACGTCGCGACGCTTCGCCGCGTCCTGCGCGAGCTCGACGAGTCCGGCGTCGACGTCGACGAGCTCGCAATCCATGACCCCGACCTCGATGACGTGTTCCTGGCCCTCACCGGCCGGCACGACGAAAACGAAGAGGAGGCCCACTCATGACCGCTTCCTACGCTCTGCGCGATTCGGGCACGATGCTGCGGCGCAACCTGCGCCACCTCCAGCGCTACCCCGGCCTGTCGCTGTTCCCGATCTTGGGGCCCGTCGTGTTCCTGCTGCTGTTCGTGTACGTCTTCGGCGGCACGCTCGGCAACGGGATCACCCCGGGCGGGGGGCGCGACGCCTACGTCAACTTCCTGACCCCCGGAATGCTCCTCCTCGCCGTCGTGGGCGCCGCCAACACCACCGCTATCTCGGTGGCCAAGGACATGACCGAGGGCATCATCGCCCGCTTCAAGACGATGCGCATCTGGCGACCCGCCGTGCTCGCCGGCCACGTCCTCGGCAGCCTGATCCTGACCCTCGTCAGCCTCGCCGTCACCATCGCCGTCGCGCTGCTCATCGGCTACCACCCCGCCGCGAGCCCGCTGCAATGCCTGGCCGCCCTCGGGCTCCTCGTTTTGCTCGCGGTCGCGCTGACCTGGCTCACGGTCGCGCTCGGGCTAGTCGCGAAGAGCGTCGAGACCGCGAGCAACCTGCCCATGTTCCTGCTCATCCTGCCGTTCCTCGGCAGCAGCTTCGTTCCCGTCCAGTCCATGCCGGCAGGGGTGCGCTGGTTCGCGGAGAACCAGCCCTTCACGCCGATCACCAACACGGTGCGCAGCCTGCTCGCCGGCGAGCACGTCGGCAGCACCGGGATCACCGCGATCGTGTGGTGCCTCGCGATCACGGCCGCCGCCTACATGTGGGCCAGGCATCTCTACAACCGCCGGCCCGCCGGCTGACACCGGGTCAAATCAACCGCTCAGACGGACCGCGTCCGACCGTAGCGTTAATCGCGATCGCGGATCATCACGGACCCACAGACACCAAGCGGCACCCAGGGGCCGAGCCTGCCGAGGTCCCCGGGCACCCGCTCTCCCCGCGCGAGCGATAGCTAGCCCGCTCCTGGATGCGACCCCTAGTGCTCGCCGACCGCCCCCCGACGTGACCAGTGCTCTTGCGCGACCTCCGTGTCCGCGAGCTCGAAGGTCGTGCGGTAGGCCTTGAAGTCGACATGCTTGTTGACCGCGTAGAGCGCGTGCGGGGCGCACAGGAAGAGCGCGTTGCAGGCGTCGAAGCAGTAGCGGTCGATCTGCTCGGCCAGGCTGCGTGCCGTCTCGGGATCGGGCGTCCGCGCGAGCTCTCCGAACATGCGGTCGAACTCAGGGTCCTCCGGGCCGGCGCGGAACGCGCCGTCGGCGCCGAAGAACTCGCGATGAACGGCCGCGGGCGGCAGGTCCGAGGACAGGTCGAACCACGCGTGCATCAGCACATCCCAGGGCTGCGGCAGCTTGTTCTCCACGAGCGCGCGGGCACCCGCCGTCATCTCCTCCGCCGGGACGACGATCACCTCGGTGGCCAGTCCGAGCGCGTCCTGCACGCCCGCGGCGACCAGCCCCGCCAGGCCCTCGAACGGCGCCGGGGTGGCGATCTTCAGCGGCCGGCCCTCGGGCCAACCGCCCGCGGCCTCGAGCAGCTCCTTCGCACGCCCGGCATCGCGTCGGCGCGCCTCGGCTCCCGGGAACATCCCGTTGCACCACGGCGGCGTCAGCGCGGCGAGCGGCGTAGCGAAGCCGCCGAGCGCCTCCGCCGCCATCGCGTGCCGGTCGACGCTGAGGTTCAGTGCCTCGCGGACCCGCGCGTCCCGCAGCGGCGCGTCGTTGGACTCCCAGGTGTTGAAGATGCCGACCAGCACACGGTTGGCGTCGATGGTGACAAGCCGCGCGTGCTCGGAGGCCTCCACGCGCGCAGCGTCGGCGGGCGAGACCTCCGTCACGATGTCGATCTCGCCTTCGCGGTCACACACCGCCTCGAGCGCCTGCTCGGGCGCGACGTCGTTGACGAACACCACACGCTCGAGCCGCGCCGTCCGCGCCGTGTTGTGGTCGCGGTTGGCCTCGAGCACCACGCGCGGCGTGCGGTCCTCGCCCGTTATCAGGCTGGTGGCCACGAACTCCGGGCGCACCCGCTGTATGGCCAGCAGCGTCTCGATCGTCGAGTAGCCCTCAACGAGGGTGAACGGTCCGGTGCCCCACGGGCCCGGTGCATCGATCGCTCACCAATGGCCCTCGCCGCTCCCGGTCTTCTTGTAGCCGAAGCCGTGCGTGTGCCAGAACGAAGGGCTGGCGATGTGAAAGCCGCGGAACTTGCCCAGCGCGAGCCCATCGGGCTCGGGGAAGTGGAATACGCATGTGCGCTCGTCCTCGACCACGCAGCGGGCATCGGGATGGAAGTTGAGGAAGGTCCCGGGCGGGTGCGGTGCCGCCCAGCGCTGCACCTCGTCGAAGTTCTGCTTGATCGAGTCTGCCGTGCAGGGTTCGCCGTCCTGGAAGCGCGCCCCGGCGCGGACCGTGACCTCGAGCGTCTTGTCGTCGCGCCACTCGGCGTTCTCGGCCAGCGCCATGACGATGTAGCCCTCGTGGTCGGTGCGGACGGGCTCCTCCATCGTGTTCCAGGTCACGAAGAGCCAGTTGAGCGGATGGGGGTCGAAGATATTGACCGTTCCGAGGGGCGCCGCGGCTTCGTCGTGGTCGCGCTGGGCTTCTGAAGCGGTTGCGCTCACGTTGCTCTCCTCGGTCCGTGTGGGGACCCCGACTCTACGCAGGCAGCCCCACGCTTCGCAACCCACCGGCCCCACCCAACCCCGCTCGAACAGCAGCGCGAACCAATCCCGGCGCGGCCGTTTCTGGTCCGTCGGGCGAACCAGGATCTCGTTGATCCAGCTGCGCTACCCGCGCGATTCGAGACCGGGCCGGAGCGGTCGAGATGCTCGTCGCGCCAATCGAGCAGGACGGCGCCGAGGGTGGCTGCAGTAGCGTGCCTCGCGGCAGACCGCGGAGATGAATCAGGACAAGAGGAGGATCAAGGTGGGTCACCTCGTCTGCAGTCGCTTGTTGCCGACGGCAATAGCTTGTGTCGCGATTGCTGCCCTCGCGCAGCCCGCGTCGGCCGACACTCAGGAGACCGCCACCGCCCGGTTCAGCCAAGGTTCGCAGCCGCCGTTCACTTCTGCGGTCAGCGGGCCGTCCGGGACACAAGCGACCGTCGCCTGCAAGCGGCTTCACCCCAACCATATTCGCTGCACCACGACGATCAACGGCGGAGCCGGCATGAGTGGGAGAGTGAGGATGCGGATCACGCGCGGCAAGGTCGTTGTGGCGCTCGGGACCGGGCGCCTCAGGCGCGGCACGGCGACGCTGACGATGCGAGTGCTTCACCGGATGACCCCCGGCCGGCACACGGTTGGGATGGTCGTCACGCTCAACGCCACGACGGTCCTGCGCCTTCACTGACCACGGCAACGATCCAGCTGGGCGGAACCCCGACCCCGATGACCCGGCGCGCCGCGATCCTCCGACCGGGCGCGGCGCGCGCATCCACGAAGGGAGGCTGAGGGGCTATTCGCGGGCGAGCGGGAGCGTGGGAAGCGGCCGTGGTGGTCGCCGCGGGGGTGGTACTTGCCGTGGCTGCGACCTGGCCGCTCACGCTCGAGCTTCGAAGCCGGCTCCCCGACAACCTCCAGGACCCGTCGCTGGGCGCGTGGCAGCTGGCCTGGGCCGGCCACGCGCTCATCCACCAGCCGCTGCACCTGTTCCAGGCCAACGCGTTCTGGCCGCTCAGTCACAGCCTCGCCTTCACCGATCCGCTCATCGGCTACGCGCCCGCTGGACTGATCGGCTCGGGACCCGGCGCCGCGGTGGTGCGCTACAACCTCCTCTACCTGTTCAGCTACGCGCTCGCGTTCGCCGGTACATACGCGCTCGCGCGCGAGCTCGGGGCGGGAAGGCCGGCGGCGGCGGTGGCCGGCATCGCGTTCGCGTATGCGCCCTGGCGCCTTACGCAGAGCGGCCACCTGCACATCCTGTCGAGCGGCGGAGTCCCGCTGGCGCTGTTCCTGCTGCTGCGCGGCTACCGGCGCAGGAGCCCGCGCACGGTCCTCGGCGGGTGGCTCGTCGCGACGTGGCAGATCCTGGTGAGCGTCTCGATCGGCCTCCAGCTCGTGTACGTACTGCTCGTGCTCGGCCTGCTGGCGGCTGTCGTGTGGCTGCGGCGCGGGCGACCGGCGCTCGACCGGGGAATGCTCACCGCCACGTCCGCGGGAGTCGCGCTCATGCTCGTCTGCTCGGCCCTGCTGGCGACCGCGCTCGTCCGTGTCGCCAACGCCCACCCCGAGGCGCGGCGATCAATCGCGGAGGTGACCTTCTACTCGCCCCCGGTGAAGGGCCTGCTCGCGGCTCCGCGAGACGATCGGCTGTGGGGCGGACTCGGGGAGAGGATCCTCGACCGCGGGCCCTACATCCCCGAGCAGGCGCTCTTCCCCGGCACGGCCCTGCTGCTCCTGGCAATCGCCGGCCTCGCCGCCCCCACCTACTCGCGCGGGCTGCGCATCGGCTTACTGCTCGCCGTGCTCGTCACGACGGCGTTCGCGCTGGGCTTCCGCCTCGCGGGGGAGTGGTCGCCCTACCGGCTGCTCTACGAGCTCGCGCCGGGATGGCAGGGCATTCGCACACCGGGCCGCCTGGTCACGCTCACGCTGCTCGCCTTGGCGCTGCTCGCCGCGGCGGGGGCGCAGTGGATCCTGGGAGCTGCGGGCCGGCGATCGCGGGTGCTGAGTGCGTCTGTGGCCTTCGTCTGCCTTGCCGCGATCTTCGGGGAGGGCCTTGGAGACGTACCGCACCCGCGGGTCCCGCCACTGCCGCTCGGGACGCCAATCGCACCGCCCCCGCAGCTGCACCTCCCGAGCACCGTCGTCACCGATCCGGCCTACATGCTCGGATCGACCGCCGGCTTCCCCGCGATCGCGAACGGCTACAGCGGCTTCGACCCGGTCGAGCTTGCGCTGGTGCGACGCCGCGCGGCGTCCTTTCCCGGTCGGGACTCGATCGCGTTCCTGCGGCGGCACGGTATCTGCAGCGTGGTCATCCACCCAAGCCTGCCCCTTGCTCGGCTCGCGGCGAACACACCGCAGGAATCCGTCTACGGCGGGCAGCGAGCAATCGCGCTCATGACGCGCTGGCGCCGAGCAGGCGCGCGCCTGCCCAGCGTCCCCGGCGTGACCCGCACTACGCGTGCAGGGCTCGTGGTCTACCAGCTCGGTCGGTGTCGGGTGGGCGGCGTCGAGGTTGGCCTTTCGAGACCGGCGGCCTACCGCGTCGTTCGACCGTCCTGGACGGCAGCCCATAGCAGCATCGCGAAGACGATCAGGATTACCACGAGGTCGATCGCTGAGAGGACGATGGGCGCGGCGATGTCCATGACCCCGATAACGAAGGGCCGACGGATGTGGTTCGAGTCGTGTGACGCAAGTCACTCGGACGGACGGCATTCGCGCACTCGCTGCTAATGGGCTCCAACGATCTGGCACTCTGCGGCGGCGCCGGTCGGGCGGTCAGATCAGTGGGTCACCGCACCAACATCTTCGCTTGCCTCCGGCATGATCGAGCCGTACTCGAAGCAGTTCGCACCGGGAACCTCGTAGAGGAAGATCGCCAACTCCTCCTTCGAGTCGCCCGTGATCTCACTCCATGCGTCCGCAATGCCATGCAGCAAGCGGCCGCGCAGCTCCTTGGATCGCCCCGACCGGATCAGTCCCATCATTCGGGGCGAAGTCGTCTCCTCGCCCGAGACGAACATCGAGCCGCCAGGAGCGTCGGTGAAGGAGCAGTGGACGTAATGCGCCGGCGCGCCGGTGATCTCGCAGTGGACCTTCGTGACCGCCCGTGCAATCTCGGCTCGGTGATCGAGGGTCGCCGCGCCCGTAGGCGCGACGAACTCGTAGACCGGCATCGTGCATCCCTCCTGATCGAGTTCGCCTCGCTGGTCCGATCCTAAGCAGGCGACGAGCAGCGGAGCGGCCGATTTGTCGCGGCTCACCTGCAATGGCCTCAGCGCGGTAGTCGGCGCCGATGGCCGCGGGTGATTCTGCGTCGGTTCTGATCGTTGTGGTGCCCGGTCGGTACCGCTCTCGCAGGACCTTCCAGCTTTCCCGGATGCGCGCTTAGATGCCGGGCATGCGTGCAGCCATCTTCAACGAGCCCGGTTCCATCACCGCTGGCGAGCGACGTGATCCGTCGATCGTCGAGCCCACCGACGCCATCGTCCGCGTGGTCCTCGCGTGCGTCTGTGGCACGGACCTCTGGTTCTACCGCGGCGACTCGCCGTTCGAGCCTGGCCCGATCGGCCACGAGTTCGTTGGCGTGGTCGAAGACGTGGGCAGCGAGGTGTCCCGAATCGCGAAGGGTGACCTCGTCATCGCGCCGTACGTCTACAGCGACGGCACGTGCCCCAACTGTCAGAACGGCGTCACGACCGCCTGCCTGAACGGCGGGATGTTCCCGAGCAACGGAGACGGCGGACAGGGCGAGGCAGTCCGCGTGCCCCTGGCCGGCGCCACGCTCGTGGCCGTGCCGGGCTCTGGTCACTCCGACGAGATGATGCAATCGCTGGTGACGCTCTCGGACGTGATGGCCACCGGGCATCACGCCGCGGTCTGCGCGCAAGTCAAGCCCGGCCAGACCATCGCCGTGGTCGGCGACGGCGCCGTCGGCGTGTGCGGCGTTCTCGCTGCCCGGCGCCTCGGCGCGGAGCGGATCATCGCGATGTCGCGTCATGCCGATCGCCAGCGGCTGGCTGCCGAGTTTGGCGCGACCGACATCGTCGCCGAGCGCGGGGAGGAGGCGGTCGAGAAGGTCAAGGACATGACCGGCGGCGTCGGCGTCGACGCGACGCTCGAGTGCGTCGGCACCAGCCAGTCGGTGCAGACGGCCATCGGCGTCGCCCGCGCCGGCTCGATGGTCGGCTACGTCGGCATCCCGCACGGTGTCGAACTGCCGATCGCGCAGATGTTCTTCCGCACGATCGGCGTACGTGGCGGCGGCGCCCCCGCGCGGGTCTACCTGCCCGAGCTGCTCGCCGACGTCCTGGCGCAGCGCATCAACCCCGGCCGCGTACTCGACTACGAGACCGACCTCGAGGGCATCGCCGACGCGTACGCCGCCATGGACGAGCGCCGCGCGATCAAGTCGCTTGTGCGTGTGGGGACGATCTGAGAATCACCGACGGCATCGGAGGAGGTTCGGGACCTCCGCGACTGACGCAACGGTCTCGGTCAGCTCGATGCCCGAGGTGTGGACAGCATCCTCACGGTACTTCCCGGTCCGTACCAGGACGCCCGCAAGCCCTGCCCGCAAGGCGCCCCCGACGTCGGTCTCGACGTCGTCGCCGATCATGGCGGCCGCCTCTGGCGCCACGTCGAGGTCGGCCAAGGCGCGGCTCAGCACGTCATAGCCGAATGCCGAGCCCAGGTCGCCGATGATGACAGCGTCGACCCGCGCGCTGGTCTCCTCGAGCTCGGCGAAGTCCTGCTTGACCTCGTCGTTCATCACCAGCGCGATGGCCGCGCTCGAGGCAACGGCGGACGGCGAGCGACGCGGCGGTGACGAGCTCGCGGGGCTCGACGACGAAGCCCAGGCGCTCGAGCTTGTGCAAGGTGCGTGCGCGGGAGTGGGCGGTCGTGTTGGTGACGAAACGCAGTTCCAACTGCGTGTGCCGCAAGCGCCCGACCGCCTCAACCGCGCCCGCGATCGGCTTGTCCTCGACGTACAGGACGCCATCGAGGTCGAGAAGCAATGCGCCGACATCCGTCAGCATGGACTGAAGGCGGGCGCGACGAGCGCATCATGACGTGCCCGGCGACGACGCCCAACGGCGCTCGAGAGGGCGAGCGCGACCCATCGTGTCGCCGCGCGTGCGGAGCAGGCCGGGCGCGGCCTGGCCGACCTGCGCTGACCCTCAGTCCACGCCCAGCGCCGCGGCGATCGGTCCCCGCTCGACGCGGTCCGCCACCGTCGCGCTCGCGCCCATCGTCGCGCGCTCGTCGCCGGCGCCGAAGTTGAACAGCGCCACGTCGAGGGCCTCCAACGGCACCCCCGCGGTATCGGCCAGCGCGCGGGCCCGGCGCTCGAGCAGCATCGGGTCGCCGATGCCGAACACGCGCTTGGCGGCGACCGTCGTCGGACCCGAGCCCTGGAAGTGCAGCGTCGCCGGCACGAGCTCGACGACCCCGACCCGACCCGCGATCGTGAGGAAGTCCATCCGCGCCGCGCGGTGAAAGCCGGGAAACGACAGGCGCTCGAACGCCCGCTCCGAGCGACGCTCGGGCGACCAGGCCGCCTCTCCCGACAGCCCCCGCAGCTGCGTCCCCGACCGGCGCGCCCACGCCCGATAGGCCTCGAGCGTCGCTGTGCCGCGCCCGGGGTCGTGCGCCGTGCGCGGCCCCGTCGCGACGCCGTCGAGGTCCGGCATCTCCCCGCCCTCCCATGACGTCCGCACGGCGCGGACCGCGGCGAACGGATCCTCGTCCGAGGTCGGGGACAGATAGGCGATCAGGAACGCGAGCCACAGCGCCTCCTCGGCGTCGGCCGACCCCGCCACCTCCGCGTAGAGGCCGGGTGGGTCATTCTCGAGCTCGACCAGGCGACCGGCGCCGAAGGCGATCTCTTCGGCGAGGCGGCGCGCGTCGGGAGTCGCGTGGAGGCCGGCGACGAACCCGTTGGCGTAGCCGTCGGCCACCGGGCGCTCGGTGCGGCGGACGCGGATTCCGGTGCTGTTGCGACGGGTGCTCGGACGCCGGGTGGCGGTGCCGGTGGACGTGCGCCGCGGGGGCGGAGGCGCGAGCTCGACGTCCTCCCGCGAGCAGATCGGGCAGTTCTCGAGGAAGCGGTTGTGTCGACAGAAACGAGGCACTCCGCGGCCAGTCTAGGCCCCATCCGGTATGAACCGCCCATGC
>Ga0075421_100006818_pt1 | contig 13948 bp, 14 predicted proteins | sample SoiMetdeltSBSDD5_FD_75292 | JGI IMG/M metagenome (GOLD analysis project Ga0075421, IMG submission 75292) | Bulk soil microbial communities from a Populus tree surrounding site in Tennessee, USA - Soil MetaG P. deltoides SBSDD5 | ecosystem: Environmental > Terrestrial > Soil > Tree plantation...
ACCGTGAGATACAGATATCGCAGGGATGGCTTAGACAAGGAGTGCTCCTCAGTGCGTTGAGGATTATAACAAGAGGCGGCTCCTGCTAGGCAACTTGTATTAGAATCTCATAAGAACGTTAGAAAAGTATTGACGCTTCCATCAATATTCTAATATAATCTTGACTAAGATAAGGTCTTGAGAAGCTAAAAGACTCAGAACGAGGAAAACTCCTGAAAGTGTACTGAATCTGGCAAATGGACTTGCGGACTTAAGAGATTAAGCAGCAGGCCATGAGTGTAAAATCACAAGTGAGACGCACATCCTGAAGATTTTTAGGAAATGCGAATCGGGAGCCAGAGTAGGAAGCCTGAAACGTAAGTAACAGGTCAGTAGGGAGACAGGAAACGTTCTAAAGAATAAAGGTTACTTGAGGCCTTATCGCTTGCCTGTTAGCAGCCCGGCTCATGAGCCGGGCTGTTCTGTTATCCGGATACTTCGCGGGTGAATTGTTGGAACAAGTACCTGCGGGGCAAGCGGCCCATTCGATGTCGGTGGTCGGCGGCCAGGTGGCGTAAACGCCGCAATGAACGGAAGCTGCCGCAAATCTTCCCGATAATCCAACCCATAACCGACCACCCAACAGTCAGGTATCTCGAAGCCGATATACGCAAGTTCGAAATTCACCAGCCGCCGTTTCGGGCGATCCAGCAGGGTACAGATGCTCAGGCTGGCAGGATTGCGCGCCCGCAGATTCCGCAGGATGTAGGCGAGTGTCAGCCCGGTATCGACAATATCCTCGATGAACAACACGTGCCGTCCTTCAATAGTCAGATCGAGGTCTTTCGTGAAGCGCACCGCACCATGTGTCCGCTCACTGGGGCCGTAGCGTGAGATGGCGACAAAATCCACCGAGGCCGGAATGGTAATCGCCCGCAGTAGATCGGCCATAAAGAAGAAGATTCCCCGCAGCACCCCAACCAAGACCAGCGATTGGCCCGCATAATCCCGCGAAATCGCCTCTGCCAGCACGCTCACCCGCCCGTCGATCTGGGCGCTGGTCAGCAGAATCTCGCCTAGCTGATCCCGCCATGCTTCACAAATTGGATTAGGCAGCGCTCCGGCAGGCTGGCCCGGCCCATCATTCAAGCGCGTCTTTTCCGACGAGGGATTGCTCATCACTGTCAAGTCCATATTTGTCCAGCAGCTTCACGAAGTCATCCCGCGTGAGCAGCTTAATGTTGACTTCCGGGTGCTTCTCATGCAGCAGCCGGACTTTGCGCCGTTTATAAGCGATTAGCTTCTGCCGGGCAGTAGTGAGTTCGATGTACAAATTGAAATCAGTCAGGTAGAAATCCGGGGAAAATAGTTCGAGGGGCTTACCCTCCGCATCCTCGACGATGACAAAGTTGGTCGGCTCATATTGCCAGCCGATCCCGTAATAGTCAAGAAGTTGTGCGAATTCGGCTTCGCTTGGGTGTGCAAACTTGGGTCTATCGTTCGGATCAGGTAGGGCCATACTTCCCCATTTTAATACCGCATTCCTGATTTCAGCGTATCCATTTCAGCCGATTGCGTCAATACGTATCAATCCTGACACAGGTTCTTCTGTCGAATACGAACGGTGCGCTATAATGTCTGCATCTATAACACTTTTGTTCGATGTATTGTTATTCCTGTAAGGATTGAGCATGTCGGATTATGACGACCAGGAGCGGATAGTCTCCGGTCAGAGGAAGAACGAAGACAATCTGAATCTGGATGCCGCGCTCCGCCCCAAGATGTTGGGTGATATTTATGGGCAAGAGGCGCTGGTTGAGAACCTGAGAATTCTGATTGAGGCAGCAAAGTCCCGCGATGAACCCCTTGATCACATTTTGTTTTATGGGCCTCCAGGCCTCGGCAAAACTTCGCTGAGTCATGTGATGGCGAACGAGATGGGCGTGAATATCCGCATCACTGCTGGCCCGGTGGTTGAGCGCGCTGGCGATCTGGCAGCTATCCTCACGAACCTGCGCAAAGGCGATATCCTCTTCATCGACGAAGTACACCGTTTGGGTCGTGCGGTAGAAGAAATATTGTATCCTGCGATGGAAGACTTCGCGCTGGATATCGTGATCGGCAAAGGGCCTGCTGCTCGTAACATCCGCCTCAAGCTGCCGCGCTTCACGGTGATCGGCGCAACCACCCGTCTCGCTCTGATGACCGCACCGCTCCGTGCTCGTTTCGGCGCGGTGTACCGCCTTGACTTCTATAGTCAGGATGCGTTGGAGCAGATCATTACCCGCGCAGCGCAGATGCTGAATGTCCCCATCGAACCCGCAGGCACATCCGAGATGGCCCGCCGCGCGCGTGGGACTCCCCGTGTCGCGCTTCGTTTGCTGCGCCGTGTCCGCGATTATGCGCAAGTGCGGGCAAGCGGCGTGATCACCAAGAGCGTTGCAGAAGAAGCATTAGCTCTCTTGGAGATCGACGAGTTGGGTCTCGATGACATCGACCGCCGCGTGCTGCACGCTATTATCGATAAATTCGGCGGCGGCCCCGTTGGGTTAGAAACTATCGCGGCGGCGATCAGCGAAGAGTCGGATACCATCATGGATGTTTACGAGCCATATCTGCTTCAGCTTGGCTTCCTTGAGCGCACCCCGCGCGGACGTACTGCCACTCTGCGTGCTTACCAGCATTTGGGCTATGCAGACCATCGTGCAAAGGAGCAGCCCCGCCTCTTCGATTGAGCGCGCTAGAATCAAGGAACGCGAAGTTAAATCAGAATGAGGTAGCACCTGATGTTACAGATTGATTCTCTAGGACGCTTACTCCTGATCTTTGGTGTCAGCATCGCAGTGATTGGCCTTCTATTCATAGTGGCGGGCCGTATCCCCGGCTTAAATCGCCTCGGCAATCTTCCGGGCGATATTCGTTATACCAACGCCAGTGGCACTTTCGGCTGCTTCGTGCCAATCGTTAGCTCGATCATCTTAAGCATTGTGCTGACGATTGTTCTTAATCTCGTAATCCGCTTACTCAACAAATAAATCAACTTGTAGGGGCGGACGGCGAGATGCTAAGCATCGAAATCCGCCCTTCCTGTTACTGTCTACGAACTGTTAATTGTGAAGACCAGCGATTTTGACTACGATCTCCCGGAAGATCGCATCGCCCAGACTCCCATCGAGCCGCGCGATGCCTCCCGCCTCTTGATCCTTCACCGCGATAGAGGTCAAATCGAACACCATATCTTCCGCGACATCGGCAATTACCTAAATCCTGGTGATGTGCTGGTCTTCAATCAAACTCGCGTGATCCCCGCACGATTACATGGTCATAAGATAGAAACAGGCGGCAAGATCGAATTTCTGCTGCTGCGCCGCGAAGGAGATCAAACATGGCGCGGGCTAATTGGTGGCAAGGGTGTCAAGCAAGGTACACGTCTCAGTTTCGAAGATGGGAATGGTACGACCATCGACGGCACGGTGATTGTCGATGTCGATGGCCCAGAGCGGATAGTTAAGTTCGATGCACCACTCCAACCGCTCTTGGAGAAGCTGGGAGAGGTGCCCCTTCCACCCTATATCCATACCCGGCTCGAAGACCCGGAGCGCTACCAGACGGTCTACGCGCGCCAGCCCGGATCAGCCGCCGCACCGACGGCGGGTCTGCACTTCACCCCCGAACTGCTTCTTGCCCTTCGCGATAAAGGTATTAAGATGGCCTACTGCACGCTGCACATTGGCCTCGATACCTTCCAGCCTGTCAAAGTGGAAAATCCCGAAGAACATCCAATGCACAGCGAGCGCGCCATTCTGACCGCCGAAGATGCAAAGATTATCAATGAGGCTAAACTTGCTGGCGGGAGGATTATCGCCGTAGGCACGACCAGTGTGCGTGTCCTCGAAACGGCGGCTCTGCACGCGGCGGGTGTGGATGATCCCTATTCTGATTCCGAAGTGTGTCCCTGGAAACCCGTTGTTGCCATTGATGAGGCTACTCGCTTGTTTATCCGACCTGGCTACCGCTACCGGGCCGTCGATGCCTTAATTACCAATTTTCATTTACCCCGTTCTACCCTGCTAATGTTGGTTAGTGCGCTGGCAGGCCGTGAGAATATCCTTCATGCTTATGAGGTAGCAGTGCAGGAGAAGTACCGTTTCTACTCATTCGGTGACGCGATGCTGATCATTTAGCAATGATTCGAAATCTCACCCTACGTCATGTTTCCCTATCTGATGCCCCCGCACTCCGCGAAAAGTGCTGGCCCGACATCGCCCTACCTGATGTTCAGCTTCGGCTGCATACACTGATGGGTATGCCGGAAGGCCGTGAACGCGCATGGGGCTACGTCGCACTGATCGAAGATCAGCTTGTCGCCTTTGGGCAGATGACCCGTTGGGGCACGCGCGGTGAAATCTGCAACTTGATTGTGAACGAAGAATGGCGCGATGAGGGGATCGGCACGACCATCATCCAGAGGTTGATTGGTGTAGCGCGCGAAAACGCCCTGCATGATGTTGAAATCGGCGCAGCAGAAGCGAATCCGCGTGCGCTGACTTTGTATCGCCGTCTGGGGTTTCGCGATGCCCGCCATGTGTCGGTCGATCTCGGCAGTGGTATGGAGCCTGTCGTGTACTTGCTGCTCGATCTGGGTACAGGGATCTGCGAGGCATGAGCAAGATTCACTGGGTTGCCCTCGCCATGACGGGGCGGATTGGCGGCAAAACCATCACGCGGCTTCTGGCTCACTTCGGCAGTTTGGAAGCAGTAATCGAGGCGACCACTGATGAACTGTTGAACGTCCCTCAGATCGGCAAAGCAACTGCCTCAGCCATCCGGCAGATTGATATGACACACATCGAGTCAGAGTGCGCTCAACTTGCCCGTCAGCAGATCAACATCATTACATGGGAAGATGTAGAAACTTACCCGGCTAACCTCCTGCGCTGCGAGGACGCGCCGCCTGTCCTGTTTTCGCGTGGGATGCCCCATCGCGGAGATAGCCGAGCCGTGGCGCTGGTAGGTACGAGGACACCCCGTCCGGAAAGTGCAATCCTTACTCACAAAATAGCTTATGAATTGGCCCATCGCAGTTGGATCATCGTAAGTGGGCTTGCGTTAGGGATAGATGGAGCAGCACATCAGGGAGCGCTTGAAGCAGGCGGTCGGACTCTGGCGGTGCTTGGCTCTGGATTGCGGCGGGTGTATCCCCCTACACATGATGCACTTGCTGGTCAAATAGCAGATTGCGGTGCAGTGCTCTCCGAGCTTCACCCCGATGAGCAGGTCAGCCCGCAAACACTCATCGCCCGGAATCGGATCACAAGTGGTCTGAGCCGTGCGGTAATCGTGGTGCAGTCTGGCGAAGACAGCGGCAGCATGAGTACGGCTCGGCGCGCATGGCAGCAGGGACGCACAGTATTTGCTGTCTTAGGCGGCGATTCAGGCTGTGATCAACTGTTGGCAAATGGCGCGCACCCATTAGACCCTTCCTCAATCGATTACGATATGCTCTCAGATCAACTCGACCAATCTATAATCCGTGACGCTGACTCCCCCCCACAAACGCCTCTATGCTGAAGGATTCGGAACCGACCAGCATCTAATCTTGAGAGGTAGAATCGCCAAAATACGACATGCGATCCCCAATTCTTCACTACGTTATTCCTTCAGCACTTGTTTTCCTGATTCTCAGTCTCATCATCGCCCGGTGGACTTCCGGCGCTTGGCGTCGAGCACTTCGCATCTTGCAGATTGTGTCAGGAGGCTATCTCCTCCTTCTTCTGCTGGCATATTTGATCCCAACGCAAGGAACCGATCTGTATGGGAAGTTTCGTCCCAAGCCGCAATCAGAAACCCATGCGCTATTTCAAGGAATTATCTACATTCAAGAGGTTCGTACGACTCCCTCACCGATGGTGATCCATGTCGTCAAGATTGATCTCGATGCGCCAGGGATACGCTTTGTCGTCACGCCGCCGAATCCATTTGGTGGTCGGGAGCTACGCGCGCAAACAACCTCGACTTTTCTTCGCAGCCAGCACGCCCAGCTTGCGATCAACGGTGATTTCTTCGATCCCTGGTGGGATAACAGTCTGGTCGATTATTGGCCTTGGGCAGGGATGCCCGTAGACGCGCTCGGCTTTGCAGCCTCGAACGGGAAAATCTATTCCGATGTTCGTGCCAATCACTCGACGGTATTCATCACCAAAGATAACCGCGTAACCTTCGATGAGCGCATCGAACCGATTTACAACGCCATTTCCGGCAACATCCTGATTGTCGTCAACGGTCAACCTGCCAATATGAGCGAGCATCCCTACTTCACAGAGCAGCATCCTCGTACCGCAATTGGTTTAGATCAAAATGGCCGCGTCCTGATTTTCATCGTAATCGATGGGCGGCAGAGCGGCTACAGCATCGGTGCATCTGACATCTTGATTCAATATGGCGCTTGGACAGCTCTCAACATGGATGGCGGCGGGTCATCCGCCTTAGTCATGGAAAGCGAAAACAGCCTGCCTGCTCAACTCAGCGTACCGATCCATAATCATATTCCCTACCGCGAGCGCCCTATCGCCAATCATCTTGGAGTCTACGCACTCTCCTTGAACAAGTAGTCCATGCCGCTTGTTACAATCCTCTCACTCTGTCCTCATAATTTCTACACATTAGATGAATATCCTGAAATTATTCCGGTGCTTGAGCTATAGTAGACTTGCACTTACTGAGCACCGGGAACTGCATACTGAGTACTTATTCTGGAGGCCCTAATGTCGAAAACAATCAAGATTGTAGCCGGAATTATTGGTGGTATTTTGGTGATAACCCTGCTGATTGGCGCGGCACTTGTAGGTGTCCATGCCGCCGCCGCGCAGGATGGCGGGAATCCCGCTACGCCCGATAACGGTGACGCGAATCACCCCAAGCTGCACAAGACCCCCGGTTTGCATGAATTCGTCCACGAATCGGTTGAGGAAGCGCAGGCAGCAGCCCTCGGCATGACCGATGCGGAGTTGCACGATGCCGTCCTGAGCGGCAAAACAATCCGCGAACTTGTCGAAGAGAAGGGCCTCGACCCCAAAGAATTCCATACAATGATGCAAACGGCTCGCAGAGATGCGATCCACCAAGCCGTAGAGAAGGGCTTGATTACGCAGGAAGAAGCCGATTTTATCCTTCAGCACCTTGATCAGCATCCGCATCATGGGAAGCACCATCCAAAGGGTCAACCCGATCAGCAGCCCACCCAGGAACCGCAGGGCTAGATAATAGCCGACGTACTTGTAGGGGCAGACCTACGTGTCTGCCCTCGGATCAAACAGGTGCGACTTCATCTCCACCTGATTGATTATCCCGATCATTCTTCCTCTCTAACGCTCTCCTAACCGATTTCTGATCAAATGATCAATAGCCAAAGATACCAGACTATGGTATCTTTAGTTGTCGAACATATGTTCTAATATTCGTCGGATTGCGGAGAGTTTATAGTGCAGAACTGGCAAGCCACCAAAGTCATCAGTAGAGGTCGGAAGAAATGAGCTAGCAGGTTGCTTGGCTAAAGACCTCCTGCCTGTTTTTGGACGCCGCCAGAAGTATTGAGGGAAAGGAGGTAGAGAGCTATGCAGCCAAAGATTCGACTCATTATTGGAAGCGCGCTTTTTAGTGTGGGGCTTGCTGGACTGATGGCTTGGGTGCTTACTCAGGGCGCACTGCCTCTGCCCCTGTACGCCACCCTTGCACTGATCGGTCTTGTGCTGATTCTCATCGAAATCCGGAAGAGTTATTCCTAGAGCAGTGGGGCATTGTGAGGATGCCCCATCTTGCTATTCGCCTTCCTCTCCGGCGGGTGGCAGAGTGATCATCCAGATTGCCTCATTATCGCCATAGAACGCCACATGATCCCCCGTTGGCGCGACACTCCAGTCGCCGTTTAGTGCCTTGAAGGGAGTCACCGCCGGATCGGTAAGGGGATATGCCTGACCCGTTTCAGCGTCGAACTCCCACAGCCGCTGACTCGCTGCCTCTGCTTCCGTCGGGATGATCAGCAGATGTGATGCATCTCGCCAGTGTGCGCCGCCGACCACTTCCAGCTTGTAGCGCTGACTCGCATCTGACTTGATGACCCATAGCCCTCCCTGATCTGCACTGTCAGAGGCGATGGTGTACTCGATCCACGCGCCGGTTGGGGAGATTTCCGTCGTGAGGATGGGTTGGTTGCTGATCAGATCGCGGCGTGTGCCGTCTACCACGTTGAGGCTGAACAGCGTCAAATCCTGTGATCCGGTCTTGTCCTTGCCGACCAGCAGCAGGGTGTTGTCGTCGAGCCACCCCCCGATGCCGCCGCCGTACAGCGTGAGCAGCCCCTTGACATCGCTGCCGTCGATGTCCGCCAGTCCGATGCTTGCTGCGTATTCTCCCGAATCTTCACTCTTGCTAATCTTCGCCCATGCCAGTCGCTCGCTGTGCGGCGAGAAGAACACGCGCTGACCGCCGTTAGGCACAGTCCACTGAACCTCGCTCTCGGTCGGCTCCACGATGGTCTGCCCCTGATCGTTCAGATAGGTATGGTAGCGACCATCCGGGCTGGGGAGTGCAAGTCTCTCGCTGACAAGAACCGGATCGCCCCCAGTGATCGGGACGCCGTAGATCGAGTTCGGGGAGGTAGGCTGCGGCTTATTGATGAACAGCACCATCTGCCCATCTGCCGACCAGAACGGCTGCACACAGCACCCTGGCTGAGTAAGCTGCGTCACGGTGGGCACGAAAGCCGTCGGTGTGAGTTCCGACTCGGCAGCGTTGGCGTGGGTGGGGATGGGCGGCGGAGTCCGCGTCGGGGGGAAGGTAGGTACGGCGGTGGGCACTCCCCCGAACGTGCAGCTGATCAGCAGGACGGGCAGCAGCGCAGCCAGCAGCGATTTTCCAGGCATAGGGCGGTCGGTACTCCGTGCGGGGATGGATTAGCAAATAGTATAGCAATTTCTGCGTGGGGCGTTTGCCCCAGCGTGCCGCACCGAAAAGCGGCTTATAATGAGAGGTGATGAACCGCACGAGTCAAGGAGGCGGGGCGATGGATATGTCTGCTTATCTTGGGTTGGCCGATCTGGACGAGGCGCAGCTACAGAAGCTCAACCAACTGGAACAGGATTTAGGAGCGGTCATTCTCGCCATCAAGCCGACCATCCCTATAGCAGATTTGACCCCGGATCAGGTGGCAAGGCTGCAAGCTGCCGAGCGTGAGATGGGTGTGATCCTGCTGGCGTGCCAAAAATCCTGAACTCGGTCAGCACATCGCAAAGTTGTTTAGGCGGCAGTGTGGCAACAGGGGCTGCCGCGCTCATTCAAACTCTGCGGATTAGTCTACCACCGATAGATGTTTCACCGCCCCGGTGAGCCGCCATTAGCGAACGTCCAGGAGAGGCCAGTCGCAGAACTGGGAGGGGACCCAACCCGCTTCGACGCACTCACCGTAGGGCACGGGTCTGAGGATGCAATGTAATAGATCACCAGCAGCCCATTCGCGTTTGCAGCCGGAGACCCGCTTAGGTTTTGCGTTTACTAGTTTGAGACCGTAGTTGCATCAGCCTCTAGGGAAAATGTTTCATTGTGGTCGTCATACACAAAAAGCTCCGCGTAACGGCCCCAATTCACAAGTGTTTCAATTTGCCGCTCTGCTTCGGCGGGTACAAAGTCTAGCTCTAGGGCAGTCTGCACGACATCCCACTTAAGCTGATGCTTCTCGGCAACCCGCAAGAGCGAAAGTAGCCACCGGAAAAGAGGCAGCCGTCGGAGTCGTGTCGCCAGAATATCTTTGCGCCCTAAAATGCTGGCTTCCGCAAACGCTTCTCCTAAAGGCGTGATGGTAATATCGCCTTGATCAATGGTAGCAAAGCCCAGTAATTCGGCAGCCTCTGTAAGCAGCAGCAGGGTATCAGAATCAAGCCGCAGTTCTTCCGCGACAGCATAGATATCGAATCGGGAGCCGGGCGATTCAGACAGCCATTCCAATAGTGCCATGAGTTGGTTGATGCTTACGTGAGGCAGCGCGCGAGTTGTACCCGGTTCGCCGGGGGCTGTTCCTAACTCGACGTGCTCTGGTTCAGTGTGGCCCGCCAAAATGCCATACACGCGGTCAACCACCTCGGTGAAGGGCTGAGATTTCCGGTTGCGCGGATACGGCAAATCGACCTTCATGTCGGTCACAACCCGTCCCGGCCCCTTATCCATGACAACGACTCGATCCGCCATAAAGACCGCTTCCTCGATGTTATGAGTGACCATCAGAATGGCCTTCGTCGGGATGTTACCCTCCGTCCAAAGCTCTAGTAGCTCACCTCGGAGCGATTCCGCACTGAGTACGTCGAGTGCGGAGAATGGCTCGTCGAGACACAGAAGTTCCGGCTCTACCGCCATCGCGCGGGCAAAACCAACTTTCTGCCGCATCCCGCCGGAGAGTTCGCGGGGGTAAGCTGTTTCAAATCCATCCAACCCAACCCGGTCAAGCAGATCGACTGCGCGGGGAGTTCGTAGCTTATCTGCCAATCCGCGCGCCTCTAGCGCCACTTCGACATTCTGTAGCACAGTCAGCCACGGGAATAATGCAAACGTTTGGAAGACGATAGCCGCATGCGGATTGACTCCTTCTAGCGGTTGCCCTCGATACAGCACCTGACCCGTTGTGGGTTGTTGAAGACCCGCAATGATCCGAAGCAGTGTGCTCTTGCCGCAGCCCGAAGGCCCAAGTAGCGCCACAAACTCTCCCTCCTGAATGGTCAGATTCACATTTTGTACTGCCGCAAAGCGGCGCGCGCCCCTGCCATAGGACTGACTGACGGATTCAAGCTTAACAAGGTTCTCTTGACGATCCATTATCTTCACTCCATTCTGTAGCGTTCTTCGGCTATCCGGTACAGCCGTCGCCACAAGATACGATTGATGAGTACCACCACCAGCACCATTGTCAGGGTAGAGGCAAGGAGCAGCCCATAATCGCCTCTGGCGGTTGCCTGAGCAATGAGTGAGCCGATCCCAATGGTATGAAGCGTTTGCCCGCCGAATTCCACATATTCAGCTACAATACTGGCGTTCCACGCGCCGCCGCTCGCAGTGATAGCTCCGGTCACTACAGCAGGGAACAGAGCAGGCAGAATAAGGGTTCGCCAGCGTTTCCAACCTCGCAGCCCAAGCAGACGAGTCGTATACTTCAAATCCTGTGGAATTGCCGATGCTCCTGCTATGACATTGAATAGCAGATACCATTGGGTTCCCATCAACATAAGCGCTACAGCCGCAAGATTTAACCCGCCGGGTAAGCTCAATACCAGCAGCAGGAATACCGGGAACAGGGCTGTCGCAGGCACGGAGGCAGTTATCTGAACGAACGGCTGCGCGATGGCTGCTAATCGAGGATGAGTTCCGATAGCAACGCCGACGGGAATCGTCCATGCGAGAGCAATGAGCAGGGCGGCGAACACCCGAAGCAGCGTAGCGCCAACCCCCAACCCAATTTGTCCCCATTGGGTGATCGGTACGGCGATTAGCATCTGACCAACTTGGAATAAGCCATAAGCAAGCCCCAGCGCTAGCAGTCCGCCCGCTAGCATCAACCGCCAGTGAATATGCCCGTTGGACTTCTGCATGGTATTTCTGGCAGGGAACAGCCGCAGCATCAGACCGTTTAGGGCTTGGGTTGCTGGCTGAACAAGCACTCGGCTTAGACCATTCATAATCCGGGAATTGGTGACGAGATCATAAAACCATGATGTCGGCGGATTATCGCTTTCGACCATCTCCACTTTGAAATGATCGGCCCACGCGAGAAGCGGTCGCCACACGAGTTGATCCATCAACACAATCACCAAGATTAGAGTTCCCACCCCCCATGCAATAGCCCGCCAGTCGCCTTGACTGGCAGCTTCCCTCAGATATCCGCCGATGCCGGGTAGATGAAAATCTCGCTTCCCAACTGTAAAAATCTCTGCTGCCATCAGGAAGAACCAGCCGCCCGCCCAACTCATCATGCTGTTCCAGATGAGGTTGATGGCGGCAAAGGGCAGTTCGAGTGTCTTGAAGCGCATCCATCCATTGAAACGATAGATGGAGCTGGCCTCACGCAGTTCCTTTGGAATCGTAACGAGGGATTGATACCATGCGAAGGTCAAATTCCACGCTTGGCTGGTAAAAATCAACACGATTGAGCCTAGCTCAATAGCAAATCCTTCTGGCAGAATTGCCATCAGACTCAATACCACAACAGGCAGGAACGACAGAATCGGTACACTCTGGAGCACGTCTAGCAGAGGCATAAGCACTTGTTCTGCGCGGCGGTTATAGGCGGCGTTGTAGCCATAGATCAACGCGAACAGCAGGGAAAGCGAATAAGCCGCTCCCATTCGCGCTACCGAAAAAGCCGCGTAAATAGGTAGCCGTGCCGGATCGAGCGAGAGGGTGGGACGCTCGATGACGGCGGGAGCAGCCAGTGCCAAACGCACCCCTGCATAAATCACTGTAGCAATGCCAATGAGCACAACGAGATCAGCCCATCGAAACGGGCGCTCGGCGCGTTGTGGAATACTAAATAGTCGGTTTTGCATCTTTTTCTCCTGTCAAAACAAAATAGCTGCTTTTGTTTCTTTGACAGGATGAGGGGTACGATGCGGTAAATTGGGGAATCCCAAAACGACTCAACATGTGTATGTCCATGCGAGGAATTGTAAATCGCCCTATATACGGAATGATACAGCGTGAGGTCATGGCGACGCTCCTATGGTGAAATTGCGACAGAAGCGCCGAAGGGGATCAATCTGAGAAAAGATTAATCAGAATATGCTCCTGCCACATAATTGGGTTGATGGCTGCGTTTACTGGGTAACTCGTCCATTTTTCCTGTTTGGCTCAGTAGTTGAACAGAATATGAGAATTATACCTGTTATTGAATTAGCTGGGGTAAGATCGTTCACTTACTCATGCTATACTCGCCCAAGCAGTTGAATAAGGAGTTGCACTATGGCGAGTTCATCCTTTGCCCAGTCCATGATCATTTCCTGAACTACCACTCCGGTGAAATGCACCCCGCCGAACGCTGCTCTTGACATCAGCGCGATCTGTCATAAAATATCTATAGTTACTAACAGTTAGTAAGTAACTATCACTGGCTAACCTCTGGCGACAAAGCGCCTTAAATCCTCTGATCTGGAAGTAGATTTCTTTAGTATTGGGCCGCTAAAAACCGTTCATAGTTGAGCACGACTGAGCATCCGATGTTGGCATGCTCAGATTACCGTTTTCTCGTTCGTTCAGATTGACCTACTGAAGGAGAACAAAGAATGCGGAAACGTTATGCTCTACTGACAATCATCGGTGCTGTACTCTTCGCCAGCCTGTGCGCCAGCAGCATCGGCACAGGCAATATCGATAATGCGGCGGCTGCCAAGCCACCCACACGCACACCCGCCCCTCCACCGGGGCCAACACCTACCCCCTCACCTCCTACTCAATTACTAGTTTACGGCGCGTGGCACTGCGGCAGCGATGCCTGTACGTGGTCTACCATCCGCGACATGACAGAATTCGATCAGAAGAATCACTGGATCATTGATCGGGGTGATGGACAGCCATCAGTCAATCTGATCATCCTCAGCTTCATCAATCCGCTCCGGCTGATGAACAAGACCAACGATGCGGCAACCGTCAACGGTGTGCCGAGGGGTATCACGCCAGAAGTGGTCAACTACTTCAAGAGCCGGGGCATCCGCATGATGCTCTCCATCGGCGGCATCACCTACGTCAACGATTGGAATACCGCTCTTGCCACGAATCCGCAGCAGTTCGGCCTTAATGCTGCCGAAGTAGCCCAGAATCTTGGTGTCGGAATCGAGATTGACTACGAGGAAAATACCAATCCGAACTTGGCTGGGCTGCAAACCTTCATCAATGCTTATCGATCCGTGCTTCCCTATGATGCAACAGGTAACAATCA
>Ga0075421_100006820_pt1 | contig 13944 bp, 9 predicted proteins | sample SoiMetdeltSBSDD5_FD_75292 | JGI IMG/M metagenome (GOLD analysis project Ga0075421, IMG submission 75292) | Bulk soil microbial communities from a Populus tree surrounding site in Tennessee, USA - Soil MetaG P. deltoides SBSDD5 | ecosystem: Environmental > Terrestrial > Soil > Tree plantation...
TCGAGCTCGACATGGAGCTCGACATCGCTCGGCGCACGCTCGCCGTGCGGCGCGATTCCTTGACGCTGATTACGAATCGCGAGCGAGGCGGGCTGGGGACGCTGCTCGACGTTCGGCAGGGCGAACAGTTGGTACACGCCGCGGCCCAGGAGATCCCGAATATCGAGCGGCTGATCGAGCAAACCGAGAACCACATCAGCCTGCTGCTCGGTGGGCGTCCGGCCGGACTGGCGCGCGGCCGGGGGTTGACGGAGCAGGAACAGCCTCCCACCGTGCCGCCAGGGCTCCCCTCGTCGCTGATCGAGCGCCGTCCGGACATCGCCGCCGCCGAGCAGAATCTCGTGGCCCTCAACGCGCTCATCGGAGTGGCGAAGGCCGCGTATTTTCCCCGGATCAGCCTCACCGGCCTGCTGGGCGTTCAGAGCGATCAGCTGACGAGCCTGTTCAGCGGCCCGGCGCGAGTGTGGCAGTTCGTGCCGCAGGTCTCGCAGCCGATCTTCAACGCCGGCCGGCTCCGATCGAACGTGAAGCTGGCCGAATCCCGGCAACAGCTCGCACTGATTGACTACGATCGCGTTATTCACACGGCATTCAGGGAAGTATCGGATGCCCTCATTCAGTATCAGAAGGTTCGCGAGATTCGGACGGAGCAGCGAAGACTCGTGGCGACGCTTCAGGATCGCTCGCGCATGTCGTACGTCCGATACGAAGGCGGGATCGACACACTGCTGAACGCGCTCGACGCGGACCGCGATCTCTTCGATGCCGAGCTGCGACTCGCGCAATCGACACGGAACGAGCTGCTGGCACTGGTGCAGCTCTACAGAGCGCTCGGAGGCGGCTGGCAGGAATAGCCGCTGAACCGCCCTGCGGCGTAGCCGTCCTGCTCAGCGCATCCCCAGGTCGGTCCCGTCCGTGCCAGCCCCGATGTACGCGCAACCGCTCATCAACCGATAGTCGCCCATTGCCGGATTGACGAAGATCGCCATGAAGTTGGCGACGGTTGGAAAGAAGTTGTCCACGGGATAGCGATACGCGATCGAGCTGTTGCTCGCGATCACGTTACGCCGGACGATCGCGCCCGGTGCGTAGTAGGCAAGCGTACCGTTGCCGTAGGCTTGCCCGCTGCCGAAGATGCCGTAGGCATTGTGCTTCATCAGGTTGTTGGTGAAGACGAAACCCTGCGTCGGCCCGGCGCTGACCCGCGCTCCGCCGGCGTCGTAGTAGCTGCCGGAATAGAACGTCGTAATGTTGCCGGTGTGCATCACCGTGTTGTGGTCGATGGTGATGTCGCGCGGCGCAACGCCAATCTGCGCGAAGTGGCCGCCGCCGCCCCAGTTCGCACTGCTGATGTCCTCGAAGAGGTTGTCGTGAATCCAGATCCGGGCGGTCTGACCGCTGATGGCGAGATCGTCGTGCCCGGAAATGTTGAGGCCCGAGCCGCTGTGCCGAACGATGTTGTTGGCGAACTCCACGTCCTCGACCACCGACCAGGGATTCCCGCCTCCGGAGTTGCGCGGCGTGAACACGATCGCGAACCCGGGCTGGCCGGCCTGCCAGTTGTACTCCATGGTGTTGTTGCGGACGATCACCCGTCGCGCGCTCTTCAACTCGAAAAGGTTCTTGACGGTCCACGCCGAGCCGCGCCACGAGAGGTCTTTCGAGAGGTGGTTGCCCTCGACCAGGATGTCGCTCGGGACGACGCCGTAGAGCGCGACGCCGGCGCCGCCGAACATGATGTTCTCGCCGGCGGCTTCGAGGAAGTTGTTGCGAATCGTCACCGGCCCTGGCGTGTTCCAGCCGGCAATCGCCTGCGAATCCTGCCCCACCGCTTTGATGCCGCGGATGTCGGAATTCACGATCGTCACGTTCGTGGCATTCACCGACACGCCCCGCTTCTGCCCGACCACGGGGTCGCCGGTAATCAGCACCCGATCGAGCTCGAGATGATGCGGTACCTGCGCCAGCGTCGTCTGGCTGCTGCTGCCGAGGGCGATGACGTCGCCGGCGCCGTTGACGTTGGCGTCGAAGCTGACGCCGACGATGCGGTAGTTGGCGGCACCCGCGGCGGTCGTGAGCGCGGCAGTGCTGCTCGACGAACGGATCGTCGCCAGCCGATAACGGTAGCCTGGATCGATTCGCGTGCCGGCCGGAGGCAGCGTCGTGTTGGTCGTGATGGTGATGGTGCCGGTTCCGGTCTTCGCCGGAAGGACGAAGTTGCCGGTGTAGAGCGCCCCGGAGGCGAGACGAATCGTTTGACCGGGGGCGGCCAGGTTCAACGCGTCCTGCAGGCTGCCGCCGGACGGCACGTCGATGGTCGTCGGCGACGTCGGCGGACGGTACACGATCGTCAGCTGCGGCCGGTACGACGCCGTCGTTGTCTCGCTCGAGTGGTACTCGCGATAGCTCTCCTTGGCATCACCGCCGCCGCCCACGTCCACGAGCGCGATGCGCGTTTGCCGTGAATCGAAGGCACCGTCGATGGTTTGCTGAACGAGCGCGGTGAGGACGAAGTTGACGCGCGTGGTCGCGACGTTGGTCACGGCCACGGTGCCATAGCTGGCGCCGAGGTCGCCGCCCGGCGTCTGCCACGCGACGCCCGCCTGGCGGCTGTTCCACGTCGCTTGCGTTTCCACGAACGGCGAGGCCAACCGGTAGATCGTCACCGGCCGCGACGAGCCGGCGGTGCCGAGGCCGGTCCTGACGGTCAGCGCGAGCACAGCGGACGTGATCGTCGATCCAGCCGGGATACCCGAGGTCTCGAGCGAGAAGATCGTGCGGCGCTCCCACTCCGGGATCGTGCTCGAGCGCGTGAGCAGCACGGCGTTGTTCTGATTCGAGTTGGCGTACGAGCCGTTGCGAATCATCGTGTCGACGACTTCGGTGTCGGGAGCCGCCAGCATGACGGTGGTGGTGGGTGACTGCGCGTCGTTGCCGGTCGTCAGCACGCTGACGAGCATCAGCGTCGCAAGAAGCCGTACGACCAGGACCCCGCGACGATTGCTTTCAGGCACACCCCAGCCCATAACGCCTCCTCGATCGCAAACCGATGAGCTCGTCTATCGCCGAACGCGAATCTGCTCGGCGGGTCTCCGCACAATTCAGCTCAAGTGGTGCGGCGGGATTCTAGGGGAAGCTAAAGAAGAGGTTCAAGCTGGGCAATTATCGAATAGCTCGAGAATAACAAATGCTCAATAAACATGAGCAATGTCACATCTTCTAGTTGTCCGTACGGTGGACGGACAGTCTTACCTTAAGGCGGCAGCATGAGATAGGGAGGACGCCCAAAAATAGTCGGGCTTCCTCCCGTCTCCTAATCCGCTCTTAATAACGGTAGTGCTCCGGTTTGTAGGGCCCGTCGGCAGGAACGTTGATGTACTTCGCCTGTTCGGCTGACAGCCTCGTCAACTTCACTCCGAGATGGTCGAGGTGCAGGCGGGCGACCTCCTCGTCGAGGTGCTTCGGAAGGATATAAACCTTCTTCTCGTACTTCTCGTTGTGCTGATGCAGCTCGAGCTGAGCAATGACCTGGTTCGAGAATGACGCCGACATCACGAAGCTGGGATGTCCGGTCGCGCAGCCCAGGTTCATCAGCCGCCCTTCAGCGAGCACCATCACGCTGTGGCCGTCGGCAAAGCGGTACTCGTCGTACTGCGGCTTGATGTTGATCCGCTGCAGCCCCTTCACCTTCTTCAGACCCGCCATGTCGATCTCGTTGTCGAAGTGGCCGATGTTGGCGACGATGGCCTTGTCCTTCATCTTGGCCATGTGCTCGGCGGTGATGATGTTGAGATTGCCGGTGGCGGTGATGAAGATGTCGGCCCTCGACACGACGTTGTCGAGCGTGTTGACCTCGTAGCCCTCCATCGCCGCCTGCAACGCGCAGATCGGATCGATCTCGGTGACGATGACGCGACAGCCCTGGCCGCGCAGCGCCTGGGCGCAGCCCTTGCCGACTTCACCGAAGCCGAAGACGACGGCGACCTTGCCGCCGAGCATGACGTCGGTGGCGCGATTCAACCCGTCGATGACCGAATGGCGGCAGCCGTAGATGTTGTCGAACTTGCTCTTCGTCACCGAGTCGTTGACGTTGATCGCGGGGAACAGGAGCGTGCCGGCTTCCATCATCTGGTAGAGCCGATGCACGCCCGTGGTCGTCTCCTCGCTGACGCCGCGCAACTCGGCGGCGACCTTGGTCCAGCGCTTGGGATTCTCGACCAGCTCCTGGCGCAGCAATTCGAGGATGACGCCCCACTCTTCGGGCTCGTTCGCGGCGTCGAACGCCGGGACCTTCCCCACCTTCTCGAACTCGACGCCCTTGTGCACCAGCAGCGTCGCGTCGCCGCCATCGTCGACGATCAGCGTCGGACCCGAGCCATCGGGCCACATCAACGCTTCGCTCGTGCACCACCAGTACTCCTCGAGCGTCTCCCCTTTCCACGCGAACACCGGCGTGCCCTTGGGGTTCGCGGCCGTGCCGCCCGTTTCAGGACGGCCGACGACCACCGCCGCCGCGGCGTGATCCTGCGTCGAAAAGATGTTGCACGACACCCAGCGCACGTCGGCGCCGAGCTCGGTCAGGGTCTCGATCAGCACGGCCGTCTGAATGGTCATGTGCAGGCTGCCCATGATGCGCGCGCCCGCGAACGGCCGCTTGCCGGCATGGCGCGCGCGCAGCGCCATCAGTCCCGGCATCTCCTGTTCGGCGAGGCGAATCTCCTTGCGGCCGAACTCGGCCAGCGCCAGATCCCTCACCTTGTAAGGCTGGCGGCCGGCTTTGACCGCGGCGTCGAATGCGTGCAGTTCGCGTGTTGCGGTGGTCATCGTGTCTCCTGATTATTCACTTTAGGCTTTGGTCGCTCTTATCGGCGTATTGCTGACGTGGGTCTCTTGGTCTGCATTTATTGGTGCTCGGCGGCTTCGCGCCTCGCGCGGGCCGCAGGCGCTCCTCGCTACGTCAAGACGGCAACAGGCTCATTTCACTCTTCTGCCACTTGCCGCAAACAGCGCTGGCCCCTTCGCATCCGGATCGACGGGCATGGGCGTAATGCGGATGTGCTCGAAGCCGGCGTTTCCCAGCATACGCCGCAACGCGTCGTCGCTGAAGCCGAGCCAGACGTGTCCCATCTGCTGACGGTAGACCTCGCGATCGTGCGGCAGCATGTCGCAGATCAGCAGCCGCCCGCCCGGACGCAGCACGCGTCCAGCCTCGGCAAGCGCGGCCACGGGATCGGGCAAATGATGCAGCACGAGCAAGAGCGTCGCGGCGTCGAGCTCGGCATCCTGAATCGGCAGCGATTCGAGCTCGCCGCGGCGCACGTCGACGTTCGGCAGCTCCCGCGCGCGCCGCCTGGCCACCTGCAACATGTCGGCGGACCGATCGACGGCAATGACCCGCGAGACGAACGGCGCCAGCGATGCGGTCACCTGACCGGTGCCGCACCCGAGATCGCCAACGACCCACTCGGCATCGAGCAGGCCCGGGAGCGCGTGCAGGTACGACGCGCGGCCGAACATGTCCTCGCGCAGACGATCCCATTGGCCGGCCGCCGAGGCGAAGAACTCCTGCGACTTGGTCTGCCGGCGCGCGAGCACGCCGCGAAGCCGCCGGGCGTCCTGATCGGCCCCGGGCGTCAGGGCGATCTGCTCGCGCAACAGCGCCCAGAGGCGCCGCGTCGCGGGACCGCGATCGTCGAGCGCCAGCGTGTAGTAGCGGCTCGTCCCATCACGCCGCGACGACACCCACTGCGCGTCAGCCAACGTCTTCAGATGCCGGCTGACCGTCGACTGCGGCAGCTGCAGCACCGCGCACAGCTCCCCCACCGTCAGCTCATGGCGCTCGAGCACGAGCAACATGCGGCTGCGGGTCGCATCCGCCAACGCGGTCAGATCATCAAGAATCGCGACTTCCATTCATCAATCCGTTAATCCGGATGATGACATTGACGACGGACCCGTGTCAAGGTGCCACGGAAAGGTGCCACACCGTCGTCAGCGGTCGCCCTTTCGCAAGACCTTTCCCGGCAGCGCCTCGGTGAACGCGCCATTGGCGACGACCGGCACGCCGTTAATCAAGACCCATGACATCCCTTCGGCCACTTTGTGCGGCTCGGCGTAGGTCGCATTCTCGCGAATCGCGTCGAGATCGAAGACGGCGATGTCCGCGATGGCGCCCTCCCGAATCACGCCCCTCTCGGTCATGCCGAAGACCGCCGCCGGCAGACTCGTCATCGATCGGATCGCGAACTCGAGGCCGATCACTCCCCGTTCGCGGACGTAGACGGCAAGACGCCGCGCGAAGGCGCCGTTGTTCCGCGGATGCGGGACGCCGCTGCCCGGCATGACCAGCCCGCCATCGCTCGACGCCATCGTGTACGGCCGAGTCATGATGTGACGAATGTCCTCTTCGCTCATGTTGAACGAGACGATCGAAGCATTGCCGCGCGACAGCAGTGCCGCGACGGTGGCCTCGGCCGTTTCCTTGCGTGACGCCGCGATCTCCGCAAGCGACTTGCCTTCAAGACTCCGGTCGGGGGCATAGGACGCAATTCTGATGGACGCTGCGCCGCCGCGCCGGCGAATGTTGTCGCGCAGCAGCGGCTCGGCCACGACCTCCGTCCCGCCGGGAAGGAGCGCCGCACGAAGCGACGTCGAAGACGCCTCGTACGGATATTGATCCGCAAGTACCGGCACTCCTCGCGCGCGCGCCTGCTCGATTCGCGCGGTCGCCGCCATCGACAATCCCCGATTGTCCGGTCCCAGCGCTTTCATGTGGCTGACGATGCCGGTGAGGTGGCCTTCTTCGGCAATGCGAATCACTTCCTGGACCGACGCGATCAGGCCGGCGCCGTAGTCACCCTCGTCACGAATGTGACTCGTGTAAACGCCGCCGCGCTCGCCTGCAACCTTCGCCAGCGCGATGACTTCTTCCGTCTTCGCGAAGCTGCCGGGCGTGTAGAACAGGCCGCTCGACAACCCGAACGCGCCTTCGTCCATCGCCTGGCGCACGATCGCGCGCATGCGATCGAGCTCCTCGGTCGTCACCTCGCCGCGCGACGACGGCTTGACGGACGCGCTGCGGATGCTGCCGTGTCCGATGAGCAGCGCGACGTTGGGCCCGAGGCCGCCCGCCTCGAGCGCCTTGCGTTGCGCCGCGAGATCGATCGGACCTCCGCCGTCGGGGTTCACGACCAGTGTGGTGACACCCTGCGCAACGATCGGACGCGCCTGGCGGAGCTCGGGCCGCGTCAACCCTTCGGCCGCGTGTGAATGCACGTCGATGAAGCCAGGCGTCACCAGGCGGTTCGCCGCGTCGATCACCGTCGCAGCCTGCGCATTCGCGAGTACGCCGAGCGCGGCGATTCGTCCCGCTCGAATACCGACGTCGGCACGAATCCAGGGATTGCCTGAACCATCCAGGACGCGACCGTTGCGAATCACGACGTCGAACCGATCAGGTTGAGGTGCCGCGGATGCGCCGGCGAACACGGCAACGGCGAGCGCTATCAGTGAGTAACGCATGGCACACATTCTAGCGGTCGAGGCGGCACAGGACATGCTTTAGGAGATAGCGGCCCGGGTTCGGGAATCAGGGGCGCGGACAACCACACGAGGGACATCCATGGACGGAACGAAGAATCTCAGCGTGCAACGCGGCGACAACAGCGTGTGGGATCGGCCCAGCCTCTCGACGTCGATCTCGGAGGTCGATCGCCAGCGGTGGCTGACGGCCGCCGCGGGATCGGTGCTGGCCATGGCGGGCGCGCGCCGGGGCGGATTTGCCGGCGGCCTCGTGGCCATGGCCGGCGGTGTGCTGGCGGTACGCGCGGCGATGGGCCGTCACGATCTTCACGTCGCGACCTGCTGGGTCGAGCAGACGCTCCGCGACGGCGGCTGGCGCGACAAAGACGTCGTCAGCGGCGCGTCGGAGGAATCGTTCCCGGCAAGCGATTCGCCATCGTGGACCGTGTCCGGCGCGACGACCCCGAGATAAACTACCCGCGTGCACGGCACGCCTCCCCCGGATCGCCCGCGCCCGGCGCCGTGCAACATGAGCGACGCCGATCGGTGGGGATCGCAACTCCTCGGCGCGGCGATGACGCTCTACGGCGTTCGCCATTTCCGCCGCGGCGGCTGGATCCTCGCCGGCTTCGGATGGCTGCTTTTCCGCCGCGGCTACTCCGGACACTGCCACACGTACGATCTGTTCGGCGTGAGCTCCTTGCGACGGCCGGAACTTCCGGCTAAAGCCGGAAGCCACGGGCCGGAACTTCCGGCTAAAGCCGGAAGCCACAGTTCGCTTTTCCCACCCACATATGGCGATCGCTCCACCGATCACGTTTCCTGATTTCGATCGCGTCGACATCCGCGTCGGCCGGATCGTGCGCGCCGACGACTTCCCCGAGGCGCGCAAGCCGGCCTACAAGCTCGTGATCGACTTCGGTCCTGAGATCGGCACCAGGAAATCGTCCGCGCAACTCACGGCGCGTTATTCGCGTGAGGAGCTCGAAGGCCGTCTGGTGCTCGCGGTCGTGAACTTCCCTCCCCGCCAGATCGGTCCGTTCCTGTCGGACGTGCTCACGCTCGGCGTCCCGGACGAGGAGGGCAACGTGGTGCTCCTCGTCCCGGACAAGAGTGTCCCGATCGGCGGACGCATGTACTAAGAGCGACCACCCTGGCGGCACCGCCTCCGTTCATGCTCCGTTGCTCCGTTCCTCCGTGATGAAGACCGTGGCCTCCGTCCCCTCCGCTCCTCGATCTCCGATCCTCGATTACACTCTCCACAACCGGGAGGATGAGGATGCACTACCGACGAATTCGGGCAGCGATCTCTGTGGCGGCGCTCGCGAGCGTGCTGTTTTCGGCCGCGGCACACGCGCAGGGCGGCGGGGGACAGAGCGGGCAGCGGCGCGCTGGTGGCGCGGAACCGATCCCGCCGATCGAGGAGCGCATCAGCGGCCTGAAGAAGATTGACGGGTTCTTTCCGCTCTATCTCGATGAAGCCGCCGGCAAGCTGTGGCTCGAGATTCCGAAGCTGGACACCGAGGTGCTCTACTCCACCGGCCTCGCGACCGGCCTCGGCTCGAACGACATCGGGCTCGATCGGGGCATCCTGACAGGATCGCGGATCGTCAAGTTCGAGCGCGCCGGTCCGCGGGTGCTGATGGTGCAGCCGAACTATCAGTATCGTGCGCTGACGACCAACGCGATGGAAGCGCGGACGGTGCGCGACGCGTTCGCGCGGTCGGTGCTGTGGGGGTTTCCGGTTGCCGCCGCCACCGGCGAGCGCGTGCTGGTGGATTTCACCGAGTATCTCGTCCGCGACGGCAGCGACATGGCAGGCCGCCTGCGCCCGGGCACGTATCGGTTCGACGCCACGCGCAGCTCGCTCTATCCACCGATGATGCAGGGGTTCCCCAAGAACACCGAGATGGAAGCGGAGCTGACCTTCGTGCGTCAGCCGGGTGCGGCGGCCGGACCGGGCGGGCCAGGCGGCGGACGTGGCGGCGGCGGAGGCGGGGCATTCTTCGAAGGTGTCGCCAACGTCGCGGCGACGGCCGAAGCCGCCAGCATCCGCATTCATCACTCGATCGTGGAACTGCCCGACGCCTCCTACAAGCCCCGCCCGTTCGATCCGCGCTCCGGATTCGGCAGCCTCGAATTCGAGAACTACGCCGCACTCCCCGGCCAACCCATGACGCAGCGTTTCCTGCGCCGGCATCGCCTGCAGAAGAAGGATCCGGCAGCCGCCGTCAGCGATCCGGTGAAGCCGATCGTCTATTACCTCGACCCCGGCGCACCGGAGCCGATCCGATCGGCGCTGCTCGATGGCGCGCGCTGGTGGAACCAGGCGTTCGAGGCCGCCGGCTATCGCAACGCGTTTCGCGTCGAGTTGCTGCCCGACGGCGCGAGCCCGCTCGACATCCGCTACAACGTGATCAACTGGGTCCATCGATCGACGCGCGGCTGGAGCACCGGGGCCAGCGTCACCGATCCGCGGACCGGCGAGATCATCAAAGGCGTGGTGACGCTCGGATCACTGCGCATCCGGCAGGACTACATGATTGCCGAAGGACTGCTCAGCCCTTACAAGGAGGGCACCGAGACGCCGAAGGAGCTCATGGAGTGGGGACTCGCGCGGATCCGTCAGCTCGCCGCGCACGAAGTGGGTCACACGCTGGGCATCGGCCACAACTACTACAGCAGCGGCGCCGGCCGCATCTCGGTGATGGACTACCCGCACCCGCTGGTCACGATGAAAGCCGACGGCTCGCTCGATTACTCGAAGGTCTACGACAACGGCATCGGCGTGTGGGACAAAGTGGCGATCACCTACGGCTATGCGGACTTCGCGCCAGGCACGGATGAACCGAAGGCGCTCACCGCGATTCTCGAGGACGGCCACCAGCGCGATCTGTGGTACTTGTCGAACCAGGATCTCGACGCGCACCCGCGCGTCGATCAATGGTCGAACGGCACCGACACCGCCGCCGAATTGAAACGGATGATGGCGATCCGCAAGTCGTCGCTCGCGAAATTCGGCGAGCAGGCGATCAAGCGCGACCAGCCGATGGCGACGATCGAAGACGTACTCGTGCCGCTCTACCTCCACCATCGCTATCAGGTCGAGGCCGCGGCGTCGACGGTGGGCGGCATCTACTTCACGTATTCGATGCGCGGCGACGGGCGTGCGCCGGTGAAGTTCGCGCCCGGCGCGGAGCAACGCGCCGCGCTCGATGCCGTGCTGGCCACGCTGCAGCCGTCGCAGCTGGCGCTGCCACGCGATCTCCTGGCGAAGATTCCACCGCGGCCGTCCGGCTACGGCATGACTCGCGAGCTGTTCCCGCGCTACACCGGACAGATGTTCGATGCCATCTCGCCGGCGGTCACCGCCGCCAACATGACGCTCGGCTTCCTGTTGGACGACACCCGCGCGGCGCGACTCGTGGAGCAGCACGCGCTCGATCCGTCACTGCCCGGGCTGGAGACCGTGCTCGATCAGGTCTTCTCCGCCACGTTCGGCGCGGCCGGCGCGGATCCCTACGAAGCGGAGATTGCGCGAGCCGTGCAGCGGGTCGCGATCGAACAGGTGATGACGCTGGCCAACACCGCCGACATGCCGCAGGTCCGCGCCATCGCCTCGCAGAAGCTGAAGCAGCGCCAGGATCGACTGCTCACGGTGCCGGCCACGAGCTCGAGCGCATCCGCGCACGCGTCGCTGCTCGCCGCCGACATCAAGCGGTTCCTCGATCGACCGCTCGCACCGGCGACGAGACTGGAGATCCCGTCAGTACCACCGGGAGCTCCGATCGGGGATCCCGGCATGGATTGGTTGGGAACGGGAGAGCCGTTTTGTTCGTGGGATAAGAACTGAGATCCAAAGTGCCACGGGGCCAAGAGTGCCTGGAGTGCTGAAGGTGCCGAGGTGCGAAGGTGCAAAGGAGTAAAAGTGCACGGTGCACTCTGGCACCTGGCACTTTGGCACCTTGGCACCTTCAGCACTCCAGGCACATTTGGCCCCGTGGCACCCTGATTCAGGGCGAAGGCCCCGTTATTTGCCCCTCGCGTGAAGCGCGAAGCGTGCTCCCTGCGGATCGATGCACTGCACGATGCGGTCGCCGCCCGGAACCTCTCTCGGCGGCGATGCGATCTGCCCGCCCTTCTCGGTCACCGTGGCCGCCGCGCGCTCGACGTCCTCGACCAGCACGTAGTGCAGCCACGATGGTGAGCCGCCGCCCGGCGCGCGATTGAACATGCCGCCGAGCACGACGTCCTTGCGACGGAACATCTGATAGAGATTGCCGCCGCCCATGTCGATCGCGTCAGCTTTCTCCCAGCCGAACAGCCGTTCGTAGAAGCGATAGGCGGCGGGAAAATCGTGGGTGGCGAGCTCGTGCCACGAGAACTCGCCCAGCCGGGCGTCGCCTTCGTGGCCGGGTGCCTCACCCTGGGGCGAGAAGGCCGCGAACACGGCGCCTTGCGGATCCATCAACACGGCATACCGTCCCACGCCGGGAACGCTGGTCGCCTGCGCGATCACGCGCGCCCCCAGATCTTCAGCGTGCTTCACCGTCGCGTCGACGTCCGTGGTGGCGATGTAGGCGAGCCAGTGCGGCAGGCGTGACGGCGGACCGATTGTCGTCACCCCTCCCAGGGGCGTGCCGTTCGCGGTCCACATCGTGTAGTCGCCAGCCCCGCCGTTCCATACTTCCGTCCCCCATCCCGTCACCGCCGGATAGAAGGCTGCTGTCGCGCTCGGATCGGTCGTCAACAAGTCGAACCATACGAAACGGCCACGCGACTGCTCGTCGGCCATGCACGCTCCTCCCGTGAGCTGCCCATTATCGATCCCGGTGGACAGTTCTTCCGGAGTTTGGGACGAACGAGATGGGATGAGTTGCGGGATTGTCGGCGTGACGAGTGACGAACGCCGAGGCCATGACCCAACCGCACGAGCGCATCCGTGCCGCGACACGATGGTCACCACGCGCACGTTCGAGGGTTTTCCGATCTGCGGTTCTGCGGGAGGGAGCGCGATCGCTCGAGGGCGACGCGCGGCGTGACGCCGGCGCGGCCACGTGCAATCCACCGCAACAGCTGGCTGCCGCGGCTCGGCCAGCTGGAGCATTCTGCATGCAGAGTGCGCGCGCCGCACCGCCAGCCGCCTAGCGTTCCACGTGTCGAGCCGCTTCTTCGATCTCCCACCGGTGCTGGCAAAGATTGCTGCCGATCGACAGCTGGCGTGTTACCTACGGCGTGATATGGACGTGCCCCCGAGCGCGTCGCGGAAGCCATGCGCTCGTCGGTGTGGGTCGTGCTGGCTCGCGACCAGCGCGATCTCGGCCAGTTGGCGCAAATGGCGCCGCGATGGACGCGGCTGCTTGCGAACGCCAGCGATCCGCTGTGGACCGACACCTACACCAACATGCTTGGTGCTTTGCAATGACCCGAAAGCGGCGTTGCGGATAAACGTCGCCGGCGTCAGTGCAATCGCCGCCGGCCGTGCACGACCGCGCGATCCTGGCGGTACGCATCGGCCAGGCGATTGCGTCCGCGCAGCCGATGCCACCCGGCGCGCGCCGCGCGGAACGGCGCCGATCGTTCCGCCGACACCGTCCGCACCTCGTCGAAGCCGACGTCGCGCAGCATCGCCTGCAGCGCGGGCACGTTTGGTCCCCACCAGTTCGTGGGATCGTTGTTGAGCTCACGCCGCGGGTAGAAGGCTGCGGCCGGCCGGCGGATCCCCACCATGTCGACGACGGTTTCGAGGACGATGAGGGAGCGGGTGACCGACGCGATCCGCTCGAGCGCAAGCAGCGGGTGGCGCAAGTGATACAGCACGCCGAGAAAGAACACGACGTCGAAAGTCCCGATCCGATCGGGTGACAGATCCATCACGTCGATGTCGACGTCTTCGACCTTGGACCCGAGCGTGGCGCGAGCCAGCTCGAAGCCGGCCTTAGTCCCCCATCCGCCGCCGTGCCACGAGTAATAATCGGCCGCGACGACGCGCGACGCGCCGCGACGCTCGGCCTCGAACGAGAAGAACCCGTCCCACGCGCCGATGTCGAGGACGGTCTGCCCCGCGAACGACGCGGGCAGCTCGAGCCGCGCGAGCCGCAGAGGGGTGTCGTCGATACCACGGGTCACAATGCCGTTGCCGAGATCGATGGTGTGATACCAGCGCAGCGCGTCAACCCGCTGCTGGAGGTCGGAGGTCATGGGGTCAGATCTCTATTTTCCCGAAGTACGGAGAATCTGCAGCGATTTGTCGGAAACAGGCCGGTTTTCGTGCAGATCGAGACGACGAGCCGGATGGCGGTTTCTGCACAATCGCGCGAAAACCGGCGGAAATCGACCTGTACCGAAATCGCAGATTCTGCAATGTCGTCGGGAAAATAGAGATCTGACCCCGTCTCAGCGTTCCCCGAGCGGCGGGGCCAG
>Ga0075421_100006821_pt1 | contig 13944 bp, 13 predicted proteins | sample SoiMetdeltSBSDD5_FD_75292 | JGI IMG/M metagenome (GOLD analysis project Ga0075421, IMG submission 75292) | Bulk soil microbial communities from a Populus tree surrounding site in Tennessee, USA - Soil MetaG P. deltoides SBSDD5 | ecosystem: Environmental > Terrestrial > Soil > Tree plantation...
TCGCGGCGGCCCACCGCAGTTGGCGATCAGGATGTCCGGGCTGCCGAACGTGGCGGTCGCCCGCGCCACGAGCGTGCGAACCTGGTCGGCCTTGGTGACGTCAGCGGGGACCCCGAGCACGTCGGCCCGGGTCGCCGTCTTCACCTCGTCGACCGCCGCCTTCAGATCTCCCTCGTTGCGCGCGCACATCACGACCCGCGCGCCCTCCGCCGCCAGCCCCAGCGCACACGCCTTGCCCATCCCCTTGCTCGCCGCCGTGACCAGCGCCACCTTCCCCTTCAGCCCCAGATCCATCCCATGCCTCCCTGGCGGCCGGGCCGCCGGACATCAAAATTGTCTGACACCACCCGCTGGCGGTCACGCGGAGCGTTGGTGGGGTCCCGGGACCCGTTTCCCTCCGCGTGCAGCCGCGCGCCCCCCAGCCTGATGGAGCCCTGCGGCGGTGCCCTCGATACGACCCCGGCCTCGTGGTCACCGGGGCCCCACCAACACTCCGCGTGACCGCCAGCGGCCGCCGACATCACAACGGCTTGAAGAACTCCGCGCGATCCCCGCCCGTGACCTCGAGCCGGCGGACGGCGTTGTCGCGCATGATCTCGAACGTGAGCCGCTCGCCCGGCTCGTGACGCCAGAGGCTCGTGTAGAGCTCGCGGCGGGTGGCCACCTCCTGCGCGTTCAGCGAGACGATCATGTCCCCCTCGCGCAGACCACCCTTGTCGCCGGGGCCGCCGGGCACGATACCGGCGATGATCACGCCATCGTCCAGCGCGTGGGCGAAGACGCCGAGCCAGGCGCGCCTGGGCCGACTCACCACCCGTCCGTAGCGCAGGAGCTCGGCGGCGTGCTCGCGGTAGCAGTCCACCGGGATCGCCAGCGAGCTGCGGGCCACCTCGTTGAGGTTGAGGTAGACCACCCCGATCGCCCGGCCACTCATCGAGAACAGCCCGCCGCCGCCGAACCCGGGGTTGGGGGCGCTGGAGACGATGCCGTGGTCGAGGAGGTACTCCCAGTACTCCTCGAAGTCGCCGAGGTAGGTCACGATGCCGCCGCTGACCCGCACCTCGTGCACACCGGAGGAGGCGACGGCGACCACGGCATCGCCACGCGCGGCCGGCTCGGTGGCGAGCGTGGCCGTCGCGAGGCCCTGACGCTTGACGCGCAGCACCGCCAGGCCCACCTCGAAATCCTGGGCCACCACCTCCGCCCGCATGCGCCGGCCCTTGAGCGGGGCGACGTCGACGACGTTGGCGCCCATCACCACGTAGTTCACCGTCAGCACGAGCCCGCCGGCGTCCACCACGAGCCCGCTGCCCATGCGCTCGTCGCCGAGGATGCGCGTGGAGGGATGCTGGCGCGGCACCGTGGCGTGGATGTTGACGACGGTGGGCAGCAGCCGCTTGACGAACTCGACGGGTGCGTCCATGCCCTAGCGCGTCCCCAGATACCGGCCGAAGAAGGCCTCCACTCGCCGGTGGGCGTCGGCGTCCGCGGCCGCGTCGTAGGCGACGGTGGCGCCGCAGCAGCCGCCCGGCCTGTTGCGGTTCTCCACCTCGGGCAGGACAACCCGTGCCTGTCCGACGACGTCGAAATAGTGAAAGGCGCCCGGATACCGCACGATCGTCGCGTCGGAGCCCCGCCCGCGCATGGCCGTCACCATCCGGTCGCACTCGCTCGCCAGCGTCCAGTCGTCGGCGTCACCGATGAGCAGCAGCAGCGGCCGGATCACCTGCTCGTGGACCAGCGAGAAGCAGCCGCCAGGATACACCGCCACCGAGGCGGCCAGGCCCGGCGGCGGCAGCTCCACGCCGCGGGCCCGCGCCCGCTCGAGGCTCGGTCCGTTGATGAGCGCCAGCGCGGACACGCCGCCGTTGGACCAGCCGATCACCCCCACCCGCCGGGGGTCGACGTAGGGGCGCGCGTGGAGCCAGCGCAGCGCGCCGACGGCGTCGTCGAAGCGCTCGGTGGCCGGGATGTCGGGGCCCGGCGCGCAGCCGTCACCAATCCCGCGCGGCGTCCACGAGTCGACGACCAGCGCAACGTAGCCGTGGTCGCGAAACCACTGCGCCCACTGCCGCGTGGACGCCGACACACCCTGGCAGCCGTGCATCAAGATCACGGCCGGGAAGGGGCCGGGACCGGGTGGGCGCACCTCCGCCGCCGGGATCGCGCGCGGCGCGCCCGGCGTGGCGTTGGGAAAGGACACCGCGGAGGTCGCGCAGGCCGCGAGTAAGACCGAGGCGGCAAGCGCCGCCCAGGCGTGGCGGGGCATGCGTCGAGCATACACCGGACCGCCGGTATAGAATCCGCTCATGGCACCGGTAGCGACCTCCCGCGCGGACGTCGAGGACGCGGCCGGCTGAGCGACCAGGCAGCCTTCCTCTTCGGCGCCGACCCCACGCCCGGGCTCCTCGCCTTCGCTCTCGCCGACGACGGGCGCGGCGTGCGCGTGTGGCGCCGCGACGGCGACGCCACACTGGCGGAGGTCGTGCCGTTCACGCCGTTTCTCCTCCTGGTCGACCCGACGTTGCTCACCGACGCGGCCGGGGTGCTCGCCGTCGAGCCGCTGGCCGGCGGCGGCGCCCTGCGCTGGCGGGCGCGCCTGGCGAGCTGGTCCGACGCGCTCGCCGCCCGCGATCTCTGCCGGCAGCGCAGCGGCCTCGCCCCCGACCTGCCGGTCGCGCCCTACCGCTTCGTGCCCGACCCCGTGCAGCAGTACCTGCTCACGAGCGGCCGCACGTCGTTCGGCGGCATGCGCTTCGGCGACCTGCGGCGGCTGGCGCTCGACATCGAAGTCGTGACCGGAAACGGCCACGAGTTCCCCAACGCCGCCCGCGAGCCCGACCGCATCGTGGCCGTCGCACTGGCCGACTCGACGGGCTTCACCCACGTGGTGCGGGGCGACCGGCTCGACGAGCGCGCGCTGCTCGAGGAGACGACCCGGCTCGTGCTCGAGCGCGATCCCGACGTCATCGAGGGCCACAACATCTTCCGCTTCGACCTGGAGTACCTGGAGGCCCGCGCCCGCCGTCACCGCGTGCGTCTGGCCTGGGGCCGCGACGGCAGCGAGCTGCGCAGCCGCCCCGCGCGCCTGCAGGTGGCCGAGCGCAGCATCGGCTACCGGCGCTACGAGATCGCCGGCCGCCACATCGCGGACACCTGGATGCTCGCCCAGCTGCACGACGTGGGCGCTCGCGACCTGCCGTCGTTCGGCCTCAAGGACATCGCCCGCCACCTCGGCGTGGCGGCCGCCGACCGGACCTACATCGATGCCTCGGCCATCGCCCGGGAGCTGGCCGAGGCGCCCGATCGGCTCATGGCCTACGCCGCCGACGATGCGGTGGAGACCCTCGGCATCGGCGCCGTCCTGGCCCCACCCTACTTCGTGCAGGCCCAGCTCCTGCCGTTCGACTACCAGTCGGCGGCGCTGCGCGGCGCCGCCGCCAAGATCGACGCGCTGCTCGTCCGCGAGTACCTGCGGCGCGGTCACGCCATCCCCGCGCCGGGGCCGAGCCAGTCGGTGGGCGGCGGCCTGACCGCGATCTGGCGCCAGGGGGTCGGCGGGCCCGTGCTCCACGTCGACGTCACCTCGCTCTATCCCTCCCTGATGCTGGCCGAGCGGGTGGCGCCGGCGTCCGACGAGCTCGGTGTGTTCCTGGCCCTGCTCGACCACCTGCGCGACGTCCGCGTGACTGCCAAGCGCCTGGCCCGCACCGCGACCGACGCCGAGGAGCGCCAGCACCAGCACGCGCTGCAGCAGACCTTCAAGATCCTCATCAACGCGTTCTACGGATACCTGGCGTTCGCCAGCGGCCACTTCAACGATTTCGCGGCGGCCGACCGCGTGACCGCCGAGGGTCGCCGGGTCGTCACCGCGATCGTGGACCGGCTCACCGCGCTCGGCGCCACCCCGATCGAGGCGGACACCGACGGGGTCTACTTCCTGGCGCCGCCCGGTCACCTGCCCGCCGCCGACGCGGCTCTCCTGGAGACGATCGCGGCCGGCCTGCCCGAGGGCATCGCGCTGGAGCTCGACGCCCGCCACGCGGCGATGCTCTCCTACAAGATGAAGACCTACGCGCTCCTCGACGAGCGCGGTCGGGTACAGCTCAAGGGCTCCGGGTTTCGCTCGCGGGGCCTGGAGCCGTTCCAGCGCCGGGTCATCGAGGAGGTCGTGCGGCTGCTGCTCGAGGGCAAGCCCGGCCAGGTCCGGGCCGTCATCGATCGCTGGCTGTCAGCCTTCGCCTCGCACCAGGTCCCGGTGCGCCAGTTTGCGCGGACCGAGACCTTACAGGAGACGGTCGATGTCTATCGGCAGCGGGTCGAGGCCGGCCTGCGTCCACCGTCGGCGGCCTACGAGCTGATGCTCGCCAGCGGGCGCGCCTGCCAGCCCGGCGACCAGGTGTCCTACTACGTGGCGGGCCGCAGCCGTACCGTCGTGGTCAACGAGCAGGCCCGGCTTGCGGGTGAGTGGAATCCGACCAGGCCCGACGAGAACGTCGAGCACTACCAGGGGAAAGTACTCGAGATCTGGGACCGGTTCCGCCGGTTCACGGAGAGCGAGGGCCTCGTCCCCTATCGAGATGAGAGCACCGAGGACGAGGCCCAGCTGTCGCTTTTCTAGCTAGTTACAATTCGCCGGCTGAGATGGGTCTCTAGACTACCTCCGCCAGCTTCCGCCGCCCCCGCCACCCGCGCGGGCGCCGCCCCGGTCGCCCCGTGGGCCGCCGGCGCCACGCTGGGGCTGGGGTCGCGCTTCGTCCACAACCAGGTTGCGGTCGCGGAAGAGCCGACCGTTCAGCATCTCGACCGCCTTGACCGCCTCGTCCTTCGTGGCCATCTCCACGAACCCGAAGCCGCGGGGTCGGCCCGTGAACTGATCCGTGATGATGCGCACGGTATCCACGTTGCCGGCCTGGGCGAAGAGTTCTCGAAGGTCCTCCTCGGTGGCCTGAAAGGAGAGGTTCCCGACAAAGAGCTTTGCGGACATCGCGCGACCTCCTGCCCTTGTACTAGGGGCCTTTGGGACACTGCCGAGTCTGCGCTATGGGCAGAGAGGGTAGTTACAGGAGGTAACGCATGTCAAGCCTCGAATTCGCCCTCGAATTACCCCGCCTTTCGGCTAGGGATACACCCCTCTGGTGGCGCCCCCATCCACCGTGATGCAGATCCCGGTCACGAACGAGGCACGCGCCGATACGAGGAAGCAGACCATATCGGCGATGTCCTCGGACGTCGCGATGCGGCCGAGCTTGTACGGGGCTTCGGCTTCGGCTTGCAGCTCCTGGGCGCTGCGTCCGCTCGCCGCGGCCTGCTGGGCGATGAGCGAATCCCAGCGCTCGGTCCGGGTGGCCGCCGGCGACACCGCCGTGACGAGAATCTTCGAGGGCGCGCCGAGGTCCGCGAGGCCCTTCGTGAAGTTGATGAGCGCGGCGTTGGCGGCACCGCCGGTGAGATAGACGGCCGTCGGATTGCGGCCGGCCGCGCCCACGACGTTGCAGATGCGTCCGCCGCCCTGGGCCTGCATCAGCGGGAACACCGCCCGCGACATCCGGATGTAGCCCAGGAGCTTGAGGTTCCAGTCCTCGGTCCACTGCGCGTCCGGGATCGTCAAGAACGCCCCTCCCCGGATGGCGCCGGCGTTGTTGACCAGGATGTCGACGCGGCCCAGCCGGGCCTTCACCTCGCGAACGACCCGCTCCACCTCGTCCAGGCGCGAGAGGTCGGCGGCGACGGCGACCGCATCCCGGCGCGAGCGGTCGCGGCATTCCGCGGCAACCTTGTCGAGCATGGCGGCGTCGCGCGCGACGATGGCCACCCTGGCGCCTTCTGCGGCGAGTCCCAGTGCGACGGCCTTGCCGATGCCCTTGCTGGCGCCGGTCACGAGGGCGACCTGATCTTTCAATCCGAGATCCATGAGGCCTCCTTGGTCAGTGGGGGAACCGCGGTGGTGTGATGGGCAGACCGGCGGCGACGCGCTCGGCGGCCTCCCCGGCGGCGCGCGCGAACGCCTCGAGATCGATGCCCAGGAGCCGGGCTCCGTGCAGTCGCGCGCCGCCGTCCACGAACAGCGAGCGTGCGCCGGCGAGATTGCCGTTGGCGAGATGCTGCCAGCCGACGGCGACCTGGATCAGCCCCTGCAGCGCCTCGCGCGCCTCGCCGCGAGCCGCCGCCCAGTGGGGCTCGAGCACCTCGTGGACCTCGAAGTAGAGGCCGGCCTCGAACAGCGAGGCCGCGGCGTCCAGCGCCTGGCCGAGGTCGGCGGCGGACCCGAGCAGCGGCCGATCGGCCAGCGCGGCCCAGGCGACCCGCGCCCGCGCGCTCAGCAGCGCAGCCCAGCGCGCCTCGTCGCCCGCGAGCCAGCCGCGCGCTCCGTCCTCGCCCGCCAGGGTCGCCAGCTCGCACCGCGCGCCCCGGTCGTGCAGGGCCGCGAGGATCGTCTCGGCCAACCGGTCACGCAGCCGCAGCGGCAAGGTCGGGATCACACACGACGCTCGGGATCCGTGGCCTGGGGCACCGCCGGCTCCTGCAGCGTCCCCACGGGGGGACGGGCCGGCACCGCTCGCCGGGCCACGGGCCGGCGCCGCGGCACCCGCTCCACGCGGCTGCCCGCGATGAGGTCGTGCAGGGCGCGCTTGTCGCGCCGCAGCGCGGCCACGAGGAAGCCGAAGCCCAGCGGGATGGCCGAGATGTAGTAGGCCAGGTAGCGCAGCAGCGCCGGTCCGGCCGTCAGAAGCGCGCCGTCGGTGCCGACCACGCGGATGCCGGCCAGGCTCTTGCCGATGGTCTGCCCGGCGATGGTGTGCAGGACCGTCGTGTAGGCCGCCGTGAAGAGCAAGGTGAAGAAGAACACCGAGGGCTGCGGCGCGCCGTCGCCCTCGGGATCCGGGCCGATCAGCACCCTCACCAGCACCCGGAAGGAAGCCTGCACGAGCGCGAACACGACGAGATCGATCGCGAGCGCCCCCGCGCGGATCCAGAAGCCGGCCGGCCGCGGCGCTGGCGCCTCATCCATGGACCGTATAATGGCACCCATGATCGCCGTGCGCGAGGGGCAGGAGCACATCCTCGGCCACATCCGGGCCGCCGTGCCGCCCGAGGTGCTGCCGGTCACGCGCGCGCTGGCGCGCGTGCTCGCCGCCGACGTCCAGGCGCCGTTCGACGTGCCGCCCGCCGACAACTCCGCGGTGGATGGGTACGCCGTCGGCAGTGCCGACATCCCCGCCTCCGGCACCCGCGAGCTCGTCGTCATCGGCGATCTCGCGGCCGGCGCGGTCTTCGCCGGCCCCCTGGGTCCCGGCCAGGCGCTGCGCATCATGACCGGCGCGCCGATGCCGGCCGGCGCCGACACCGTGTATCCGCAGGAAATCGTCGAGCGCGCCGGCGAGCGCGTGCGCGTCGGCGCCCTCGACAAGGGCGTCAACGTGCGGATGCGCGGCGAGGACGTGGAGGCCGGCGATGTCGTGATCGAGCGCGGCACCGTGCTGCGGCCGCAGGAGATCGGCCTCGTCACCTCGCTCGGCATCTGGCAGCTCAGCGTCCACCGGCGCCCGCGGGTGGCGCTGCTGTCCACGGGCGACGAGGTGGCCGAGCCGGGCACCCCGCGCCGGGCCGGGCAGATCTACGACGCCAACCGGTTCGCCCTGCGCGGCTCGATCGAGCAGTGCGGCGGCGACGTCCTCGATCTCGGCATCGTGCCCGACGAGCACGCGGCACTGACCGCGCGACTGCGCGAGGCGGCCGCCATGGCCGACGTCGTCCTCACCTCCGGCGGTGTGTCGGTGGGCGCCTACGATCTGGTCAAGACCGTGCTCGGCGAGCTCGGCACCATCGACTTCTGGCAGGTCGCCATGCAGCCCGGCCGCCCGCTGGCCTTCGGACGCATCGGCGACACCACCTTCTTCGGCCTGCCCGGCAATCCGGTCGCCTCCCTGCTGGCCTTCATGCTCTTCGTGCGCCCGGCCCTGTGGAAGCTGGCCGGCCGCCGCCGCCTGCTGCCGGCGAGCTGGCACGCGCGGACGACCGAGGCGCTGCGCAAGCGCGCCGGCCGGCGCGAGTTCAAGCGCGGCGTGCTCGCCTACCGCAACGGCGACTGGGAGGTGCGGACCACCGGCCCCCAGGGCTCGGGTATCCTCTCGTCGATGGTGAGCGGCAACTGTCTGATCGTGCTCGAGGAAGAGCGGGGCGACGTCGCCGCCGGCGAGCGCGTCACCGTCGAGCCCTTCACCGAGCCCTTCTGACGTGACCACCCGCATCACCACCGACCTGATCGACGCGCTCGCCCCCGACGTCCGTGACCTCCTGCGCGACGCGGGCCGCCGGCTGCCTCACCTCGCCTATGCCGACCTGCGGCTGGAGATCGCCGAGGGCAAGTTCGCGACGGCCGAGAACGGCGAGAGCAAGTCCTCCGGAGACGACTACGGATTCTCGGTGGGCGTGCGGGTCCTCGCCGGCGAGCGGAGCATTGCGCCCGGCTGGGTGGGCCTCACGCTCGGCACCGCCGACCTCGCCGACCTGCCCCGCCGGCTGCGCGAGGCGATCGAGCGCGCCTATCGCCGGGCGATGGTGAACGGTGAGCTCAAGGCCCTGGCGCGCGACAAGTTCGGCCCGCTCGGCGAGTCGCTGGCCGACACCCGCCTGCACCCGGTCCAGGTCCGCGAGGACCGTGTGCGCGCCACGTACGCGATCGATCCGCGTGCGGTGCCGCTGGGCGACATGGTGACGTTCACCACCGACGTCTCGCGACGGGTGGCCGCGGTCGATCCGGCGGTCAAGCACAACTACGTCTCGACGCTCACCCAGCTCTCGCGCGAGCTGTTCGCCTCCACCGAGGGCGCGCTGATCGACCAGGCCTTCGCCCTGACCCAGGGGTTCTGCACGGTCGTCGGCGTGGTGGGCGAGGTCAGCCAGGAGCTGTACGACGTGGTCGGCCACCAGCGGGGCTGGGAGATCCTCGCCGACGGGGTGCAGGAGCCGCCGCTGGCCGCGCCGCCGTTCGTCGATTTCGCGCTGGCGCTGGCACGCGAGAGCGTGGAGCTGGCCGGCGCCCCGCCGCTGCCGACCAGCGAGCGCCCCGAGGTCGTCGTGACCGATCCGCACTACAACACGCTGGTCTCGCACGAGATCGTCGGCCACCCGGTCGAGCTGGACCGCGCACTCAAGATGGAAACGGCCTACGCCGGCCGCTCGTGGCTGCTGGCCGGCCTCGACGACCACCACGTCGGCCGGCCCATCGCCTCCCCCCTGGTCACCGCCTACTCCGACCCCGCGCTGCCCGGCTACGGCCACTACGTCTACGACCACGAGGGCACGCCGGCCCGGCGCGTGCTGCACATCGACCGCGGCGTGCTCACGGGGTTCATGAACAGCCGCCAGACGGCGGCCATCTTCGGCGGCGCCCCCAACGGGCACTTCAAGGCGACCGACGCCGCGCTGGTGCCCCTCATCCGCATGTCGAACACGGTATTCGCCGGCGGCGACCGCGACGCCGCCGATATCATCCGCGAGGTCGACCGAGGCTGGTACCTGGTCGGGCACCGCATCCCGTCGATCGCCGAGAGCCGCGAGAACTTCCGGATCTCGGCGCGGAAAGTCTACGAGATCCGCGACGGCCGGCTGGGCCGGCTCTACCGCGACGGCGGCATCATGGCCGATACCCGTGACTACCTCATGAACGTCGACGCCGTCGGCTCGGACTTCGCCCTCTATCCGATCCCGAACTGCGGCAAGGGACAGCCCATGCAGACCCGGAAGCTCGGCAACGGCGGGCCGACGATGCGCAGCCGCGCCCGTCTGGCCGGAGGCTGAGGCGTGCGGCGCCTGCTGATCACGCTCGTGGCCGGCGGCGTGCTGCTGCTGGGCGCCGCGCCGGCCGCGCCGCCCGACGCACCGGCGCGCTTCATCAAGGTCGACGAGCTGAAGGCGCTGCTGGACCGGGGCACGCGCGCCGACATCATCGACGTGCGGACCTGGGATGCCTACCAGGAGATGCACATCAAGGGAGCGCGCTCCATGCCGGTGCGGGCCATCGAGGCCCGCGCCGGGGAGATCTCGAAGACCGGTCTCGTCGTCTTCTACTGAACCTGTCCGCACGCCCTGGCCCGGGGGGCCAGCAACATCCTGTACACGCTCGGGTGGCGCAACCACCACGTTCTCGACGAGGGTCTGCCCGGCTGGCACGCCAAGGGCTACCCGGTGCAGGGCACCGCCGTCTCCAGCAAACCGCGCCACTGAGCATGCAGAGCACGGCCGAGCTGGCCCGGGCGGCGCAGGCCGCGTTCGACCTCGCCCGCGCCCAGCCGGACGTCCGCGAGGTCGAGGTGTTCGCGGCGGCGAACGGCAGCCTGCTGGCCCGCCTCAACTACACCTCGCACATCCCCTGCAACGGCGTCGAGGAGCCGAAGTCGGTCGACGGCTACGGGCTCGGCATCCAGGCGGTGTTCGAGGCGCCGGACGGCCGCCGCGTCGGCTTCGGCAGCGAGCCGAGCGACCTGGGCCCGGCCGGCGCCGAGCGCGCGCTGGCCAAGGCGCGCCGGGCGGCCGTCGTCGATCCGGAGTTCGTCTCGCTGCCCCGGCCGAGCGCCGAGTCGCGCGCGCTGGCCGACTATCACGATCCCGCGCTGATGACGGTCTCCGACGACCGGCTGGTGGAATCCGGGTGGACGATCGTCAACGGCGCGCTCCGGACGTTCGTGAACTCCTCGCGGCTGGCCGAGCTGGCCGGCAGCGACGAGGGCCTGCGGCGGCTCGGCCTCATCCTGGGCGGCGACGTCACGATCTTGCAGGAGCGGATCGCGATCGTCTCCACCCACCTGCCCCGCGTGCAGACCGACGAGTCGACGCTGATCAGCGCGTTCGTGACCGCCATGGTCGAGGCGCCGGGCGCCAAGGGCTCGGGGTGGTCGGCGGCGACGCGCCTGGACGACTTCACCGACGAGGCCGGCGTGACCGCCGCCCAGGCCGCCATCGACGCGGTGGGCGGCGAGCGCGTGCCGTCGGGACGCTACACCGTCGTCTTCGGCCACCAGCCGGTGGCCGACATCATGAACAACCTCGTCATCCCCGCCTGCACCGCCGACGCGTTCTACGCCTCGGCGACACCGTTCCTGGGCCGGCTCGGCCGGCGCGTCGCCTCGCCGCTGCTCTCCATCTACGATCACGGGGCCATGCCGGGGCTGGTGGGCTCCAAGGGCATCACGTGCGAGGGACTGCCGACCGGCCGGACCGACCTGATCCGGCACGGCGTGCTGACCGGTTGCCTCACGAACTGGTACAGCGCCCAGCGCCTGCTGCGCGATCGCGCACTCGTCGACAAGCTCGGTGCCACCGGCCCGGCCGCGGCGGCGGCGCTGATCCCGCGCAACGGCTTCCGCTTCGGCGCCGGTGGCGGCCGGCAGTTCGACAGCGAGCCCGACGTGGCGGCCTCCAACGTCGTCGTCGAGGGCGCCGAGCCGGTGGCGCACGATGAGCTGCTGCGCCGGGTCGGCCACGGCCTCTACGTCGGCCGTATCTGGTACACGTACCCGATCAACGGCCCACGCGCCGGTGATTTCACCTGTACCGTCGTGGCCGACTCCTATATCATTCGCGACGGCCGGATCGCGGCACCGCTCAAGCCGAACGTGATCCGGATCAACGACAACGTCGCCACGTTCCTCAACAACGTCGTCGGGGTGACCAGGGACGCCAAGGGCACGATGGTGTGGGCGGCCGACGAGGTCGTGTACGCCCCCGAAGTCGCCGTCTCCGGGGTCCGCGTGGACGCCATCGCCGAAGGCCAGGAGGATCTCCCGTGACGGTCGACGGCACGCTCGAAGCGATCGCCCGCGCCTGTCGCGTGCAGATCATCCGCATGCTGACCCACGCGGGCTCCGGCCATCCCGGCGGCTCGCTCTCGGTGATCGACCTGCTGGTGGCCATCGTCTTCGGCCGCCTGCGGCACGATCCCCGGCGCCCCGACTGGCCGGACCGCGATCGCCTCGTGCTGTCCAAGGGCCACGCGGTCCCCGCGCTCTACACGGTCATGGCCCGGGCCGGCTACTTCCCCGAGGAGCAGCTGATCACGCTGCGCAAGCTGGGCAGCCCCCTGCAGGGCCACCCCGACCGCGTCGCGCTGCCCGGGATCGAGGCGGCGACGGGGTCGCTCGGCCAGGGGCTGTCGATCGCCTGCGGCCTGGCGCTGGGGCTCAAGCTCGCCGGCTCGCCCGCGCGCGTGTACTGCATCCTCGGCGACGGCGAGGTCCAGGAGGGCCAGGTGTGGGAGGCGGCGATGTCGGCCCCCAAGCTGGGCCAGCCCGGCCACCCGCTCGACAACCTCACCGTGATCGTCGACTACAACAAGATCCAGCTCGACGATTTCACCGCGACGATCCTGGACCTCGAGCCGCTGGTGGCCAAGTGGCAGGCCTTCGGCTGGCCGGTGCTGGAGATCGACGGCCACGACCTGGCCCAGATCGACAAGGCCCTGGGCCAGGCGGAGGCCACGCGTGGACGGCCCACGCTCATCGTCGCCCACACCGTCAAGGGCAAGGGCGTGTCGTTCATGGAGAACAACCCCGAGTGGCACGGGAAATCGCCCAAGCCCGGGGAGGCCGTGTCCGCCATCCGCGAGATCCTGGGCGTCACCGAGGCTGCCTGGCCGGACCACCTCGCGACCGATCCCATTACCCGCGCGCTCGTCGACGAGCTGCGCGTGCTCGGCAAGCCCTAGGAGGTAGGATGCCGGCCAAGGCCACCCGTGCGGCGTTCGGTGAAGCGCTGATCGACCTCGGTGCCCGCGACGAGCGCATCGTGACGCTCGACGCCGATCTCTCGAAGTCGACGATGACCGTGGGCTTCGCCAGGAAGTTCCCGGAGCGCGCCTTCAACCTGGGCATCGCCGAGTCGAACATGGTCGGCGTCGGCGCCGGCCTGGCGCTCACCGGCCGGATCCCGTTCGTGTGCTCGTTCGCCTGCTTCGTGGTCGGCCGCTTCGAGACGATCCGCATCTCGGTGGCCTACACCAACGCCAACGTGAAGATCGTCGGCACCCACGCGGGCATCGCGATCGGCGAGGACGGCTACAGCCAGATGGGCCTGGAGGACATCGCCTGCCTGCGGGCGCTGCCCAACGTCACCATCGTGCAGCCGGCCGACGAGCTGGAGACGAAGCAGGTGGTGGCCTGGGCGGTCGAGCACCAGGGGCCGGTCTACCTGCGCCTCACGCGGCAGAACCTCGAGCCGGTCTCGCCCGCCGACTACCGGTTCCAGCTCGGGCGCTGGGTGACGCTCCGCCCCGGCACCGACGTCACCGTGATCGCCAGCGGCGGCACCGTCTTCAACGCGCTGGAAGCGGCCCGCCGCCTCGAGGCCGAGGGCGTCTCGGCCGAGGTCGTCAACGCGGCGTCCATCAAGCCGCTCGACGAGGACGCGCTGGTGCGCTCGGCCACGCGCACCCGCCACGTGGTGACCGTGGAGGACCACGCCGTCGCCGGCGGCCTCGGCGGCGCCGTCGCCGAGAGCCTGGCCGAGCTGCTGCCCACGCCGCTCAAGCGGCTGGGCGTGATCGGCTTCGGCGAGTCCGGCGATGCCCGGGGCCTCTACGCCAAGCACGGCCTCGACCCGGCCGGCATCGCGGCCAGCATCACGAAATTCCTCACCCGATAGGAGCCCGTGCCATGAAGCTCAGCCGACGGAGTTTCCTCACGACCGGCACCGCCGCGACCGTGCTGGCGGCAGCCCCTCGGGCCTTCGCGCAGTGGCAGCCGGCCCCGCGCTATCCCGATCCCGCCGTCCAGGCCGTGGATCAGAGCTTCGCGCGCTATCGTCTCGGCCTCGCCAAGGTCGAGCGGCTGGCCACCGGATTCCGCTGGTCCGAGGGACCGGTGTGGTTCGGTGACGGGCGCTACCTGCTGTGGAGTGACATCCCGAACAACCGGATGATGCGCTGGGACGAGGAGACGGGCACCG
>Ga0075421_100006822_pt1 | contig 13944 bp, 20 predicted proteins | sample SoiMetdeltSBSDD5_FD_75292 | JGI IMG/M metagenome (GOLD analysis project Ga0075421, IMG submission 75292) | Bulk soil microbial communities from a Populus tree surrounding site in Tennessee, USA - Soil MetaG P. deltoides SBSDD5 | ecosystem: Environmental > Terrestrial > Soil > Tree plantation...
CCGTGAGGCGAGATACCTTGTCATCCGGTTCGCGACACCGGACTAGGCGGCCCGCGCCATTTTATCGCGAGTGGTGAGTGAGTGGTGAGTGAGTGGTGAGTCCCAGGTTTCCGGCCCCCCCTTTCAAGCGCTGTGAGCGTGCCGTTGAGCGCGCCCGCGCCGCGGGCGCGGCCCCCAAAGCGAGCAAGTTTTGGCCCATTTTTGCAACTTTTTGAGTCGAACATTATGACATACTTTGTGCTAGCGTAAGTGGCATGAATGCTCGAAAACTGACGCTCGAAATTGCTCCAGTCGAACATTACAGCCAAAATGTTCGACTCGTCAAAAAACCCAATAAAACTGGGCCTTTGCGCAAGGTCCGCAACCTGCCGCCGTATCTCACACTCCCCGAGAAGGATAGATTTTTTCGAGCCATCGATAGTGCGCGCGATAAGGCGATCTTCCGAGTGCTTTATCACCATGGATTGCGCGCCAGCGAGATAGGCAAACTCCAATATTCCGACTATCGCGTGGGTCAAACTATGGACCTGGACCGGATGCTAATCCATCGGCTCAAGGGCTCCATTTCCGGCGAGCACGCCGTTGTGCCGGCCGCGGCGCTCGCAGTGCGCGCCTGGATCCGCAAGCGAGGCATCAAACCGGGCTGCCTGTTCCCTAGTCGCGAAGGAACGCCTATCAGCCGGGTCCGTATCTTCGAACTGATGCAGAGGTATTGCCAGAAGGCCCAGATCCCGCCCGAGAAGGCGCATCCGCATTGCCTGAAACACACCTGCTGCACGCACCTGATAAGTCACCAGCAGGAAACGATAATGGATGTGCGCGCGCACGTCGGCCATGTGAACATCCGCTCTACCATGGTCTATGCTGATCTGATGACCGAGGCCACGGAAGCGCGCGCGAAGCGGTTGAGAGGCTGGAAGTGAAACGCCGGCCACAAGGCCATCGGCGCAGGACCAGCGCTCGCGCGCCGATCACATACATCATCCGCACGTATATTGCCGGCAAACTTTCGGAAGAAGAGGTGATCGCAGCCAGATCCATGGAGGACCTCTACTGCAAGGCTGAAAAACACTTCCTCACAGCGATGCGATACCCGCTCCACATGATCGAGGTCGAATGCCTTAATCCCCGCCTTGCCGGCGGCCGGTTCCTCCGGATTGGTAGCGACCCATCTCTGATGGTAAACCCGATGCAGGTCGAAATCTGATGGAAGCAGAACTCCAACGCGCGGAGAAAGAGATCGCGAAACTGCGCGCCATGATCCTGGCTGGCGTGTGCGAGTGCGCCCGCGGCGAGCCGTACTGCCCCTATTGCAGCCTGGGGCAACTGCTAGGTCTCGGAGACTGGGAGGCCGAGCGCCGGCTGATTCTCAGTGAGAGAATATCGCCATGTTCGAACTCCGCGAGGGTACCCGCGTCGAGATCACGCGAGCCGGTAAAGAGACGATCATCGGCCGCGTAGAAAGCATCGATACGCCCGATGAACTGGAGCAGAGCAGTCTCTACACGCGCGATGAGCACGATGAGCATCGTGTGAGCGTGGCGCACAGGATGCGGGAATTGGGCGTATCCCGGCTGGTCATCATCACCTACCTAGCCGCCATCCATGAGTGGCACATGATCCTTGCGGTTGAGGCGAACGGTCAGTGGAGGGATTGGAGCGGATGCCCCATGCAGATGGAGGTGGTGGGGCAGCATGGATCATGCCGCCCCGAGTTGAACTAGCTATTCACTCACGTCCTCGACCAGCGGCTGGAGGTCATCCGGCATCTCGTCCTCGTGCTCGTTGGCAAGCAGCCACCGTGTGGCTTCTTGCGGGCTCACCCATTCCGCATGAGGCGTCGATCCCTGCCAGTCGCTCGCGTACTCGATCCAATAACGCCCTTTGCGGCTGCGGTAGAGAGTCTCATGAGCCCACTGCTGGCCTGTCGCCAGACTGATCCAGTTGTGGCCGTCATGCCGCTGGCCGTCCACCCACCTCCTCGATGCGTTCTCCGTCTTAACCACGGTTCCGTCTTCCATTCTGTAGGTCATATTTCCTCCTGCGGGCTAGCCGCATTTGTGATTTGGGCTTTCGCCTACGCCTCGCGGCGTTTCGCGCGGTAGCCATCCGCGCATCGTCAGGACGATTGATCGGCCTTGTATTCGGCGGCGAGTGCCTCAGCAGCGCGCTTCGCCTCGTTCATGGACCGGAAGTATCCAAACGTGAATGGTGGCGGGTTGAACACGCCTATGTCCATCCGTTTTTCCCTTGCCCACTCAAATGCCTCCCTCTCTTCTGTGAATGGTCCGGTTGCGATCGGCGTATAGTGAGCCGTGCATGTGATTCGGTAGTAGCCTTGTTCATTCTTCATTCCGTACTCCTTTAACGCACTTGTGATTTCGCAGTTTAGCTGTGTGCCGCGTGTAGCGGCCGCAGGGGCATCGATTCTTCTGCAGCTTCGGGCCGCCCTTCCGTTGCTCCGGCGTGCGGCGCTTGGCGAGCAGGCTCATGGCCTTCGAGATGATCTGTTCCTTTGTCATTCATTCACCTCGCTCTGTGCGGTTAAAGCTTCCGCACTTGGGGCAGTTCCACGCAAGGATCGTTCTCTTGCGGACTTTGACCACGGTCTCGGCACCGCAGTGGACGCAGTCTGTAACGAATGCTTTCCCCTTGTGCCCCACGATGGCCGGGGCGGCGGCGGTATTCGCCCGCGCCGTCCACGCCGGTAGCGGTGTCAGTGTCATTATTCATTCACCTCCGCGATCCGCGCGAGCGCCGCCATATCGGCCGCGTCCTTGATCAGTTGCGAGATCTGCTGATCAGTGAAGCCCAAGGCCAGCAGGCTCTTGATCGCCTTGCGATGGGCGCCGCGGCGGATCCGGCCGGCGTGGCCGCCGTCTTTCCGGTGCGCCCAACGCGCCATGCCGGCGTTCACGGTCTCGACGTATTCTTCCTGGATTGCGATTAGGTTCTTAAACATAATCATTCTCCGGAGCTTCCAGCCACTCTTGCAGGGAGAGTTTCTCGCACTCTAGTTCGCAGATCTCAGCGGCGCGCCGGTCTACGATGTAGGGATCTTCGTATTGCGCGTCATAGATCGCTTCCAGGGCGGCGCTCACGGCGATGAATCGGAGGTCCTTCGCGGTCCAGGCGGCGCGCTTGGCGGCGCGGGCTGCTTGCTCTTTCCGGTACTTTCTGTTCTCTGTCGTGATCTTCATGGTAAATCCCAGTGTATCTAACTGCCGCTGTTGTGTCAAGAAAAAAGTGAGGGGATTTCACCCCTCCCTCACTTTTGGGTCGAACCATAGCCGATTGAGGCGTTTTACCAGATCCGCGAGTGAAACATTACGTCCGACTTCGAAGGCTACTTTTCCCGCCCGATGATAGGAGTATGGGGCCTGAGTATGACAGTCCGAGCACAATGGCACACAGGAGTAGTCTGAGGCCTTCTGCGCCATCCCGCCGTCAGTCCCGGTGTGCGCCGCCTCCCCGGCCGGCTCGATGCCGCAGGAGGCGCAGGGGAGGCTCCGGACCCAGGCGCGATACTTCCAGTTGCGCGCCGGCTTCCGGCCGAGAGCGCTGGCCCTCCGGGGAGGCTTCCGCGGCGTCTCGATGCCGTGGATCTCCCGCATGAGCCAGCGCTTAAGCTGATGGTTGTTCATGCCCAACGCCTAACGATCACCAGATTGTGGTACTGCCCCGCCAGGGCCGTCTTGGCCCTCTGTGCCTCCCACCGGCTCATGTAGCGCCCCAGGACCGTCCTGCGGGCGCCGTTGCGCTCTTGAAGCTCGTAGGTGCGGTAGCGGATGCGAATGGGCGGCCTCACTGCTGGCCCCTCCAGCCCAATACGACAAACACTGCCTCTGTCACCGTTAGCGTCACTACCACTACCGCTACCGCCACCACCACTACCGGTATCGCTAGCGCTATTACCTCTACCACTGGCTCCCTGTATGCCGCGTGGCTATCAAACAGAGGGGGCCTCACTGCTGGCCTCCGATGGTGACGTGGCACAGGGGCCATCCCTTGCGCATCTCGCGCTCTACGTCCGCGGCCTTGGCTTTCCCGCTGAATGCCGTGGGCAGGGTGTCCGTATGGAACAGCCGCATGATCTCTGCGGCTGCCGGTCCAGTGAACTTTGCGCACCACCCCGTGGGGGTGCGAAGAAGGGTGATCGTTCCGGCGATGCGTAGCATTATTTGGCCTCCCTAATGGCGATCACCTTGCCGTAGGCCGGGATGCGCGAGCCCACCCGGTACTGCGGATCATGCGCCGCTTGGCGGATCACCACCACTAGCGTCTTGCCGCTCTTGGTTTCGACCGTGAATTGTTTGTTCATGCCTTCCAGTGTATGCTTTCGAAAGCATGGGTGTCAAGAAGAAAATGCTTGCGAAAGCATGGTACTATCGCAAGCATGGAGTCGAGCTATGATGATGAACGGAATGGCAAAGAAAAAGAACGCAGTGGCGCAAGCGTTGACAGCGATGCGGAACAAAAAACTCACGCCCGCGCGCCGCAAAGAAATAGCGGTTACGGCGGCCCGGGCTAGGTGGGGCAGCAAGAAAACATCTAAAGCAGTATGAATCCCGAAACCTGGAAGCTGATTGTCTCAGTTGCCGGCCTGTTGGTGGCTGCCGTCACCGTCCCCATCATGTGCGGCGCTGGCGCGGCGAACTTCGAGGTGACGCCCACCCGCTACAAGAGTTTGCTGGAGGTGGCGCAGAACCTGCTGGAGGCGGTGCTGAACGCGCAGCGAAAGGCGGCGTTGAACTGAGCCCCGACGAGACAATCCAGATTGCGCTTCGGAGCGTCCGGTATACTCTGATGCACCTTAAAACCGCTGGCGAATTGCTGGCTTATGCGCAACTCAGCACGCGCGAACTGGACGCAGTCCGCGAACACGTCGATATAGCCCGCTCCAAACTCTCTTTCCTGGCAGACTTTCTGGAGAACCGACCCATTTGGGCCGTGAGGGCGGAAGTCGGAAAGCTGAAAGCCGAGATCAAACTCGACTTGCTTGAAATGGAGAAGAGATTGAACGAGCGCATCGATACGCGGCTCGTGCATCGATGATCGGGCTGGAGCTTTAAAACATGACAGCGAAACAGCAAATACTGTTGGACGCTCTCCGGCAAAGACCGGGAGAGTTTTTGTCCATGCAGGACATTTCAGACGCTATCGGATGGCCCAAGGAGAATATCAGGTTCAGCATTCGGCGCTTGGTCCGCTCCGGCGAGGTCAAAGCCCGCGGCGTCACCGGATCCCGCCGCTTTGCGGCGCCGGCGTTAGAGTCTCCCGATAATGGCGCGGCGCCGCCCAAGGCCCCTCACCGAGGCCGCGGCCGTCCTCCCGGATCGAAGGATAAAACCCAACGCGCCGTCATGCCGCCCCGCATCGATAGTCGCCTTATCGATGATGCCATCAGGGCCTTGGCCCTGCACAAAGATGGGTACACCCAAGGGCTCGAAGTCGCAATTCAGATGTTGAAAGGACTGATGCCGAAATGAAGACAAATGGAAGTCTTAGCCGCCGGCAAATTGCCACCTTGCGCTATATCGGCCGTCGCGAAATCACCGTAGACGATCTGCGCGCTGCGAACCAAATAACACTGTGGAGTCTGCTGCACCGGCAATTGGTGCGCAGGGGGCCGGCCGGACGCATCTATGCGACGGCCGAGGGCCTGGAATTCATCACCGACTACAGCCAAGCGGAAATGAGCACGCGCGCGCGCGTAGCCGATGTGAGCGAGCGAGTCGCAGCGCTACTGCGCTATACCCGCGCGCGCGCGGCCGGCTAGCGTTCATCCAGCCTTCTTGAGGGCCTTCCTGGCGGCCCTCTGGGCGGCCTCCTGAGCTTCCCGCGCCTTCCTGGCTTCGCGCGCCTTGATGTTCTGGATCTTTACTTGGGCAGCTTTATTCCAGGCTCTGGAGGCTTTTTCCCTTTGACGCGCGACGATTTCGATAGCCGCGGTGGCTCGCTCGATATCACTAGGCTCCGGTTTGGCAGCCCCTTCGCCGCCCACTCCTCCGGCGTCATGAGCCTTGCGCGCACTCGTTCTTTCGGCTCTTCCGGATTTTCGGTGCTCATAGATCGCCTTTCCGTACTTGTCCTCAGTTAAGTATCGCCCCGTTCGGTCTGTGGGGATGACGCCCAGGTATTTGACGGCGGGATCTCCACCAAAGGTTTCGTCCGCAAGTTCCAGTACTTTCTCATATACCGGTCGCGCCTCTGTGCCCCCGGTGTTGATATTCAGGACTATTCCGTTGGCGTGCTGCGATGTGCTCACCTCAAAACCAATCTTGTTTCGGAATTCAAGAATGGCCTTGGTGTCCGCTATGCCATCGTAGCGTTCCATAAAGATCGAGAAGGTGCGGTCCGCGCCCGCGGCCGGCTCAGAACCCTGCCTTGCGTTCTCGAATAGATTGGCCGCCATGGCCTTCTGATGCAGGTGACGCCCCATATACGCCAGGAAAGCGTCCTGCTGCACTTCCGTCAGGTTGTGCCATACCTGATCGCTTTGACGGCCAACCAGAGGGATGCGCAGGTTGGGGTTTATAGAATTCCCGAATGTCCCATGCCCTGTAGTCTCGATCCGGGAGACCTCGATACGCCGGCCCACGATTGCGCTCATCAAATCACTGACGATGGAGTGCAGTTGCACATCGCGCTCTGCGGCCTTGCCCACCAGTTCCTTGATGCGCTTCTCGCTCTCCCATGGAACCAGTTCTTTGATCTGCTCAGCGGTCGCCCCTTGGCGAATCCACGTGCGCGTTCCCAAAGCTTTCATGACGTTGATCTGATATTGTTGATACCTTTCTATGGCGTTTCGCACCCACGGTATGTTCTGATCCATGGTCTGCAATTCGCGGTAGGTGTCCGCGGCTTTCTTGCCGGCTGCCGTCTTCTCGGTCGCCACTTCGACTGTTGCCACAGGGGCGGCCATGAAGATGGCCCGCGTGCCGGAGGTGACGTTGGGCGTGCGCGGGTCCAGGAAGGTCTCCATGGTGATCTTGCCGCCCGGTGTAGGCACACCGGCAGCCTGGAGCGCTGGGATGATATCGCGCGTCATCACCTGCGCGTAATCGTCATACTCGCTGGCCTTTGCCGGGTTCTTTCTGGCTCTTTCGTATACCCATGCCGGCGCCTGGAACTGCCAGGTTTCATAGGGCTGCACACCGGTAGGCTGCTCCTGCGCGCCGGCCGGCAGCTTCCATTCGCCTGTCGCCGGATCCTTCTCCATGCGGTAAGCCTTGGGAGGCGCGATACCCAGTTCCGCATTCTGCATGTCCCGCAACTTCATGAAAAATCGCGAGATTACCTCGTAAACCACGGGATTCTTCGCGATGGCTTCGCCGGTGACACCAAACATCGATCCCACCTGCACATCGTTAGTGGGAAGCGTGGGCTTCTTGCTGAGGCCGGCCACGAGCTGCATGGTTCCGCCAAATGACCCGTACTTCAGCGTTTCGAGGGCGGTCTCCGGATCGAGAGCCTTGCGCGCCGATGTTTGGCTGATTACATCCGTCATAGTCCCGCCGCGCTGCAAGGTTTCCGAAATCAGCCCGATGGCGCGCTGCATGTTTTGCAACGGCTCCGCTCCTCCGCTGGTGCCGGCTATGACTTCGATCAATCTAGGCTGCTGCTCCCGAGGGATATCGAAGTGCTCCTTGGTGAATGACTCACCGCTCAGCTCATACCAGTAGCGCGCGCGGATCGGCAGCTTCAGGGACTTGTCCCAGAAGGAGGCGTCTGGCGGTTTCAGACCGATGGCCTTCACGGCATCCCGCGCGGTTGTTCCGCCGCCCGCCTCGCTCTCATTGATGGATTCTTCAAGGGCTTGGTCGAGCATCTGGTTGGCTTTCTCTTCGCCATACTTCTGCAAAGGCAAAAAGCCTTCGCCCTTTTGCTTTAGATCCAACTCATGGAACCGCTTGCCATCCACGGTCTTGCTGGGATCTTTGGAGACTACGCGCTGCTCATCCGGAATGCGGACCGCTAGCGTCTCCATAGTGCGGCCCTTAATGTCCTTGCCGGCTTGCGCCGCGGCCGCTTGCGCCTTCTCGTACAACTCCGGGATGCGCGCCTCGATCGCGGCTCCTTCCCGCGCCCTCATCTGCCCTGCGAAGGTCTCCAGGTCCCTCGCGGATCCGCTGTGGATCAGTTGCGCTCCTCGCTTCACCAGGTCCGCGGTCTCGATCTTTTTGCGCGCATCCGTTTCTGTCTCTGTCTCTGCCGGCCGGCGCAGGCGCTTACTGGGAAAAGAGCCCTCCTCGGACTTGAGGAATGCGCGCAATGTCCCGCGGATGCCGCCCTCCTCGGCAGCCGGCTGGCGCATGCGCTCGCTTGCCCTGACCTGGAACTCTTCCGGCAGCAGGTCCACCTTCTGCACGGCATACGGCTTCTCTCCCGGGGGAATACGCAACGGGTTCCCCTGCGCGTCGTAGTTGTGCCGGCCAAAGTTGACCCAGGAGTTTTGCCCGCGGGTCTCCGTCGTCATCGCCTGACGCGCCAGCGGGGAGAAACTCTGTGAGTGAATATCGTGAGCGCCTTCCTCCCCACGCGCGCCGAATCCGTAGCCCGCGCCCGCGTGCCCGTAGGCATCGTGAATGGCCCTGAACATGTCATTGATCGTCAGGCCGGTCTTGGGATCCACCTGCCCGAGGAACGGGTGCGGCTCCCCGCCCGTGTAGAAGTATAGATGCTTGTTGTCCTGGAGGTCGCGCACCATCTCCTGCGAGTTTTTGTACGGTTGCCCCTCCCGCGTCCATGGCTCCAGCTTGTAGCCGCTGTCGATGAGGTGTTGCCACTGCTCCTTGGTCTCGGTTACCAGGGCCTCATAGGCGGCGCGCACCTTGGGATCGGCGCTATTGTCCTCTTTGAGGTTTTCGTAGGCGTCCGCTACCCGGCGCTGGAAGGGCTCGTCTACCGGGTGATACTGCGAATGGTCTACGGGAGGAAGGTTTCTTCGGGCGTTGTAGGCGTTGGTGACTTCTTGGACGGCAGGGACCGGGGCGGGGCGTTTTGGGGTAACGGCGGCTGCAGCGGCGGCCGGCGCGGCGGCCTCTTGTACTGCTCCTCCTGGTCCTCCAACCACTGCAGGTATTCTTGGTTCGCCATACCCTTCTACTGTACCGCGCGCCTCTTCGCGCCCGTATCGCTCCAGGACCCGCCCGGGCGTGAATGCGCCGCTTTCCCCGGTAACGAATTCGCGGAGGACGGCCCCCACACCGGCCGGCGCCGCCTCTGCGCCAGCGGCCGCTGCGCCGCCTCCCGGAGCCGCTGGCGGCGCTCCGGGAGGCCCTGACGGCCCCTCTGGCGGCTCCGGCTCGACCTCTGCGGCTACTCGCCTCAATTCCGCGGCCGTGCGCTCTACGCCGGCCTTGTCGCCCTTAATCTGCAACCGAATGCCCTGGGTGAGCAGCTTCGAGAAACGCGGATCGTAGAGCAGACGAGCAAGCCCCTTGTTGAGGAGCACTTCCCCAGCCGTGCCGGCTGCATATCCTGCGGCCGCGCCTGCGGCGCCGCCCGTTCCGCCACCATGCGCACCGCCGAGCAGCGCACCGCCCGTCGCTCCTATGCCGTGCAGGAACCGGCTTTTCATCTGGTTGATGACATTAACGTGCGCGGTTTTACTGGGATTGATTTCGCGGTTCAGCCGCTTCATCGCAAAGAACAGGTTGTCTATGGCGTTGACCCGCTCCGGTGTGCCAAACAGCAACAGTTTGGCGTAGGGATCCATGTCGAGTATGCGGTCCAGCGTGCTCTGGATCTTCTGAAAATTGCCTTCCCGCGTAGACCGCTCCAGCAGTCCTTCAAGAAGAGATCGGCCGAGCCCGGGCATCTGCTCCGGAGCCATCCGCTGGACATCGGTGAGCAACTCGTTGGCGCGGCCCTTCACGCGCGTCAGTCGCTCCGCGAGCGCCACCGGCTCCAGCTTCAACAATGGCTCGAATCGCGCTTTGTTCTCGTACAAAGAGTCCAGTTCTTTAATTACAGCCGGGTCTTTAAACAGTATTTTCTTGGTTTCTGGCCCTAATTTGCGCCAATTCCCGCCGCCCTCGATAAAGGCTCGCCCCACTTGCGGCATGGACTCCGGGGCGATACGCTCGATCTGCCGCAGCCGCTGGATGCCGGCGTCACCCTCCCAGGTGAGCCCGCGGAATACGCCCACCGGCTCCAATTCGGTGATATCTCTACCGAATCCCTTGTAAGCCTTTTCCACCGCATATTTCTGCGCCGTAGCTTTGCGGCCCGCGCGCAGATAATCGAGAGCAGGGCTTGTCCCCTCGCCGCTCCATCCGGGAAGCCGCGCTCCGGCCATTTTGGCGTCGATCGCTTCCTGCAGCCCCTGCACTGTCTTTGCCGCCAATCCCTTGCTGGGATCCCGCAACTCCGGCATAGCTTCGCCGCGGGTCTCGGCTTTCAGCGCTCCGAGATCCATCTCCGCGGTGATCACGTCGGCATAGCGCGGTCCGTTCACGATCTGCCGCATGGCGTGCAGCGCCGGCGATGCCCGCTGCTCCGTCTCCGTCAGGGTGTATTCGTAACGCTTGACGATCGGCCGCAACATCTTCTGTAGCGGCCCCCTATCGATCGGCAGGAGCCTCTGCTCCATGATCGGTTTGCCCTTTGCGTCGAGCTTCCCGGAGGGAACCAACTCGTAATTGTCCGGGACCTCCTGCACCTCCCAGGCCGAGCCATAATTCTCGTCCGCGGTTTTCTGGTGCTCGCGGATCTTGGCTTGCCCCTTCTCAATGACCGTGGCGCCGGCTTGCTCCGGTGTGCGCGCCTCCGGGAATACTTGGCCGGCCACTCGCGCCTGCTGCCCTTCGAGGCCAGCCGCAAGCTTGGTTTGCAGCTCCGCGCCGGCCGTCTCCGTAGTGTAGGGCTCACTGGTGATTCCCTCCACCTGCGCCCTGCCAACCTCGCCCAACTTCTCTCCAATAGCCGCCGCCTGCTCCCGCGCGTAGCCGCCACCAGGGCCGGCCTTGGTAGTGCCTTCGAGCAATGCTGCCGTCTCGCTACCGGTCTCCAGACTGGGAGGAAGTTGTATGCCCTGCTCGCGCATCCATGCATTGGAAGCTTCTTCTTGCGGCGTTAATTGTCCTTTGAACACGGGACGCACAACACCGAGGCTTGTAGGCAGGGGTTTTTGCCAACTGGCCGGCAAACGGCTCACCACTTCCTTGGGCACGTCGCGCAGCCCCAACTCTCCTGGCCCGCCCATGGCTCCCAGCATGCCGCCAGCGATGGCGTTCTGCAGCGCGGTGTCATGGTCTACCCCCTGCAGCCGGAGGCGCGCATAGTCGATCGACGCCTGCCCCACGATGCGGATAGGGCGCTTGAATGGGCCAAGGAGATGCAGTACGCCTCCAAGCAGGCCGTTTTCGATAGTGGACTTGGCGATATCGAGCGGCTCCTGGCCTCCCGCTTGCGCCGCCCCCACGGCGCCCATGCCGAGCATCGATGCCGGAAGACTGGGGCCGCCGCCAAGTGTCCGCGCCGCGAGAGTAGTGGCTGCGATATACGGAGGCAGACTCACCACGGCGCCAGTCCCGGCGCGCAGCACACCGCTAGGCAGGTCTGTGCGCCCGCCTGCCAACCCCGTGGCCGCTTCCGCAAATTCCTGCTCTTTTTTGCGCGCGTAGTCTCCGATTTCCTTGTAAGTTGCGCTAGCCAGAGACGGTTCGCCTCCGGATGCCCAGTTGGCGATTCCGCTCACCAGGTTCGCCAGGCCGCTGAGACCCTGCATGGCGCCGGCGGCAATCTGCCGGTCAAGGTCCGGGGCTCCTGTAATGCTTGGGACCATGGGAGGCAGAGCTTCCCATGGGCGCTCGCCCTCGACGCGCACTCCAGGCATGCCAGGAACGCCGGGAGGCAATCGCCGTTGCGGAGCTGTCGGCTGCCCTCCTATGCTTCCGCCATATTGGCGCAGGATCTCGTCTTCTTCCTGTATCAACGTGCCGCCATACTGGGCCAGGATTTCTTCTTCGGTCGGTGGCCGTAAGGCCATGGGCGCCATTGCCATACATCACCTCACTAGCTCAGGATGCTCTCTCTTGAATTTGTCGGCTTCCGCTTGCGTGCCGAATGTGGCCGTCCTTCCGCTCTTTAGTTGCAACGTTGGCCGCCCCGGCATTTGTCCCGGCGCCGCCGAGGGGGCGGCCGCGCCTGCAGGAGGAGCTGCAGGAGCTGCATGAGCCTGCCCGGGAGCCAAAGGATTCACGCCAATCCGCGTAAAGGCTTTTTGCGCCGCCGGCAGGAGCGGGTTGAAGTTGGTCAGGCCCATCTCAAGGCCCCGCTCGTAATATGTGTTCAACTTCGCTCCCAATGTGTGCATGTGGGTCTGCACCACGCCCGCGAGCTGCTCCGGAGACTGCACGGCCTGCAGGGACTCTTTGACTTGCGCAATTTCTATGTCTGTCGCGTTGCCTTTGAGCGCATTGGCAATCTCGCCCGCCACCGCCACCTTGATGGCGTCGAAATTGGTGGGCAGGTTCGATCCGAATATCCTGCGCCAATACTGGTACGCCTGGTTCTTGGGCTGGAAGGTCCCGTTCTTCATGGCCTGGGCCGCGTCGTAGAACTGCTCCAGATGGACCGTGGCCGTGTTCAGGGCGCCGATGTTGTCCGCCGCCTTGCCCGTGGCGAAAGCGTTGCGGACGCGCACTCTCTGCGCGCTGAACTTCGGATCGTAGCGGTAAACGGCATTGCGCAAGGCAATGGCGGATGGATTGCGCGATTGCGCCGATGGCATCTGGTCGCGCCCCTCTGCAATCGCCTGCACTTGCGCCGCGGTTGCCGGCGGCAGAGTCTTCAGGAATTCCTCGCCTGTGGTTTCTCCCGTCGCCCCTGCTCCTCCTGGGCCTAAGCCGGGGATCACATACCCGCCGCCTATCCCTAGTGAGGGCCGCGTGCCTTCTCTGCGGTACTGCGATAGCCGGTCCAGCGTGTTCTCGGCCGCCTTGCGCTTTGCCGGGTCCGGATCATTTTTGGCCGTGTCTGCCAGTTTCACTTCCGCGTTGCCGGGTTGCTGCGCCGCAATAGTCTTCAGCGTCTCCTCGTACTGTTTGCGCTTCTCCACTGAAAGATTCGGGTCATTGACCGCGATGGCGATATCGACAATATCCTGTGGCTGGCCGGCCTCCGCTATACCCTTTTGGTATGCCGGTCTGGCCGCCTCCGGCACGGCGCTCGCTTTGAAGTTCTTTATGAACTCAGGACTCGGCGTCTTCGGCAGGTCCAGCCTTTCCTCTTGGGGCACATCGGGGCCGGCATACTTGTTCCAGAATGCGTTCCAGGATACGAGTTCAGGTATCCCCTTGCGGTTAGGATCTTCCGGCAATCCCTGCAGTTCCGCCACAGCCTGATCGCGCCGCGCGCCGCTGATCTCTATGCCGAGTTTTTTCCTCGCCCCTTTTGAGACCTCGATCTGCTCTTTAGCCGCCTCGATCCCCAGTTCCGTACGCTTCAACTCCGCGGCCTGCAGCTCACGCTGGTTCATGGCCTTGAGGCCCATCAGAGCGCCCTTTTGCGCCTTTAGCTGGCCCTCCTCGGTCCACTCCGCGATCGGCTGGAAACTTTCCCCACCCACCTTGAACAGGCCCTCGGCCTCGGCCCTCTCGTTGATCTCTTTGAGCGAAGCCCAACTCTGATCGGAGGACTCCACCTGTCCCATGTACTTGTCGATGTTGCGGTCCAGGGCCGCCTTTTCGGCGTTGCTCAGGGCCTGGATGTTGGTCTTGTGGATCAGCGCGTTGCTCTCAAACTGCTGGAAATCATCCGGGTCCACGCCCTCGCGGCGCATAGCGGCGGCCATCTGCACCTCGTCGCCGCCGCGGGCGATGATATCCATCATTTTTTTCTTGGATGCCAACTTCATCTGCAGAGCTTGCTGCTGCATCTGCTGGTTCTGCAGTTGGATGTTTTGCGCCTGCCCCTGCCGCATCCTGGCGAGAGACT
>Ga0075421_100006823_pt1 | contig 13943 bp, 9 predicted proteins | sample SoiMetdeltSBSDD5_FD_75292 | JGI IMG/M metagenome (GOLD analysis project Ga0075421, IMG submission 75292) | Bulk soil microbial communities from a Populus tree surrounding site in Tennessee, USA - Soil MetaG P. deltoides SBSDD5 | ecosystem: Environmental > Terrestrial > Soil > Tree plantation...
ACGACGACCGGAGTATTCCGGTTGGGACCGCGGCGCACGGCGCGCAGCACGTCGCGGCCGTGCATGTCCGGCAGCAGGAGATCGAGCACGATGGCGTCGTAGCGTCGCTCCCGCGCCCGCGCCAGCGCCTCGGCGCCGGTCGACACAGTCTCGACCTGGTAGGCGGCCTCGCTCAATATCCTGACCAGCCGCTCCTGGTCAGCGGGATTGTCCTCGATCACGAGCATCGTGTGGGCACCCTGGCCCGACAGGACGATCGCCGCCCCGGATGACGTCGGTGAAAGGGGTCCGGCTTCGCGGGGCAGGATCGCGGTGAACGTGCTGCCGTGCCCCAGCGTGCTGCGCACCCCCACCCTGCCTCCCTGGGTCTCGACGATCCGCTTGGTCAACGCGAGCCCCAACCCCGTGCCCGCGTAACTCGCGCCGTTGGCGGCGTCGAGCTGCTGAAACTCGACAAACAGGCGTGACATGTCTTCAGCCCGGATCCCGAGTCCGGTGTCCGCGACTTCGATCCGAAACTCCCGATCCCCCTCCGGGGTCACGCGCACCGTCACGTGCCCTTCTGCCGGGGTGAACTTGATGGCGTTCGACAGATAGTTGTACAGCACCTGCTTCAGCCGGGAAGTGTCGCTCACGATTTCGGTCAGCTCGGGGGCGACGTGGACTTCCAGGGTGAGCTGCTTCTGAGCGGCCAGACTGCGCAGCAGTCCGGTCACCTCATCGAGCACCGACGTGAGGTTCACCGCTTCGAGACGGAATTCCATCTTGCCGGCCTCGACCTTGGAGAGGTCGAGGACGTCGTTGATCAGCTGCAACAGATGACGCGCCCCCAACAGGATGTCGTCCAGGAATTCCTGCTGTTTCGGCGTGACCGGTCCCGCCTTGCCGTCGTACAGCATTTCGGAAAACCCGATCACGGCATTCAAGGGCGTCCGCAGCTCGTGCGACATGTTGGCCAGAAACTCGCTCTTGAGCCGGCTCACGTCCCGCGTCTCGCGATTGGCCTGCTCCAGCTCCGTGGCCAGGCCCTGCAGCTCCATGTTCAGTCGACGCGTGCGCTCGTCCGCCAGCTTGTGGTTGACGAGGTTTCGGACCCGGGCCATCAGCTCATCCACGGAGAACGGCTTCATCACGAAATCGTTGGCGCCGAGTCGCAGCAGATCCACGCGCAGCTGCTCATCGGCTTTCGCGGTGAGCAAGAGGACCGGCGTATTCGCCAGGTCGGGGCGACCCCGCAGCTCCCGCACCAGGTCGGCGCCAGAGAGCTCCGGCATCATCACGTCGCTCAGGATCAGGTCGGGGCGCAGCTCCAGGGCCAGCCGCAGGCCGTCGCGGCCGTTCGCGGCGGACACCGCGCGGTACTGCTCTGACAGGCTCTGACACACGAACGCGTTCATCTCGGCGTTGTCTTCGACGACGAGCACCATTGGCCGTTGGTCCAGGGCATCCGGCACCTGCACCGGTGGGCGCTCCGGCGTCCGGAATTCCGCGGTCGCCAGCTCGACCGCCTCGCGCAATACCGCGGCGTCGGTGTCGTGCGTCGTGACGCTCGCGGCCTCCGGTGCCCGGCTCGGAATGGTGACGGTGAACAAGGCGCCACCCTCTCGCGCGTCGCCGATGACGACGCTGCCGTGGTGCAGCTCGACCAGGTCCCGCACGATGGCGAGGCCCAGTCCCGTGCCCCCCACCCGGCGCGTGGCGCCGCCTTCCAGCTGGCGGAATCGGTCGAACACGGCGGCCCGATGCTCGGCCGGGATCCCCACCCCGCTATCCGCCACCTCGAATACCACGCTCTCCCCGGCAACCTCCCGCAGCGTGCAGCGGATCGTGCCGGCCTGGGGCGTGAACTTGAACGCATTCGACACCAGGTTCAGGAGGATGCGCTGGAGTTTCTCGGGATCGACGTGCGCCTGCGTCGCAGGCTCGGTTTCGATCGCCAGCCGGATTTGACGCTCCTGGGCCAGCGATTCGAATTGCCCCACCGTGAGGCGCACCAGGTCGGCCAGGTTGGTGTCGGCATACTGCATCGAGGCCTTCCCGGCCTCGAGCTTGGAGACTTCGAGCAGATCGTTGACCTGCTTCAGCAGGTGGCGCGCGTTGCGAAGGATCAGGCCGAGATCGCGCCGCATGCGGTGATCCTGCGTGACCCCGAGCAATCGCTCCACGGGACCCAGGATCAGCGCCAGTGGTGTGCGCAGCTCGTGGCTGACATTGGCCACGAACTGCGTCTTCAGCTCGTCGAGCTCCTTCGATCGCTCGTAGAGGCGCCCCAGCTCCCGGTTGGCGATCTCCAGGCGGCGGTTGGACTCGGCGACCTCCTGCGCCCGGAGGAACACTTCAGTTTGCATCCGCTCGGCGCGCGCGCGCAGCTCTTCGGTGAGCTTGTCCCGTTCGGTGCCGAGCTGCCGCAGCCGCACCAGCTCGGTCACATCCTCAACGCGGTGAATGATGTACGACAGGGCCCCGGACTCGTCGAGCACCGGCGTATTCAACGGGCTCCAGAATCGCACTTCGAACCCGCCGCCCTCGGAATCGGGGCGACGAATGTCGTACTGCTGCACCGCCATGGTGTCGGGGACCCGTTGATGACGCACGCGATCGAGGGATGCCCGCAGGTTGCGGGTACCGGTAGCCGACGGGTCGTCGGGATTGTCGGGGAATATCTCGAACAAACCGCGTCCCACGATCCGATCGCGATCTGTCATCGTGGCGCGGAGATAGGCGTCGCTCGCGGCCAGAATCGTGAAATCGGGCGACAACACCAAATACAAACCGGGCGCGCCCTCAAACAGGCGCCGGTAGTTCAGTGCACCACCATCAGTCATTCTATTTTGTCCCACGGCAGGACGTCGCGGTGCGACAAAGCGTAACCTGCACCGCCACAGATGGTTACAGAGACAGCGCCGTCTACGATAGGAGCCGGGCCAGAATCGCGCCAGATGGCAGTTGCACTCTGAAACTGCAAACCATTACATGACAGCAATTTACGCTATTCCACATTCCAGCCGATCAGCACCTTCCCCACGTTCAGGTTCTCCTTCAGTCTCTGGAACGCCTCACTCGCCCTCGACGCTGTCACGATGGTGTCGACAGTCACGTGAAGGTCTCCCGTTTCGAAAGCGTCCAACAACTCGGCCCGAAATCGCCAAACCAGACCCGCTTTCTCTTGCCGGCTGCGCGAACGCAACATCGACCCGATGACTCGAGCCCGTTTCCTCATCAGCAGGGACAAGTCGAGCTCGGCCTTCGCGCCCCCCATGGTCGAGATCACGACAATCTTTCCCCCCACAGCCAACAGGCTCAGGTCGCCCGAGAGGGCGCTGGCACCCACCGGGTCCAAGACGACATCGACGACGTCCGTGCCCCATGCCTGCTCGACGAGAGCGGTAAGCCCCACGTCTCCCGTCACCATTGCCAGATCGGCTCCCGCTTCAATCAGGGCAGCACGCTTTCCGGGCGTGCGGGTTGTCGCGGCGACGGTGGCACCGACCCGCTTGGCGACCTGGATCGCCGCGAGACCCACCCCGGAGGCGCCTGCATGAATCAGCACCCGCTGGCCGGCGCGCAGCTGGGCTTCCACGATGAGGTTGACGTATGCGGTGAGAAACGCTTCGGGAATGGCGGCGGCTTTCGCCAAGTCGAGCGATGGGGGCGCAGGCATGATCTGCCCAGCCGGAACCGCGACCAGCTCGGCGTGCCCACCACCACCCAGCAGGGCGCACACGGGCTCATCCGTGCCCACGATGCGACCTGAGACTTCCAGCCCGAGAATCGATGATTCGCCGGGTGGTGGGGGATAGCGCCCGGCGATCTGCGAAAGGTCGGCGCGATTGACGCCCGACGTATGGACCTTGACCAGGACTTCCCCGGGCGCTGGCACTGGAGCAGCCACCTCTACGAGCGCGGCCGAGATGCGGCCGTCGCGCTCCACGGCCTGCACGCATTTCACTGGTCGGCCGTTACAACCTGACTACTGCGATGAGGGCGACGATCAGGATGATGAACCCGAAACCCATCTTGACCCCGACCGCGGCAGCGCGGCCCAGCACCGCGCCCCAGCCAACGCGTGCGGCCACGTCGGCGCTCCGGGTGCGCGTGTACTCGAACAACGCGGCACCGGCAAACGCTCCGATGAACGCCCCAATGACGCTGCCCAACACGGGGGGGGGGACCGGCACCCCCATCATGCCGCCCACGATGCCGCCCAGAAACGCCCCCCAGCCGGCGCGCGTCGACCCGCCATATCGCTCCGTCATGCGGAAGCCAAGCCACCACTCCATGATCTCGGCCACGAGGGCGAGCCCGGCGACCAGCGCGATCGTCCCCACCCCGACCGAACGAAACCCGGTGGCCCACCCGAACCCGATGACTCCCAGATCCATCAGCCACAGCCCGGGCAGGGAAAACGGGATGAGGATCAGGCCTGCGACGCAGCACAGCGCGAGCAGCAGGATGGCGAGCGTCGTACTCACGGACTAGACCCCGTCGCCGCGCCTGGCGATCACATAGAAATTCTCGTCCACGCGGAATTGCCTCGAGTCGGTCATGTGCAGCACCGTCCGCTGCCACTGTACGGTGGGATGGATCACGGCGTATCCCGAGTCGGCCAAGGTCACCTTCACGGGCATGTCGAATCCCGGCACGACGTTGCTCCACCGATATGACAACGTGGAATCGGCGATCGTGTATTCGAAGACAGGGATCTGCGTCGTCGTCAGATACTGGATGAACACTTTGGACAGGTCGATGCCGGCGTGCTGGCTGATATAGGCCTGCACTTGTTGACCCGTGACCGTCTGGTGTCGGAAATCCTGGTTCAAGCCACGCAGAATGCTCTTCCACTTGGCGTCGTCCCCGATCACCTGACGGATCGTGTGCAGCATGTTGCCGCCCTTGTAGTACATATCGCCCGATCCCTGGGCGTTGACCCCGAATTCCGGCACGATGGGCCGATCGTTGCGGATGTTCTGGCGCGTGCCGATCACGTATTGCGCCCCGGCGCCTTTCCCGGCGACGCATTCGGTGTAGAGGTTTTCCGAATAGTTGGCGAAGCTCTCGTGCAGCCACATGTCCGCGTGGTCCTGGGCCGAGATGTTGTTCCCCCACCACTCGTGGGCGCTCTCATGCACGACGATGAAATCCCATAACAGACCGAGCCCGGTATGGGACAGGTCACGACCCAGGTAGCCGTTCTGGTAGTGATTGCCGTACGCGACGGCCGTCTGGTGCTCCATGCCGAGATGCGGGGTCTCGACCAGCTTGTAGCCGTCTTCGTACCATGGATAGGGACCGAACCAGGACTCGAAGCACTTCAGCATCGGGTAGACCTGCAAAAACTGCCGCTGTGCGGTCTCCAAATGGTACGCCAGCGGCCAGAAGTCCAGCGTCAGTGGTCCGGATTCGCCGTTGTAAATCGCCGAGAAATGGGCATAAGCGCCGGCGTTGATGGTGACGTTGTAATTGTTGATGGGACTCGAGACAAACCATTCGTAGGTCGTGGTGCTATCCGCGTGCGGAGTGACTTTGCGCAGCCGGCCGTTCGACACATCGACCATCGGATCGGGCATGGTGATCGCGATCCGCTGGCTGTCCGGCTCGTCGGCGAGGTAATCCTTGTTGGGCCACCAGACGCTGGCGCCCGTGCCCTCGTTCGCCGTCGCCACCCAGGTTCCGCCGAGGCTGTCGTGCTGCCAGATCAGCCCGCCGTCCCAGGGGGGCCGCTTCGCCGCGACCGGCTGCCCGTGGTAGTACACGGTGAGGCTGCGGGTCTCGCCCGTACGCTGCCGCTGGCCCGGCGTGATGAAGAACGCATTGCCGTCGCGCCGAAAGGAAACCCGGCGTCCATCCTGGATCATGCTGTCGACCTGCAGCGGCGGCTGGAGGTCGACCTGCAGCTCCCGTCCCGGCTGGCGGACGACGTAGGCAATCGTATTCCACCCGCCGATCGTCGAATCGGCGGGGTGTACCCACACGTGCAGGTCGTAAAACGTAACGTCCCACCAGGCCCGTTGCGGCGTGTTCGAGCCACGCAGCGTGTCCGCATGCGTGAAGCCGCGAGGCGCCGACTGCTGCGCCGCCATCGCAACCGGGAACAGGACCAGGCAACCAAGTGCGGCACGACGCATGGTGAGATCCTTGGCAACGGGAGTCCGACGTGAAAAGCCCCACCGGAGCTGGTAACCGGCGAGGCTTTTTCTGCCCTCAGTGGGCCTGGGTAGAGTTGAACTACCGACCTCACGCTTATCAGGCGTGCGCTCTAACCACCTGAGCTACAGGCCCGGCACGACGACACGGCACCTAACTTAGCCCGGCCCTTATCGGCGCGGTACCTCCCTCGAAACGACAGCGGCCGGCGCTGTTCACGCGCCGGCCGCCTGGGCTCGTCATGCGCTCGAGTTAGTCCGGTCCTCCTCCACCGCCCCAATCGCGGCGCGGCCCTTTGCGCGGCCGGAACGCGTCTTCGTCTTCATCATCGAACTCATCGTCGAGGTCGTCGTAGTCGTCGGCCTCTTCCGATTCCTCGTCATCCAGATCGTCCTCGTCCAGATCATCGTCGAAGTCCTCGTCGAGGTCCTTGTCCTCTTCGAAGTCCTCGAACTCCTCGTCGATGTCGTCGCTACGACGCTTGAGCGACCCATCCATCGACGTCGCCACGGCCAGCATCGGCACCCCCGGCTGAGGTTTGCGGTAGCGGGCCCCCCTGGCTGCGGGCCCGAGCGTCTCTGTTCCGCTACTGTTCCTGCGCCCGCGCCGCCCGGGCCAGTTTGCGCCGCGCCACGGCACTCAGGGCGCGCTTGCGCAACCGCACCGACGACGGCGTCACTTCGATCAACTCGTCGTCCTCAATGTACTCCAGGCCCAGCTCCAGAGTGATCGGCCGCGGCGGTTCCAGAATAATCATCTCATCCGACGCGGTGGTCCGCATGTTCGTCAGCTTCTTCTCCTTCGCCACGTTCACGTCGAGGTCCCCGGGCCGCACATGCTCGGCAACGATCATGCCCTCGTATACCGGGTCCCCGGGGCTCAGAAACATGGTGCCCCGCTCCTGCAAATTGAAGAGCGCGTACGCCACGGCCTCGCCCTCCCGGTCCGCTACCATCACTCCGCGGCTGCGACCCGTCAATGGACCCGCCCACGGACCGTAGGCATGAAACCGATGGTGCATGATCCCCGTGCCGCGGGTATCCGTCAAGAACTCCGAGCGATACCCCAGCAGGCCCCGTGCCGGGATCGTAAAGCGCAGCCGTACGGTGCCCACCCCGGCGTTTTTCATGTCCTTCAACGTTCCGCGACGGGGACCCAGTTTCTCCATCACGACCCCCAGGTACCCCTCCGGGCAGTCGATCAGCAGCTCCTCGTAGGGCTCGAGCTGCTCGCCGTTCGGTCCCTCACGGGGAATGATGCGCGGGCGGCTCACTTGAAACTCGAAGCCCTCGCGGCGCATGGTTTCCATCAGGATGCCCAGATGCAGCTCGCCTCGGCCGGATACCGTGAAGGTCTGCGGATCGTCGGTGTCTTCGACGCGCAATGCCACGTTCCGCTCCAGCTCGCGATACAACCGGTCACGCAACTGGCGACCCGTCACGTACTTGCCTTCCCGGCCCGCGAACGGCGAATCGTTGACCCTGAAATCGACCGAGATCGTCGGCTCCTCGACGGCAATGCCGGCGAGCCGCTCCAGGTGATCGGGGGCGGTGATCGACTTGCCGATCTCCACGCCGGCCAACCCGGAAATCGCCACGATCTCGCCCGCCGAAGCCGATTGCAGCTCCACCCGCTCCAGCCCTTCGAAGCCGAACAGCTTCACCACTTTGGCCTGCTCGAACGCTCCATCCCCGATCGGACCCGGCGCGCCGAGCGGCAGCAGCGCCACCGTGTCCCCCACGTGCACGACTCCGCGCTCGATGCGCCCGATCCCGATACGACCGAGGTAGGACGAATAGTCGAGCGTGGAGATCAGCATCTGAAGCGGCCCGGTCGGATCGCCTGAGGGCGGCGGCACGGTCTGGAGGATCGTCTCGAACAGGGGCACCAAATCGGTGCCCGTTACGGCCAGGTCGCGCGTGGCGATACCCTGGCGGCTCGACGCGTACAGAAACGGACAATGGAACTGGTTCTCATCCGCCTCGAGGTCCAGGAACAGCTCGAGCACCTCGTCGTGGACGCGCGCCGGCTCCGCGTCCTGCCGGTCGATCTTGTTGATCACGACGATCGGCCTGAGGCCCAGCGCCAGCGCCTTCCCCGCCACGAAGCGGGTCTGCGGCATCGGCCCTTCGGCGGCGTCCACCAGCAGCAGAAACCCGTCCACCATCCGGAGAATTCGCTCTACCTCTCCGCCGAAGTCCGCGTGCCCGGGAGTGTCCACAATGTTGATCTTGTAGCCAACATCGTCACGCTCCCTCTGCCACCTCACTGACGTGTTCTTCGCCAGGATCGTAATGCCCCGCTCCGCCTCGATCCCCGAGTCGAGAAAGCCGCTCGCTCCATGCCGCAGCGCACTGGCCTGCCGGAGCATCTGCGAGACCAGCGTGGTCTTCCCGTGATCGACGTGGGCAATGATGGCGATGTTGCGGATCTGCAAGGAGCTACATCCTAGAGGGGGGCGTGAGCGGCGCAGTATACACGGGCCGGCAGGCGACAGGCAAGGCATTAGAACCCCGTGGCTAGTCGCAGATCGCGTCCCGCTCCATTTGCACCGTCACATGGTGGATACCGAGCTGCCGCAGCCGTTCCTGAGCGGACTCGAGCACCGCCTGATGCTCCGACGCCTCCCGGACCACGAGGTGCCCGCTCATCGCGATCACGCCGTTGGTCAGGGTCCAGACGTGGAGATCGTGCACCGAGCTGACGCCGGGCAGGCTCGCCAGCTGCTCGTGCACGGTGGCGAGCGGGATATGGGAAGGTGTCGCCTCCAGCAGGATATCGGCGCTCTCGCGCACCAGGCGCCAAGCCCCGCTCAGGATCAGGACGCCGATGATCACGGAGATCAGCGGGTCGGCGGCCGTCCACCCCGTCAGCAGGACGATCGCGCCGGCCGCGAGCGCCCCGAAGGACCCGAGCGCGTCGCTCACCACATGCAAGTAAGCGCCGCGCTGATTCAAGGAATGGTCGTGGCCGTGGTGCAGGATGCGCATCGACACGAGGTTCGTGGCGAGGCCGAGGACGGCCACGCTCACTACCACGCCGCCCTGCACTGGTGAGGGAACGTGCAGGCGCCGCCAGGCCTCGAACCCGATGGCCGTGGCGATCACGATCAACGTCGCGCCGTTCAGGAGGGCGGCCAGAATCTCGAGCCGGACCAGGCCATAGCTCCGCTCCGGTGTGGCCGGCCGCTGCGCCATACGCGCCACCCAGAGCGCCAACCCGAGCGAAGCCACGTCGGCGAGCATGTGTCCGGCGTCGGCGAGCAACGCCAGCGAATGCGCCACCCAGCCACCGACGGCTTCGACCGCGGTAATCGCCGCGGTGAGCAGCAGCACCAGCCCGAGCCGACGGATGCCGTCGGCACGCATCGGAGCGCGTTGGGCACACTGGGCGTCGAGGGGAAGGGCGTGGGCCATGAGGACTCCGCCCGTACGATACGCTTCCGCCCGCTTGAAGTCACCCCTGCCGGGGCTAGCTTCCATCCCCTCAAATGGCAGACACTTTGGGGCTGCGCCTTGCCGCCGTGGCGGTGCTGGTCACGGCGAATGCCCTGTTTGTAGCCGCTGAATTCTCGCTCGTGGCCTCCCGGCGCACGCGCATCGAGGCGATGATTCGCCGGGGCGACCGCCGCGCGGCCGCCGCGCTGGCGGTGATGGACAACATCACCCGTTACATCTCCGGCACACAGCTCGGCATCACGCTGGCGAGCCTCGGCCTCGGCTGGGTCGGGGAGCCCGCCCTGGCCGAGCCCATCGGCCACCTGTTCGAGGGACTCCCGCTCTCGCTCGCCAAGGTGGCGACTCACGGCCTGGCCGTGACGCTGGCGTTTGTATTCATCACGTTTCTTCACGTCGTCCTTGGGGAGCTCGTGCCCAAGGCCCTGGCGCTGCTCTACCCTGAGGTCCTGGGCCGCTGGCTCGCGCGTCCACTCGTCCTCTTCACGACCATCACGAATCCATTCATCTGGGTGCTCAACAGCACAGCGACCGGCCTGGTACGGATGCTCGGCGCACGGCCCATGAGCGAGCGGGAGCCGGTTCACTCCCCGGAAGAGATCCTGATGCTCGTGCAGCACAGCAAGCGGAAGGGAGGTGGAGTCGGCGCCCATGACGCGCGCATGATCGAGGGAGTGTTTGAGTTCAGCGAAAAGAACGCCCGCGACGTGATGACGCCGCGCACGCAAATGGTGGCCCTGCCGCTGGAGTTGTCCCTGGCCGAGGCCGCCGATCGCGTCGCCGCGGCGGGGCGATCCCGGTATCCCGTCTACCGCGACTCTCTCGACGACATCGTCGGCACGGTGCATGCCAAAGACATCCTGCGGGCGGTTCGCAGCGACGCGGCCAAGACTCTGGATACGATCCTGCGCCCACCGTTGTTCGTACCCGGAACCCGCGAAGTCGAAGACGTGCTGGCGGACATGAAACGGCAGAAGGTCCACCTCGCCATCGTGCTCGACGAGTACGGCGGCACGGCGGGCCTCGTGACCATGGAAGATCTGCTGGAGGAAATCGTGGGCCAGATCTACGACGAGTATGACCGCCCTGAAAGCGCCGGCGCGGGGCCCCCCCTCGCCACCGCCACCGTCACCGCCCCGGTGATCCCCGGGAGCACCGAGGTATCCGACTTGAACCGCAACTACGGTCTGCGGCTCGACGACACCGACTACACGACCATCGGCGGCGTGGTATTCGGCAAGTTGGGGCGATTGCCGCGCGTCGGCGACCGGGTGGAGCTGCCGGGGGCGGCGATTGAAGTCGTCGAAATGGAAGGACGGCGCGTGGGCAAGGTGCGGCTCACTCTCGCGGGCTCCGCCGGCGACGCTTAGGCGCGACTCCGTTCCGCGAGCGTCGTCGCGAGCTCGAGGGCCGCGCGCATGCTCCCGGCGTCGGCAACGCCTTTCCCTACGATATCGAACGCCGTCCCGTGATCCGGTGCCGTGCGGGGAAACGGCAAGCCCAGCGTGACGTTCACGCCCTTGCCGAACGCGGCCACTTTCACCGCCGTCATGCCCACATCGTGATACGGGGCCAGCACCGCGTCGAACTCTCCGCGCAGCGCGCGTACGAACACGGTGTCGGCGGGCAACGGGCCCGCCGCTCCGAGCTGCTCGGCGGCCGGACGCAGGATACGGTCGTCCTCATCGCCGAACAGGCCGCCCTCTCCCGCATGCGGGTTCAGCGCGCAGAGCGCGAGTCTGGGCGCGGGCTTCCCCCACCAGCGCGTCAGGGCGTTCGCCGTGATGCGACCCGTCGCGACGATCCCCTCGGTCGTCAGCCGGTGCGGTACGTCCCGCAACGGAATGTGAGTGGTCAGCAGAACGACCCGCAGCTGGCCCGCGGCGAGCATCATGACGGTCGGAGTGTCGCCGGTCAGATGCGACAACAGCTCGGTAACGCCGGGGAAGCGATAGCCCGCAAGGTGTAGCGCACGCTTTTCCACGGGGCCGGTCACCACGGCGTCGACGTCGCCGGCCCGCGCCAGCCAAACGGCGCGCTCGATGGCTCGGACCGAGCTGGACCCGGCCGCCCGCGCGAGCGCATCGACCTCGTCTCCTGCGGCGTCCTGCTCCTTGCTGCGAGCTCCCCAGGAACCGACACCGATCCGGCTCCGCGCCGGGATCCCGCTCACGAGGTCGTCCGGTCCCACCAGGACCACGTCGGCGCCGATAGGAGCCTCTCCCAGCGCGCGCGCCACCACCTCCGGTCCGATGCCCCGCGGGTCGCCAAGCGTGACGGCCAGTCGAGGACGACGGAGGGAGGTCGCCACGGCGCTAGAGCCGGATGTCGATGTAGGTCTGGCGGCGCAGCCGGTCGAGGTAGTGCTGGAGGCCCAGGTCCTGGGAGAGCCGGCCGCGGATCTGCTCGCGCACGTCGTCGAAGGAGAGATCCCCCTCGGGGAGGCGTTTCGTCACGTCGATCACGGAGAATTGCGGCCGCCCGCTGCCCTCGGCGATCACCACCACCGGCTTCAAACCGAGCGTGGTATCCGCTGCGAACAATCGCTGATACTCGGGCCCGAATGCGTTCATCGGCACGGATTCGACGAGCTTGGGCGCGTCTTCGTCGGCGTAGAGACGCGCCACCGTGTCGAATGCCGCGCCGGCGGTTCGCGCCATCACGTCGTGAATCGAATCGGCAAGGGCACGGGCCCTGGCGATCTGTTGCGGTGAGATGACGGGAGCAATCAGGATGTGACGCGCCAGCACTTCGGCCGGCTGCACGCGGTCCACCTGAATGATGTGGAATCCAAAGTTCGTCTCCACGACGGGCGAGAGCTCCCCTGGGCGCAGGCGGAACGCGGCGGCCTCGAACGGTTTCACCATCGTGCCGCGACGGAACCAGCCCAGTGAGCCGCCCGAATCCCGGGTGGCCGAATCGGCGGAGAGCGCGCGCGCCGTCGTCGCAAAGTCGGCGCCGCCGCGCAGCACGCCGAGCAGCGAATCGGCGATCGCCAGGGCGCGGGCCCGGGCCGCGGAATCGGGTTTGGGGACGATCAGGATCTGACGGAAGGACACCGAGGCCGGACGCTTCTCGGGCGTCCCCCGATACTGCTCCCAGAAGTCACGCATCTGGGCGTCGGTTGGCGGAATTGGCTTGATGAGCTGCTTCTGCCGCAGGTTTTCCTGCAGCCGTTGCGACAGGATCGCCCGTCGCTGGTTCTCCGTGAGCCAGCGGCGATACTCTTCCGCACTGCCAAATCCCGCCAGCCGGAGCTGCCGGACGTACTCCGTCTCGGAGGGAAACCGGCTGCGGACATTGCGAACCGACGCCTCCACCGCGTCCTGGACTTCCTGCTCCGTAACTTTGACGGTCGTGTCGTGCTCCGCCTGCTGCACCATCAGCTCCATATCCACGAGCGAGTTGAGGATGCGTCGCCGGAGGGCGGTGCGGCCGGCGGAGTCCTGCGGCAGGGCCTGGCCCGACGCCTGGGCCGACGCCAGCTCTTCCTCGAGCTGCGAGTTGAGAATCGTCTGCGCCCCGACGATGGCGACGATGCGGTCGACCGGCACTGGCTGCTGCGCGCGCACCACCGGCGTGGCGGCGACCAGCGCCGCGCCGAGCACCCAGGCCGGTCGCTCGATCATTGCACCGCGCGCTGCGTCGGCCGCTGCTGCAGCACCGACTCGGGGACGACCGGCGGCGGGCCGGGCGCGGGACGCATGCCCGCGCCGCTCGGCGCTCCACCGCCGGGGGGAAGCAGCGAGTCGGCCGACGCCCGCAGCGCCGTCGCGCGCTGGGAGGCCTGCCGCAGGGCGGCCTCGTCGATCGACCAGGTGGTGCGCTCCCGGAGCACCTGCGCCAGGAGCGGAGGGACGGGAGCGAACTGCGCCGTCCGACCCACGACACGGTCGAAGTAGTCGTTGACCCGGGACATGGCAAACCGTGTCCGACCTTCCGCAGTGGTCGTGGAATCGCGCAACGCCGCCGGATCGAGCTGCAGCAGCGTTCGCAGCATCGCCAGACTCGAATCGTATTCGACCCGCACGGCTGCCCATTCGGAGTCGCTGAGCTGAATGTGGGCGGAGTCGGCCTGCTGCAGGGCCACCGTGCGCTCCACCAGCTGTTGCACCAGCATCGTGACCTGGGAATCGTTGGCCGCCGACAGCGACTGGGCGATACGGGGATCGATGGCGTACAGCCAGCGCACGAAGTCGCGCATCTCGAAGTTGCCGCCTTTGTAGCTCGCCAGCGCCTTGTGGCTGCGACCGGCCGCTTCGAGATCCTGCAGGGCCGTGCGGATCGCCTCCCCGACCCCGCTCGAAACCTTGACCTCCTTCTGCTTGGCCAGGGTGGCGAAGT
>Ga0075421_100006827_pt1 | contig 13941 bp, 9 predicted proteins | sample SoiMetdeltSBSDD5_FD_75292 | JGI IMG/M metagenome (GOLD analysis project Ga0075421, IMG submission 75292) | Bulk soil microbial communities from a Populus tree surrounding site in Tennessee, USA - Soil MetaG P. deltoides SBSDD5 | ecosystem: Environmental > Terrestrial > Soil > Tree plantation...
CCGGCGTTCTCACCGGAAGGCGCGCGCGCGGCCCTCGACACCTACCTCGCGACTCCCGGCGCCACTCGCCGCACGGAAGCCACGGTGGTACTGCAACTCCTCACGATCTCCGACTCGTTGCGCGCAGCGCACACGAGCGCTCGCACGGCGTCCGAGCAACGTGAGCGCATCCGCGAGGAAGAGTTGCAGCGATTGCGCGACGAGCTGCAGCGGACGCAGGCGGAGCTGGATCGGATCAAGCGACGACTAAAGCCGTAGCCCTGACGGGCAGCCATCAGCCATCAGCCATCAGCTTACTGCGCCGGGATGCCTCTCACCTCGAGAGGGATCTCCCGAGGCTGATGGCTGATGGCTGATGGCTAATCACCCGACTCGAAAGAGCTCCAAACTCCTTTCATAGCGTTCGCCTAACACGCGACGCATGGGGGCGTGTTCCGCGTGCTCGAGCTCCGGGTCCGACTCCAGTACCGCCGACGCCGCGGCGTGCGCGACTTCGCTGAGCTGTTCATCGCGAATCGGGTCGGCCACGCGGAACGTCGCCACGCCGCTCTGTCGCTCGCCGAACAGATCGCCCATACCGCGTAGGCGAAGATCGGCCCGGGCGATCTCGAAGCCATCCTCCGTCCCGACGAACACCGAGAGCCGCTCCGCCGCGTCGGGACTCACGTCGCCTAACAGAATGCAGTACGACGCCTCACCACCTCGGCCCACCCGGCCCCGGAGCTGGTGTAGCTGCGAGAGTCCGAATCGCTCCGGGTGCTCCACGAGCATCACCGTCGCGTTCGGAACGTCGATGCCGACCTCGATCACCGTCGTGGCGACCAACACATCGATCTCGCCGTCGCGGAACTGCCGCATGATGGCGTCGCGCTCGTCGGCCGGAATGCGGCCGTGCAGCAGCGCGACCTTCCGCGAGGCGAACGGCCCGGCCGCGAGCGACGTGTACATCGTCGTCGCAGCCTTCATGTCCGTCTTTTCGGACTCGTCGATCACCGGATAGACGACGTACGCCTGACGCCCTTTCTCGAGCTCACGATCGATAAACTGCAGCACGCGTTCGCGCCCTGACTCCCGGCGCAACGCGGTGGTGACCGGGAGGCGGCCCGGCGGACGCTCGTCGAGCACGCTCACATCGAGGTCGCCGTAGAGCGTTAGCGCGAGCGACCGCGGAATCGGTGTCGCGCTCAGCAGCAACACATCGGGGCGGTCCCCCTTCGCCCCAAGCGCCTTTCGCTGCTCCACACCGAAACGGTGCTGCTCGTCTACCGCAACGAAGCCCAAGCGGCTGAACTTCGTGCGCTCCTGCACCAGGGCGTGCGTTCCGATGACGAGCACGGGTTCCCCTGACTGGAGGCGCGCGTCTGCTTCGCGGCGCTCGCGGGCACTCAGACTCCCTGTGATGATCACTGGCGTGATGCCTAACGGCTCCAGCAATCGCGTGAGGGTCCCCGCGTGCTGCTCCGCGAGCAGCTCGGTTGGCGCCATGATCGCCGCCTGATACCCGTTCTCGATCGCGACCAACGCGGCGAAGAGGGCGACGATCGTCTTTCCACTGCCGACGTCGCCTTGCAGCAGCCGATGCATGCGGTGCGGGCTCACCATGTCCATCACGATCTCGCGAACGGCGCGGGTCTGGGCGACGGTGAGTGGGAACGGGAGTGCCTGCTTGAGACGCGAAGTGAGGTCGCGCCGATTCTCGAACGCGATGCCCTCGCGTTTCTCGCGCGCGAGAATGTGGGCGCGGCGTCGCAGCAGATGCACGAACAACAGCTCCTCGAACGCGAGGCGCGAACGCCCCTCCGCGGCCTCCACGAGCGTCCGCGGGCGATGCACCATCCGTAACGCGTCCGCGAGCGCCGGCACATGAGCACCCGCGAGCACCCTCGGCGGCAGATATTCCTCGACGAGCGCGAGCAGACCGTCCAGGTGAGCGTCGATGAGCCCGCGGATGACCTTGAACGACAGCCCTTCCGTTGCCGGATACACGGCGAGCACGCGGCCGCTGTCCGTCCCCTCGCTGTCATCGCCCAGGTTGACGTACTCGCGCGGTTGGAGCTGTCGACCGTGGAAGAAGCGCACCGTCCCGGTGAGGAGCAGCACGTCGCCCTTCGAGATCGAACGATCGAGGAACGGCTGGCCCGGCCACGACACTTCGATGACGCCGGTGGCGTCCTTCACGACTGCCTGAAAGATCCGTAAGCCCTTGCGGGTCGGGATCACGCCCTTCGAGATGACGCGACCGATGACGGTCGCGTCCATGCCGGTCTCGATGGACGCAATGGACGAGATGGTGCTCGCGTCCTCGTACCGGTGCGGGATGTGGAACAGGAGATCGCCCGCCGTGAAGACGCCGAGGCGTTTCAAGGCTTCCGCGCGTACGGGGCCGACGCCTTTGAGGAACTTCGCGGGCGTCCCGAGCGTGATGGTCGTTCGGGACGCGGGCGCCTCGCCGCGATCGGCAGAAGTGGGCTGCCTAACCACGCGGCGACGCCTGGCCCGCGCTCATCCCTCGAGCAGCTCCGCGGAAAATGTGCGAGCGTCGAATGGCCGGAGGTCGGTCACCTTCTCGCCCACGCCGATGAACTTGACCGGCACGTCGATCGCCTCGTGCACCGCGACGACGATGCCGCCGCGCGCCGTTCCGTCCACCTTCGTGACCACGAGCCCGCTGACCGGGACCGCCGCCGCGAACGTCTTCGCCTGCTGCACGGCGTTCTGGCCGATCGTCCCGTCGAGCACGAGCAGCGTCTCATGTGGCGCGTCGGCACGGCGCTTCTTGATGACGCGCGCGATCTTCTTGAGCTCGTCCATGAGGTTGTCGCTCGTGTGCAGTCGCCCCGCGGTGTCGATGATGACGACATCGGCATCGCGGTTCGATGCGGCGTCGATGGCGTCGAATGCGACGGCGGCTGCGTCGCCGCCAGGCTTGCCGCCAACGAACTCCGAGCCCGTGCGTTCGGCCCACAGCCGAAGCTGGTCGATGGCGCCCGCCCGGAACGTATCCCCGGCCGCGACGACGACCCGCTTCTTCTCGGCGCGCAATTGCGCCGCGAGCTTCCCGATGAAGGTCGTCTTCCCCGCCCCATTCACGCCGATCACGAGAATGATCATCGGCTTGTCAGCGGGCACGAACATCGCTGGGTCGCTGTAGCCGGAACGCAACGCGGCCTCCACGCTTTCGCGGAGCGTCTCGTGGAATTCGTCCTCGGTGCGAATCTGCCCGCGCTGCGCCAACCGCTCGACATCACCGATGAGCCGCATGGTGGTCGGCACACCGAAATCGGCCTCGAGCAGAAGCTCCTCGAGCTGCTCGAGCGAGCCTTCCTTGACCCCACCGCGGGCGATGACGCCGACGTCGGTGAGCGCGATATCCTTGATGCGCTGCCAGAGCGACCGCTTCGGGACGTCACCGGCGCGTTGAACTATTCTAGCCATTCGGAAACCTACATGGTGGGAACGGGGAACCGGGAACGGGGAACCGTGCTGCCGGCGACGCGTATGTGCCTAGGTCGCAGGATCGGTTCTTTGCTCGCGGCTCCAGAGCGGCGTTCGCGTTCGGTTCCCCGTTCCCGGTTCCCTGTTTGATCAGCGCAGCCCCAACCGTCGCCGCAACAGCCACTCGGCGCATAACGCGAGAATGGCAATGCCGTACACCCAGCCGAGCGATCGGAGCTTCGGTGCGTCGGAAACGGAGCCGCCTCGGCCCACCGCGCCAGAGCGAATTCCACGGCGCGGGTACAGCTCGCGCGACGGATTCACCGCGAGCACCGACGCACCACCCGGGCCCCGCACATCGTAGACCCCCGGCGGTAGTGAGCGGCTCTCCACAATATTCTCGCTGGCCGTGAATCGGAGCGTCACCGAATCGACGCGCGGCGGCGCACCGCGACGCGAGAGCGCGAGCGTCACCACGGAATCGTCGCCGGCGCCACGCCGCCAGCGCACCGGGTCTCCCGCGTGGACCACCGCGTCCGCATTCACTGCCGCCCGCGCGTCGGTACGGCCCTGTGAGAGCCAGTCAAACAGCCCACCCCAGAGGGCACCAAACGCGTCCGCCGCGACACCACCCCGAACGCGCCATCGCCAGAAGCCGGACGCGCCAACGATGACCGTGCGACGCGGGGACTCCCGTCCGACGATCGCATTGCGACGTTCGAACCGGCGGCCGCGGCGCGTCTCGAGTGCGACCCATTCGCCCACCGGGACATCATCGGCCACGTCGAGTGGCGCGAGGCTATCCCATACGGCAGCAGACAACGCGGCTGCGACTGGCGATGGGGGCGCCGTAGTCGGGTACCAGTCTGCGCTGCCTTCCGGCGGAGGCGCGAACAGGGCGAGCGAGCCCTTCGTCGCTGTGCGCGGCGGTCCGAAAACGGCCGTATCTCCGTGTAGCACCACGAGCGGAGCATCGCGCACGATCGCGCGAATCTCGCCCTCGTTCGCCGCGGCGAGTGATCCATCCTGACGCCAGACGCCGGGCGCCACTCGATAGAAGCCTCTGGTGGGCAATGCGAGTGCGCCGCGCAAGAGCGCCAACGCCTCGCGCGAGTCGAGGTCGGGCGACGTCGACACGAGTACCGCCCCCGCGGCCGGCGAGACTTCGAGCACGGTCGTCAGCGTGTCGTTTTTCGGTTCGCGATCGCCGGTGGACGCCACGAGCACGCGGACGAGACTCGGCCCGGCAACGTTAGGCACGCGCGCGCGGGCCGTCACCGTCCGATCGCCGAACGGCCCGAGGGGCTCGAGCGGGATCGTTGCGACACGTTGCTCGCCGATCTGGAGGGCGACCGTCCCCGCACGTGCACCGGTACGACCGGCGGAGACTTCGATTCGGAACTCGGCCGTGTCGTTGCCGATCACAGCGCGCGGTGCCTGGATGTCGGACACGGCCGCGTCGCTTGCAGCGCTCGCGTCGATCACCACGACCTGCGAGCCGCTCGGTACGGACGCCAGCGCTTCCGGATCATCGACCTCACCGTCCGTGAACAATCGCAACGGTCGCCCCGTCGACAACGCGCGCTCGATCAACGGGCCGAGGCGCGTTGCAGCATCGCCCGGTCGATCCGGGACGTCGCCCACTCGCACGGAATCGCCCACCAGGAGCAGACTGTCGCGCGCAGCCGCTCGCGCCTGACGCCGGGCATTGCCCCACGCCGCACTGTCACCGCCGCGAAGCCAGCTCTGCGAGACGTCGAGCGCAACGAGCGCGGCGACCGGGCGCGCGCGTCCCGCCGCGGCGTCGAGCAGCAGTGCGATGAGCAACGTGAGCGCGAGCGCGCGCAACGCCGCAGCGAGTACCGTCCTGCCCGCCGACGCGCGACGCCACCGATATGAAAGAAGGGCGAGGAGTACCCCGCCCACGACCGCCACCAGCCAGATCGTCATGCGGACAATCTATCGCCGGGGAGCGAAGAAGCGGTCTGGGCGCTCGATTCTTATTGGCGGGCGGCCAGGCGCACCGGCCCAGTCGCCTGATCGAGCAGCGCGATGAGCTCTCCACGTGCGCGCGCGAAATCGGCTCGCTCGGACGCCGGCAGCGGTTCGCCGCCCTTCATCGCGAGTGCGACTCGTGGGTTTCGCTGAACGCCGCCCACGAGGACCTCGAAATGGAGATGCGGTGCAGTGGCGAGACCGGTCATTCCCACGTATCCGATGGTCTGACCGATGCCGACACGCGTGCCGCGACGCACCGATTTCGCGAACCCGCGCAGGTGCCCGTAACGGCTTACGAAGCCGTTGCGGTGCCTGACTTCGATGGCGTTTCCGTAGCCGCCTTTGCGGCCCGCGAAGATCACGACACCGTCACCCACGGAACGGATCGGTGTGCCCTGCGATGCTGCGTAGTCGGTACCTGCGTGTCGCCGCCAGATGCCGAGAATCGGGTGTCGGCGCATGCCGAACACGCTGGAGATGCGGCGGAACTGAAGCGGTGCCCGCAGGAACGCGGCACGCATCGACTTTCCGTCCTGATCGTAGTATCCGGCGCGAGCCGCAGCCGATTCATGCCGAACCGCCTGCAGCTCCGAGCCGCCGACCGTGAACGACGCCACGAGCACGGTACCCAGGCGAACCGCTCCCTGCGGACCGCGCCGGCGCTCCACGAGAACGCGGAACGCATCGTTCGGCTGAAGGTCGCGGCTCATGTCCACACGATACTCGTAGATGTCCGCGAGCGTCCACGCCAGCTCGGCTCTCGTGGCGGGCGGCAGATCACTCTCGGCCTGGTCGAGCGCGTCGTAGAGCGTCGACGTGATCTTGCCACTGACGGCCACCGTATCGGTCGTCCACGGCAGTCGTTCGTCGGTGCTGACCCAGCCGCTGTCGGCGCGTCGCACCGTGAGAATGCGGTCGATCGCGAGCTGGAATACGAGCTCGGACGGAACCGAGTCCGAATCGAGTGTCCGCACCGTGAGGGCGAGCCCCGCGGGCGCGCGCCGATGGTCGAGCGCGGTGACGGAACGCAGGATGTTCGCGGCGTCTTGCGCGCGAAGCCCCGCGCGTGCGAGCAGCGTGTTGAGCGTCTCCCCTCGCCCGAGCGTGTCGTATCGGAGATGCCACACGGGTGGTCGCGGCCCCGTCGCAAGCACGCGTGCCACAGGCTGCGGGTCAGGCAGCGGCGGCGTGAACGCCACGGCGATCGCGCCGAGCGCAATGACGATGCCGTACGTGACCGCGCGCGCGAGAACCACTTTCCTCGCGCGCGCCCTGTTGTCATTCGTCTGCGTCGAGCCGGACGAGCTCAATCCATCTGTCTCCGAATGAACGTCGGGATCTCCATGTCGCTGAGATCCTGCTCGCCGCGCTCGACCGGCGGCGTCGGCGCGGGTCGACGCGCGGCGATGTCGGTCGGCGCAATCGAGGGGCGGGGCGCGGTCGTGTTGAGACGCGGCTGCGCTGCGGTGCGCTGCGGATGCAGCGGAATCACCGGTGCGGTCTTCGCCACAACCGGCTCCGCCACTGGCATCGTGCCCGTGACTGCCTTGTCGAACCCGGTCGCGATGACGGTTACACGGATCTCGCCCTGCATGGCTGGCTCGTGCACGGCGCCGAAGATGATCTCGGCTTCGTCCCCGACGGCGTCGTGAATGATCTCGTTGATCTGGTGCACCTCGCCCAGCGTTAGGTCGGCGCCGCCCGTGATGTTCACGAGCACGCCCATCGCGCCAGCGATCGACACGTTGTCGAGCAGCGGGCTGGAGATCGCCTGCTGCGCCGCTTCCATCGCGCGATTATCGCCGCGACCAATGCCGGTGCCCATCAGCGCAGACCCGCCGTTGGACATGACGGTGCGGACGTCGGCGAAGTCGACATTCACGAGGCCGGTCACACTGATCAGCGACGAGATGCCCTGCGTCGCATGCAGGAGGACTTCATCTGCCTTCTTCAGGGCATCCTGGAACGGAATGCCCTTGCCCACGACGGCGAGGAGGCGCTCGTTGGGCACGACGATCATCGTGTCGACGTGCTTGCGCATCTCGCCGATGCCGTGCTCGGCCTGGCGCATGCGCTTGCGTCCCTCGAAGAGGAACGGCCGGGTCACGATCCCGACGGTGAGCGCACCGGCCTCCTTCGCGAGCTCGGCGATCACTGGCGCCGCACCCGTCCCCGTGCCACCACCCATTCCGCAGGTGATGAAGACGAGATCGGCGTTCTGCAGGCACCGGCCGACTTCGTCACGGTTCTCCTCGATCGCCTGACGGCCGATCTCGGGACGCGCGCCCGCACCGAGACCGCGGGTGAGCTTCTTTCCGATCTGTATCTTGACGTCCGATTTCGAACTGAGCAGCGCCTGCGCGTCGGTGTTGACCGAGATGAACTCGACGCCTTCCAGGCGCTCCTCGATCATACGATTGACGGCGTTGCCTCCGCCGCCACCAACGCCCACGACCTTCATGCGGGCGTTCTGCGTTCCGCTCTCCTCGAACTCGAAGATCATTGCGAGCGATACTCCACTACGGCAAGGATGAACGTGAGATCACCCGGGACAATCACTGGATGCACTGCGACGACGAGGCGTTGTAGCGGGAGCTGCGCAGCACGCGACGGCAGCGAACGGCGAGAAGTGCGGGACCAATATAACGCGATTTGCCCTCCTGGCTACCGTACATGACGAGCAACAGTGCGAAAGATTACATCGATTCTGTGTCGTGTTTTCCACAGCGTCGCGCGACGAGGAAAGTTTATGACATTCACGACGGAAACACGCAGACACGCGTAGTCGCATCGAACGACTATTGACGAAAACGAAGGCCGCGTGCGACGCGAGGTGGAATGGTCTACGGGTGCATTGCGCGACCTCGCAATGCGACTTTGAGTCGACAATTCTGATGCAGCGATGCAACGACGCCACCGCGCACGATGTGTGTGGTGGCGTCAGATCACCGTCTCACGGGTTTGTGTGTGAGACGCAACTAATTCCTATGTAAGCCCTCGACTCGCTTGGCTCGCTCGGGGTGACCGACCGCCTTGCAGCGCTCGGTCAGAAAAAGTCCTGCAACCAGGTCTTCACGCGCTGCGCGAGACGGTCAACGCCCGGCGCGCTGAGGGCGAGTCGCTTACCTCCGGCGCCCGCGCCGCTCAGCGCGAATCGGTGCGCCGCGTATTGCGCGAGCCCCGTCACCGTCGCAAAGCGCGGTGCCTCGACCGAGTCCGTCAGGCCACCGATGTTCTCCGAGGGAACGCCCACCCGAACACCCGTCGCGAAGACATCGCTCGCGAGCTCCACGACGCCCTGCATGGCCGCCGCGCCACCCGTGAGCACCATGCCCGCGCTCAACTTGCCAGCGTAGCCCGCGCCGGCGATGTCACGCTGAACGAGATCGAAGATCTCATCCATCCGCTGGTGGATGATGTGCGCGAGCAGCTCGCGCGGGATCTGGCGATCGCCCTGCGCCACGGTACTCGGCAGCTGAATCACCTCGGACGGATTCACGAGCGGCTCGTAAGCACAGCCATAACGCTCCTTCAGCCGTTCCGCGTCCGCCTGCGTCACGCCGAGCCCGTGGACGATGTCGTTCGTGACGTTGTTGCCCCCAAAGTTGACCGTGCCGAGGTGACGGATCTTCGCCTCGTGAAACACCGCAATATCGGTCGTGCCCGCGCCCATCTCGACGAGCGCGACACCGAGCTCCTTCTCATCTTCCGTCAGGACGCTCAACGCGCTCGCCAGCGGCTCGAGCACGAGCTCGCGCACCTTGTACCCCGCCTTCTCGACCGCCTTGCGCAGGTTCATCGCGGGCGAGCTGCCGATGGTCACGAGGTACATCTCGGTCTCGAGCCGCGTGCCGATCATCCCGATGGGATCGCGGATCCCGTGATTCTTGTCGACCGTGTACTCCTGCGGGATCGCATGGAGCAGCTCACGGTCCTGCGGGATGGCCTGGGCGCGGGCGACTGCGTTCGCGCGGTCGACATCGGCCTTGGTGATCTCGTCGCCGTTGATCGCGACGATCCCCTTGCTCGTCATCGCCTGCACGTGCTCGCCTGCGATGCCGGCGTACACCTCCGCGATCTGCGCTCCGGCCATGCGCTCCGCATCCGTCATCGCCTTCTGGATCGAGCGCGTCGTTTCCTCGATGTCCGACACCACGCCGCGCCGCAGCCCGGTCGTGCGCGCCTGACCGACGCCGAGAATGCGGATGGACGGGTTCCGCGGCAGATCGCCGACGACCTCCGCGATGACGGCGGTGGTCTTTGCGGATCCGATGTCCAATCCGGCTACAAGTCGTTCGACGTTCATTGGAGTCTGGCGATCACCTGGTCTCGAAAACGAAGATCGAGCTCGGCGACGCGAGCCTGTCGCTTGGCCAGATCGGCTTCAACGGGAAATATCTCGGCCAAGCGGTCCGGCGTCACCTCCAACATGGCACGAACCGGCAGCGACTCAAGGTGCAACACGATCTCGCGATCGCCCACGCGCCTGATCTCGCTCACGCGCGCGAACAACCGCGGCCGCTCCGCTCTCACCTGCGCAAGCAACCGGAACAGCGCCGTGTCTCGCCGCGCCGCGATAGGAAGATCCACCGCGACACGGCTCGGGTCGAGTGGCAACTGGCGCCCGCGTTCATCGAACACGAGCAGGCCGCGATCCGTCGACACGAACGCGATCGGGAGATTCTCTACCACGTTCACCACCAGTGTCCCGGGAAGCTTACGACCGATCGATACCGCGCTCACCTGCGGATGACGCGCCACGCGCTGCTCGAGCGGCGTCGGATCATCCCACACCGACCGAGTCGTGTCCACGCGCAGCCGGGTGAGAATCTCGCTCGGCGCGATGTACCGGACGCCGACGATCTCGACGCGCCGAACGCGAAAATACGAGAGTTGCGACGCCAGGAACCGACCCCACCACGGACTCGCCACGACGGCGAGGCCCAAGGCGGCGACCGATACCCACCGTACCCGCACACGCGCGACGTCGGATAGGGGACTCAAGGCGACGCACCGCGGGCTGGCCTCGAGGCCGGCTCCCGCCTGCAGTCAACATCTGTGACGTGTTCACTAGGCATCGTCGCCGAGCGCCCGCAGCAGTTCGGGCCCGGTCTTCGTGATGTCGCCCGCACCGATCGTGAGGACGACGTCACCGCCGCGGACGGCACGCGCGAGCTGCGCGGAGAGCGCGTCACGAGCGCCCTGCCACTCCACCGCGCCGCCGGCTTCGCGCGCCGAATCGACGATCAGCTGCGCGGTAACGCCGGGGATTGGCTGCTCGCGGGCCGGGTAGATGTCGGCGACGAACACGGAATCGGCAATGGCCAGCGCCTCGCCGAACTCGCGCGCAAAGTCGCGCGTGCGAGAGAAGAGGTGTGGTTGGAAGGCGGCGATGATGCGGCGCCCCGGAAACGCAGTTCGAGCGGCGGCAAGCGTCGCCCGGATTTCCGTAGGATGGTGGGCGTAGTCATCGACGATCTCGACCCCACGCACCGCGCCGAGCCGTTGGAACCGCCGCTCCACTCCGCGAAACGACGCGAGTCCCGGCTTCATCTCTTTCAGTGAGACGCCCAGGGCCAGCCCGCTCCCGATCGCAGCCAGCGCGTTCATCACGTTATGCGTGCCCGGAACGGACAGCTCCACCTCGCCGAGCATCTCGTCGTCGAACTCGACCTCGAACAGCGAGCCGCCGCCCTCGCTTCGTACGTCGACCGCAAGGAGTCGCGCATCGCGAGAATGCACGCCGTACCGGATCACCTCTGCCGAGTTGGGCGTGGCAAGACTGTGCGCTCCCGGATCGTCGGCGCAGAGCACGATCGCACGCGCAGGCGCGAGGAACTGCTCGAAGGTGCGTCGGATATCGCTCAGGTCCGCGTAGATGTCGAGGTGGTCTGCCTCGACATTGGTCACGACGGCAACCGTGGGCGTGAGGGCGAGAAATGAGCGGTCGTATTCGTCGGCCTCGACCACGAACAGCCGATCCGAGCCGAACCGGAGATTTCCACCCCAGCTCCCTACGCGGCCACCCACGACGCCGGTTGGCTGGCGTCCGGCGGCGTGGAGCGCCTCCGCCGTCATGACGGTCGTCGTCGTTTTTCCATGCGTGCCCGCGACGGCCACGAGCTCGCCGCCGCTCACCGCTTCGCCCAACGCTTCCGCACGGCGAATCACGGGAATGCCCAGCTCGCGCGCACGCGCGAGCTCGGGATGGGTCTTGGGCAGCGCCGATGACACGACCAGCGCGCGAGCGCCATCGACGTGTGCCGGGTCGTGGCCCGCGGCGACCTCGATTCCGAGCCGGGCGAGGTCACCCGTCGGGTCACCCGCGGAATCACACCCGGTGACGGTACTACCGCGCCGCACGAACAACTCGGCCAGCGCGCTCATGCCGGCGCCGGCAACTCCGACGAAGTGGACGGGGCGGGGGTCGGAGGGATCGAGAAGAGGCATCAGCGGCGGCGGAATATAGGAGTAGCGGGCATCGCACTCAAGAGATCGGCCAGTCTGGATTTCAGTTGAGATCGACGCTGCTAAGTATCAGTTTTGCAATGGACTCGGCGGCGTTGGGTCTAGCTCTTTCTCGCTGGGCGGCCGCAATCGACTCCAGCGCCCCGGGCGTGGAGATGAGCTCTCGAACCGTCGCGTCCAGATGATCAACGGTCAGATCTCGCTGGTGTATCCACCTCGCTGCGCCGGCGGCGGCGAGCGCCTTGGCGTTCACGGTCTGGTGATCGGCTGCTGCCGTCGGAAGCGGGACGAGGATCGCTGGAATAGCCCACGCGGAAAGCTCGGCCGTCGTCATCGCGCCCGCCCTCGTGATCGCCAGGTCCGATGCGGCGTACGCATCGGCGATAGGCGACAAGTAGGGACGCACGCGCACGCGGTCCGATTCGCGGTGGGCGTGGCGGTCGAAGTTGGCCTTCCCTGTCGCCCAGATGAGCTGCACATCGTCACGCAGTCCGCGCGCGACCCACCCGTCGATCGCGGCGTTGAGGGCTGCGGAGCCCTGACTTCCGCCGAACACGAGGACTACCGTTCCGGCGTCCCGAAGTTTCCACGTCGACCGCGCTGCCGCACGGCTCGGTCGTGGGTCGGGCGGGGGCGCGATCGGGTTGCCGGTGTAGATCGCTCGCGGTCGTCCGTGCGCCGGCAACAGCGCGCCACCCTCCGGGAACCCGAGATAGATGGCTCTCGCGAACCGGCTGAACACGCGGACGGTTCGGCCGGGGAAGCTGTTCTGCTCCTGGATGAAGAGCGGAACACCGCGACGCGCTGCGTACATCATTGTTGCTCCCGCGGCGTACCCGCCGGTGCCGATCACGAGGCGCGGCCGCGACTCTGCCGCCAGCGCACTGATTCGGCTCCAGGCGGATATGAGCCCCTTCACCGTCCGCCAGTTCTGCCACGGTTGCGACCGATAGAGCGGGTGAAGGTCCAGCAGCTCGTGAGGGAACTCGGTCGTGGGCAGCACATCGCGCTCGATCCCCCGACGTGCCCCGATGAAGAACGGCTCGATCCTGGGCTCCAGCCGAACGAGCGCACGCGCGATCGCGAGCGCCGGGTACAGATGACCGCCGGTGCCGCCGCCGGTGACGAAGATCCTCACCAGGCAGGCGCCGCGAGTGGATCCGTCGCGGCGACGCCGTGCACTCGCTCCTTCGCGCTCCCGATGTTCACCAACACACCCGTCATGAAGAGAGAGAGGACGAGGTTCGACCGCCCGTACGAGATGAACGGCAGGGTCAAGCCGGTGGTCGGCAGCAACCCGACTACTACGCCGATGTGCAGATACGCGGTGACGACGACCGTGACTGTCAACCCGATCGCCACGAGCTGAAGGAATGGGGAGCGAGCCGCGCGTGCGATCCTGAACCCGAGCCAGGCATACGCGGCAAACGCGAGCGTGAGGAACGTGATCCCGATGAAGCCCCACTCCTCGCCGACGTTGCTCGCGATGAAGTCGTTGTAGCCGAACGGGAGAAAGCCCATCTGTTGACGGCCTTCGCCGAAGCCACGGCCGAACACGCCGCCCGAGCCGACCGCGATGAGGGACTGCCAGAGCTGGTACTTCGAGTCGGGCGGGGGGGTACCAGGGTCGAGAAACGTCACCATGCGGAGCAGCACGTACTGGAGCCGCTCCATCTCGTGCCACAGCACCGGGATCCCCACCATGCTGAGCACGACGAAGTGGCCGATCCGTACGCCCCCGGCAAAGAGGATGACCCCCATGACGAGCGTGTACATGATCGCCACGGACAGGTCCGGCTCCAGGATCACCAGCGCGTCGAGCACGCCGACGACGATCAGGAACGGGAGCAGGCCCTTCGTTAGGCGGCGGAGCTTGTCCCCCTTCTTCACCACGAGCATGGCCGTCCACATGATGACCGCCAGCTTCCCGATCTCCGACGGTTGGAGGGATGATCCGAACAGAAACCGCCGAGACCCGTTGACGCGCGGTGCGATCGATGTGGTAAACGGCAGGACGATCACGAGCAGCAGGACCATCGT
>Ga0075421_100006828_pt1 | contig 13941 bp, 15 predicted proteins | sample SoiMetdeltSBSDD5_FD_75292 | JGI IMG/M metagenome (GOLD analysis project Ga0075421, IMG submission 75292) | Bulk soil microbial communities from a Populus tree surrounding site in Tennessee, USA - Soil MetaG P. deltoides SBSDD5 | ecosystem: Environmental > Terrestrial > Soil > Tree plantation...
GTCGCGCGAATCCTGATCGTCGACGATCACGAAGACAACATTGAGTTGTTACGGGCGCGCCTCGAAGCGCGAGGCTACTCCATCGACAGCGCGATGGATGGCGAGCAAGCACTCCACTGCGTGGAGAAATCGCCGCCCGACCTGATCCTGCTCGACGTGATGATGCCGCGCATCGACGGCTTCGAAGTGGTGCGTCGGTTGAAGGCCAACAGGAACCTGCCCTTCATCCCGATCATCCTGCAGACTGCGCTCGATTCGACCGAGCACAAGGTCGAGGGATTGGGCGCCGGCGCGGACGACTACATCACGAAGCCCATCAACTTCGCCGAGCTCGAGGCGCGGGTGAAGTCGATGCTGCGCATCAAGCGGCTGCAGGATGCGCTCGAAGAGCGTGAGCGAGAGCTCTCCGAGGTGAATGCCCGGCTGCTCAAAATGGCGCAGACCGACTCGCTGACAGGGCTCGACAACCGGCGCTATCTGGAGGAGCGCCTGGAGGAGGCGTTTGGTCACTCGCGGCGGCTCAAGGAACCGCTGGCGGTGGTGCTGTGTGATCTGGATCGCTTCAAGAGTGTGAACGACACCTACGGCCATCAGGTGGGCGACGTCGTATTGAAACAGCTCGCGCGCATCCTGAAACAGGAGGCGCGGGAAATTGATCGCGTCGGTCGTTATGGTGGAGAAGAGTTTATGCTCTTGCTGCCGGGGACGGTGCTCGATGCGGCCGTTACCTTCGCGGAACGCGCGCGTAAAGCAGTAGAGGCTCACACGTTCGTTTTCGACGGCGGGACCCTGCAGCGCACGATGAGCTGCGGCGTGGCGGCATGGCCGCATCCGCGAATCGAAGACTGTGATGCCCTCGTGAAAGCTGCTGACGACGCGTTGTACGTGGCGAAGGAGACGGGAAGAAACCGCGTCATCCGCTTCGATAGCCAAGCCTTCAACGAGCACACCCAGTCCACCACCGATGATCAACACGCCGAGGTTGATGTCAGCGATCGAGCGTTATTCCCCACCGGACCAGGAGACCGCCCGGCTGGAGGAGAAGATCGAGGAGCTGCAACGCGAGCGTGACCAGCTCGTCGCGGTCGTCGACATCCTGCAGGACATTTCGTCATCCCTTCATTTCGTAGACATCCTGCAAGCGATCGCCCGCAAGATGGGCGAAACGTTCGGGCTCGATCGCTGCTCGATTTATCTCGCCGGCGGCAATGCGGATGTGCGCCTCGTGGCCAGCTACGAGGATCCGTCGATCCGGAACCTCGTCGTCGACCTGGATCGCTATCCGGAGCTCAAGCGGGCGTTCGACTCGGGCGACACGGTGTTCATTCCGGACGCGCCTAACGACCCGATGCTCCAGAACGCGCGTGCCGCGCTCGACGTGCGCAACGTGCGATCCATCGTCGTCGTTCCGATCCGGTGGCGCTCGTCGGTCATCGGGGCGATCTTCCTCCGCACCGAGCGGGAATCCGAGCCATTCACGGAGAGTGATGTTCGGTTCTGCCAGGTGATCGCGTCGCTGACGGCGAAGGCACTCCGCAACGCGCATCGGTTCGAGTCGCTGCTGCGGTCGAGCGATGATCGGGAGGAGACGCGCCGCCGGTCAGATCTCGAGCGCATCGCGCTCGTCGCGTTCATGCGCCGGTTGCTGGACCGCTACACGGCCCGCGAAGATCACCTCTGGGCAGAAACGCTCCTGCCGCGCGCGTCGGACGACGAGCTCGATCGGCTCGTGTCCGTTGCAATGCAGGTGTTGGAAGAGGAAGCCAAGGGATAGCGGGAGACGGGATAGCGGGATAGCGGGATAGCGGGATAGCGGGATAGCGGGAAGCGGGAGACGGGAGACGGGAAGAAGCGGAAAACCTTGGGAGGCTCATCTCGTGTCGAGCGGCATCCCAAGGTTCACGTCTCCCGTCTCCCGTCTCCCGTCTCCCGCTTCCCGGCTCTGACTCGGGAATCGGCCAGCGCTTAGTTTTTCCGCCGTGTCAGACACCAAACCCAACGAGGCATCCTCCGGCGGCGCGCTCAGCGAGCTGGCCGCGCGAGCGGCCGACCTGCGCCAGCGCATCGAGCAGGCGACGTATGACTACTACGTCCTCGACCGGCCGGTCATCTCCGACAAGGAATACGACCAGCTTTTCCGCGAGCTCCAGGATCTCGAGCGGGAGAATCCCGAGCTTCGGACCGCTGACTCGCCGACGCTGCGGGTCGGCGCGCCGCCGCAGTCGTCGCTGCCCAAGCACACGCATCTCATATCGATGCTGTCGCTCGGCAACGCGTTCAACGACGACGAGCTCGGACAATGGGCGGAGCGGCTCACGCGCCTCGTAGGTGAGGACGCCGCGAAGAGCGGCTACTCCGCCGAGCTCAAGATCGACGGTGCCGCCGTGAGCCTAACGTATCGCGACGGCGTGCTCGTGACCGGCGCAACGCGAGGCAACGGGATCATCGGTGAGGACATCACCGCCAACATCCGTACGCTGCGCGACGTGCCGCTTCGGCTCCGAGCGGCCGCGCCGCCGAGCATCATCGAGATTCGCGGCGAGGTGTACTATCCGTTCGATCGCTTCGAGCAGATGAACGAAGCGCGGGTTCGCTCGGGCGAGCCGGTGTTCGCGAACCCGAGGAACGCGGCAGCGGGGGCGCTTCGACAGCTCGATCCGGCCGTGACGGCAACGCGACCGCTGCGGTTCTACGGCTACTCGGTCGCGCTTCCGCCAGGGGTGTCCCTTCCCTTCAAGACGCAGACGCAGGTCCTCACCACCCTCGCCGAATGGGGCATTCCCGTCGCGCCGCATCACGTCCGTTGCACCTCACTCGACGACGTCGCGAAGTGGGCGCACGAGGTGGAAACGAAGATCCGCGCGGAGCTCAACTTCGCGATCGACGGCGGCGTGGTGAAGGTGGACTCGCTCGCGCTTCAGGACGAGCTGGGGATCGTCGGCGGACGCGAGCCGCGCTGGGCGATCGCGCGCAAGTTCGCACCGGACATCGCCGAAACGCGGCTCAACGACATTCGGGTGAACGTCGGGCGAACCGGAATGCTGAATCCGTTCGCCGTGCTCGAGCCGGTGGAAATCGGTGGCACGACGGTCAAGCTCGCGACGCTGCATAACGAGGGGCTGATCAGAAAGAAGGACCTGCGCATCGGCGACATCGTGCAGGTCAAGCGCGCCGGCGAGGTCATTCCGCAGGTCATCGGTCCGGTCCCGGACAAACGCACGGGCAGCGAGCGCGAATGGGCGATGCCGGACAGCTGTCCCGAATGCGGCACGGCAGTCGAGCGCGACGAGGAGGAAGCCGCGGTCTACTGCCCTAACGTGGCGTGTCCCGGCCGGCAGCTCGAGGGCCTCGTACACTTTGCGTCCCGCGGGGCGATGGACATCCGCGGGCTCTCCTATGCCCGGATCGAGCAGATGATCGCCGCCGGGTTGATCCACGACGTCGCCGACATTTTCGACCTTACGGCGGAGAAGGTCGAATCTCTCGAGCGCTTCGCCGAAAAAAGCGCGGCGCAGCTGGTGGACGCGATTGCTGCATCGAAGCAGCAACCATTGTCACGTTTGCTTTTCGCGCTCGGGATTCGACACGTCGGTCAAACGGTGGCCGAGATACTGGCGCGGCATTTCGGCTCGCTGGATGCCCTCATGAACGCGTCTGTCGAGGAGATCGCGGACGTCCGGGGTGTCGGGGATATCATCGCCCAGGCGGTTCGCCATTACCTGGACGACTCATCGGCGAAGGACCTCGTGAGGAAGCTGGCCGACCGAGGCTTGACCCTCACCGAGCCTCGCCGGGCTGCCGCCGACGGTGCCCTGCGAGGGATGACGGTCGTCATCACGGGGACACTGCCGACGCTCAGCCGGGCTCAGGCGACCTCGCTCGTAGAGGAGGCCGGAGGCCGGGTGACCAGCGGCGTGAGCAAGGCCACGAGCTTCGTCGTCGCGGGCGCAGATCCTGGCAGCAAGCTGGAAAAAGCGCGCACGCTGGGCGTAGAGACGATCGACGAGGCGGAGTTGCTGGCCCGAATCGGGCGGTAAGCATCCAGCTCGGATAAGTCAGTTCAAGCATCGACGGAACGAAAACATGCCACAGTCGCTCGACCTCGCGAACCATCAACTGCTCGCGTTCACGCGCGCCTCGCTTGCCGCACTTCGCGCCGCGCTGATTCGCGACGCGGGGCCCGCTGCCGCGTCGTACCTGCAAGAGGCCGGCTACGCCGGTGGCGAGACGATGTTCGATTCATTCCGAAGCTGGGTCGCTGCGCGCACCGAGGTAGAGCCCGAAGAGCTGGGGGTGGAGGAGTTCGAGCGGTTCGCGACCGAGTACTTCCGCGACGCCGGTTGGGGATCGCTGAAGGTCGGCACCCTCAACGAGGCGGTCGCCACACTCGACTCGACGGACTGGGGCGAGGCGGACCCAAGGAGCGGCGTGGATCATCCTGCCTGTCATTTCACGACCGGCATGTTTGCCGACTTTTTCGGCCGAATCGCGGACACGCCGCTCGCGGTGCTGGAAGTCGAGTGTCGCTCGATGGGCGCGCCACGTTGTCGCTTCCTCGTCGGCAATGCTTCCGTGATGGAGCACGTGTACGACGAGATGGGCCGCGGCGTCGACTACGAAGAAGCTGTCGGCTCGGTACTCTAGCGGCAGGGCGGTTGTCGGCTAGCCGCCCTTCCCCAGCACACCGGCATACATCGGGTTGGGCATCAGCTCGCCGTTCACGAGCACTTCGCGGTCCCAGGGCAGGATGATGGTGCTGTCCGTGGCGAGCGCATAGAAGTCAGGCTCATACGCGCCGGTGCGGAACGAAACGGCCGTCCTCACTTCGCCCGCGCCCGCGTTGACTATCGCAGAAACCGCCAGCCGCATGGTCGCGCCGGAATCACACGTCTCGTCGACGATCAGCACGCGGTGCCCGCGAACTTCGATCGGGGCGGCACCCATGACCGCCGGAGTCTGCCGGACGGTTTCCCCGCGGTAGCGCCTGCTCACCATGATCGAGTGAAACTCGCGATCCAGGATTGCTGCCACGACGGCACCCGGAACGACGCCCGCGGTCGCGACGCCCACCACGATCTCGGGGTCGTACTCGCGCGCGACCTTGAGTGCGAGCGCCCGCGAAAGCTCACCGAAGAGAGGCCACTCGATCTCGAGCACTCCCTTCGTGGGGTCGACTTCGTAGCGGCGTGGCATAGTGCGGTCCGTGAGCGGTGGAGCGGAAAGTTACGCGGGAATGGCCAATCGGGAATCGGCGGGAGCGCGCCCGACGGCGGGCAGATGGGAATCGATCCTTGCTGGGAGCCGGTGATCGGCGTTCCGGCGCCAACAGGTTGCCTTACTCGCCGGCTAATAGCAGGTAGCGGATGGGTTCCCATTAGCGTTGCTCCCGTTCCCCCAACATCTTAGCTTTTGCGCTCCGGATTCGGCCGTCGCCCCCTCGGCAGGGCGTGCCTCGTGCCGGTTCGCTCTTCAAACAGCCGATCCCGACCGAATGTCCTGGTGGAGCCGCGTCTTCGGCGGCAAGTCCCCGCGTGAAATCAAGCCTCAGCGCCTCGACTATTTGAACGAAGCGCTCATGCTCGAGCGACAGGGCGATTACGACGCAGCCCTGACGTCGTATCGGCTTGCGCTTCGCGACAAGCCGGACGACCACCGCGTTCTCCAGAACATGGCGATCGCGTTCTCGAAGACGGGTCGGCATGACGAGGCCGTGCGGTGCTACCGGAAGGCTCTGGAGCTTCAGCCAAAGCTCTCAGGCGCTCACTATGGCCTCGCGTTCCTGCTGCTCAAGAAGGGCGATGCCGACGGCGCGATTCAGCATCTCGAGGCCTTCCTCCGGCAGCCTCCATCGGGCGCCGAATCGGAACGCTGGGTCCGGCACGCACAGCAGACGCTTGATGATCTGCGCGCCGGGACCGAGCCGCGGGCTGCCCGCGAGCTCACCGAGCCGTAGCCGTGGGGCATGTGCTCGCTGTCGTCAGTCAAAAAGGCGGTGTAGGAAAGACGACGACCTCCGTCAACCTTGCGGCCGCGTTCGCCAGACGAGGGCTGAAGACCCTCGTCGTCGACGTAGACCCGCAGGGCGCGGTGCGCTACGGCGTCGGCCTGAAGCGGGGCCATCCCACGCATGGGTTCTCCGACTACCTGAACGGGGCTCGTGGGCTTCGTGAGGTGATTCTGCCAACCGCGCTGCCATGGCTTCGCGTCATGCTGGCCGGAACCGTGAGCGACATCGCGGACCACGGGACATACCACGAGCTCGTCGCCGAGACCGACCTGCTGAAAGAGCTGCTGACGGCGGCGCGCGAACGATGTCACGTTGTCATCGTGGACACCCCGCCGGGGCTCGGACCGATCGTGCACAAGGTCCTCGAGGCCAGCCAGCACGTGATCGTTCCGCTGCAGTGCGAGCCGCTGGCACTGCAGACAACCCCGCAGATCCTGCGGGGTATTCAGGATATCGTTGCGATGAACGATGAGCTGACACTCGACGGCATTCTGCTGACGATGTACGAACGTGAGAATCCCGCGTGCGAGCGCGTGGCGCAGTACGTCAGATCGCACCTTCCAGCGAACATGGTGTTCGATGTGGTGATCCCACGCACGATAGCGTCGACTGAAGCATTCGCTGCAGGGCAACCTGTCGTGCTTCGCGAACCGGCCGACGCGGCTTCGCAGGCTTACGTGAACCTGGCGACCGTCCTCGCCGAGCGATTCGAGTGAAACGAATGAGACGCCGTTCGGGGGTTCTTGCTACGGTGTTGGCCATTGCCTGCACCGAAGTCTCGACGGACCCTAACGCGGTAGTTGCCGTGCAGTTCGATGGCTCGGCGTATCCATCGATCGTGGCCGCGGACTCGTTGCGCGACTCGCTCGGTGCCCTGCAGCCGCTCCGCGCGACAGGGCTCAACTTCAAGGGCGACGTGGTCAACGGCGCGGAGTTCGTTTTCTCCAGCCCCGACACCGTGTTGCGGGTGTTCGAGAGCGGCAACGTGTTCGCCACACGCAGGAAGACGGACACGTCGCCCGCACGCGTGTTCGCGACGGCGGGGACGCTTCAGAGCGTGCCCGACTCGCTGTACATCGTGCAACGAGCGGATTCCCTCAAATCGACGAAGCAGGCCGACACTATCCTCTTTGACCCAGCGCAGGGCGGTGGAACGAGTCCGGATCCAACCACACCGTTCGGCGTATTCGGCGATACCGCCGCCGGGAAGCCCAAAGCTGCGGTACCGTTCTGGCTGGTTTCCTTTCAGCTTCGGTACCACGGGACGACCATTCAGCCAACCGACACATCGTTTGCCTATACGTTCGAGGTGAATGCCGCGAAGACCGCGCGCGTACGGACGTACGTCGACACGACCGATCCCACCGGGGTCGCGAGTCGTCGCGTGTTCGTCCGCACGCTCTCGGTGCCCGAGGATACTGTCGTGCTCATCGCGACCATCCATCGGCGCAAGGCGAACACCGCACCGATCAGGGATTCGACCTTCATCGTGATCCGGCCGAAACCACCGTCATGACCCCGGTCCGCCGAAGATGACCCAGACAGGAGCACCCGCGACCTCGGCATCCTTCCCTTCCCGACCGCAGCCGCGGACGCCGACGTACGCTCGCGGTGGACCGCGTCCCGAGCCCGGGACGCTCAACCAGCTCCTGTTCGAGGCCGTCGAGCGATTCAACAAGCCTGACGCGATGCAGGTCCGCGCAGGCGAGCAGTACACGTCGATCTCACATGCCGCGCTGCTGGATCGAATTCGCCGCGTGAGCCATGGGCTCCGCGAAATCGGAATCAGACGCGGCGACCGTGTCGCGATCCTCTCCGAGAATCGGCCCGAGTGGGCCATAGCGGACTTCGCATGCCTGACGAGTGGCGTGACGGACGTTCCACTCTACCCGAGTCTTCCCGCGGAGCAGCTCGGGTACCCGCTGCGCGACTCGGGCGCGGTGGCGATCTTCGTCTCGACACCAGCGCAAGCCGAAAAGATTGCCGCCATCCGCGGCGAGTTACCAGCGCTCACGACCGTCGTCGCATTCGACAACTCGGCCGCCGGAAACGCAGACATGACGCTCGAGGGGCTCGAGCGCCGCGGCGCCGTCGGCGACTCTCCGGCCCGGGCCGCGGAGTTCCGCGCCGACGCATTGCGGGCGAAGCCTAACGACCTCGCGACGATCATCTATACGTCGGGCACGACCGGAGAGCCCAAGGGCGTGATGTTGTCGCACGACAACATTTACTCCAACGTCGCCGCGACGCGGAACGCGCTCCTCATGCGCGGCGACGACGTGTCGCTCAGCTTTCTGCCGCTGTCGCACATTCTGCAGCGGATGGGGGACTACTGGTTTCTCGCGACGGGCACCAGCATCGCCTACGTCGACTCGTTCGACCTCGTGCCGGTCGCGATGGCACAGGTTCGTCCGACCATCGCGATCTCGGTCCCTCGGCTCTACGAGAAGATGTACGCGCGCGTGCTCGAGAATGCGCTCGCCGGCGGAGCCCTGAAGAAGCGCATCTTCTTCTGGGCGCGCGGCGTCGCGGATCGGTGGGCGGATGAGAAGCTCGCTGGACGCGAGCCGCGCGGGCTGCTGGCGGTGCAATACGACATCGCGCAGAAGCTCGTGTTCTCTAAGCTCAAGGCGCGGACCGGTGGGCGACTCCGGTACTTCGTATCCGGAGGCGCACCGCTCGCGCCCGAGATCAACAAGTTCTTCTACGCCGCGGGTCTGGTCATTCTCGAGGGATACGGGCTCACTGAAACATCTCCCGTGATCGGGGTGAACACACCGGACAACTTCCGGATCGGTACGATCGGCAAGCCCATCGACGGCGTGGAGGTGAAGATCGCGGAAGACGGCGAGATCCTCACGCGCGGCCCGCACGTCATGCAGGGCTATTACAACAAGCCCGATGCGACGCGGGAGGCGATCGACGATGACGGCTGGTTCAAGACCGGTGACATCGGCGTCATCGAGGACGACTTCATCCGCATCACCGATCGTAAGAAGGACATCATCGTCACGGCCGGCGGCAAGAACATCGCGCCACAGCCGATCGAGAACGTGGTCAAGACGAACAAGTACGTGAGCCAGGCGGTGATGATCGGCGACAAGCGAAAGTTCCCGGTGATGCTCGTCGTACCGAACTGGGACAACCTCGAGAAGTGGGCGAAGATCAAGAACATTCTGTGGACGGATCGCGCGCAGCTGCTCGCGATGCCCACGGTACACGCGAAGATGGAAAAGGAAATACAATCGAGGTTCGCGGGGCTGGCACATTTCGAGACGCCGAAGAAGATCGCGCTCCTGGAGCACGACTTCTCGGTGGACTCCGGCGAGCTCACACCCACACTCAAAGTCAAGCGTCGGGTGATCGACCGGAACTACAAGACCGTCATTGACGGCCTCTACACCGAGTGACGCCGCCCACCGGACCGACGCGCGTCTCCCAATGTTCATCGAGCTGGTAGACTCCCTGCGGTGTCTCGAGCCGCACGAGGAAACGTGGCTCGTTGCCGCCGCGAGCCGTATGGAGGGTCGGCATCTCGTAGACGGCGTGCTGGGGTGTCCCTTGTGCCGCCGCGAGTACGCGATCCAGGACGGCACAGCGTGGTTTTCGGCGCACCAACCGCGTGGTGGTGATCCGGACCTAACGACACTGGCCACGGACGCCGATCCAGGCCAAGTCACGCGTGCCGCCGCCCTGCTCGGCCTCAGCCAACCGGGCGGCATCGTTGTGCTGGGCGGCTCGTGGGCAGCGTACGCTGACCTGCTTGCGGAGCTCGGGGTTTCGCACGTCGTCGTCCTGAATGGGCGGGCCCACGAGTCAAGCGTCCAGGAGGTCTCGTCCATTGTCGTGGACGACCGGCTGCCGTTTGGCTCCGCCGCGCTGCGCGCAGTCGCCGTCGACCGGGCGGTGGCATCGCCCGCTTTGCTGGCGTCCGCGGCCTCGTCGCTGCAGAGTCGGGGACGCCTCGTCGCGCCAGCGGGCGCCGAGGTACCAGACGGCGTGGAGGTACTTGCACGCGACGACCGGGATTGGGTGGCCGAGCGGACCCTGGTCGGGTCGCCACCCGTCGCGCTGCGCTCGGCGCGCCGTTAGGCGCCTAACTGCGCGAGAGTCTCAGCTCGTCGATGTTCACGTCGGCAGGCTGCGTTACCGCGTACAGCACCGCGTCGGCGACGGCCTCCGGCTGCAGCATCTGCGAGCGTGGCGTGAACCCGTCGCGGTTGTCCGGGTCGATCGCGTCCCACAGTGGTGTGTCCACCTGACCCGGCGAAACCAGCGTGGCGCGAACACCCGAGCTGCGCGTCTCCAGCCTGAGCACCTCGTGCAGCGCTCGCGCACCGTACTTGCTCGAACCATAACTCGCGTTGCCAGGAAAGATCGCCCGATCGGCAATCGAGCCGATCGTCACGACGTGGCCGGTGCGACGCGCCTTCATCGCTGGCAGAAACGCGTGGATGAGGCGGAGCGGCCCGACGAGGTTGACGTCCAGCGCGGCGGCGAAATCGGTCGGCTCGAGCGCGTCGACGGCTACGAGTGAAAACGCGCCGGCGTTGTTGACGAGGATGTCCGGCGCGCCACCGAACGCGCTCGTGATCGCACCGATAGCGTCCGAGACCGCCGCAGCGCTCGTGAGATCGCAGGCGACCGGCACGGCGCGTGGCCCAAGAGAGTCCGCCTCCGCGCGCAGTGTGGCTTCGCTGCGCGCGACCATCGCGATGAACGTGCCGTTCGCATGGAGTCGTCGAGCAATCGCCAGGCCGATGCCGCGCGATGCGCCGGTGATGACCGCGGTCGTACCCGTTAGGCGGTCCGCGTCCTGGTCAGCCACCGTCGTATTCGACGTAGTTGTTCTCGGTCTCCCATAGGCGCAGTCGGCGAAGGCGGCCGGGCGCCACGTGACGCTCGAGCACACGCCAGCACGCGACGACGATGTTCTCGGCCGTCGGGTTCACGCCGCGCATGAAGTCGACGTCGACGTTCAGGTTGCGATGATCGACACGGTCGATGACTTCGTGCTGAACGATCGACTTGAGGATGCTCAGGTCGATGACGTAGCCGGTGCGCTCATCGATGGGGCCTTCGACGGCGACCTCGAGGACGTAGTTGTGACCGTGCCAGTTCGGATTGTTGCACTTACCGAAGATCCGTGCGTTCTCCTCGTCGGGGAGCGCGGGATTGTGCAGTCGGTGCGCCGCATTGAAGCGGAGTCGTCGCGTGACAGTGACGATCGGCATCGGAGGGATCGAAAGACGGACGCGGGGCGCGCGTCATCGCGTTCGCGCTCGCTTGAGTCAGCGCATTCGGGTGCGTAACTTGGGCCCTGGAACGCGAGAAAGCCCCGCGGCGTACCGCGGGGCTTTCAAAGGTGGAACGAAGAGGGTTTTTTGAAGCCCAGTCGAATACATAAGGTCCTCACCGTGCCTCCCGCCTTCCCCGCGCTGGGGCGTGGCGTCAACACAGCTATCGAACCCGCTCGGTGGACTTGTTGGCTCAAAAACGTAGTCTCTTCGCCCCGAAGCGAATTGCGTGATGCGATTCCTTGGGCGTATTGGCTCACGCAACCTACTGGCTGATCGGAACGCGGTCAACTCATGAAATACGGAATTCTCGTCGGCGTTGGAATGCTCATCGTGTGGGCGATCGGAACTTTCGCGTTCGAGGCGCCGGGCTGGATTCACTTGCTGCTCAGCGTCGGCGTGTTTCTCATCATCTGGAGCATTGTCGTGCGTGGAACTCCCGGCGTGGATACGACGACCAAGAAGCGATGAACGCCACATCGCCTGGCTGGTCGTGCCCTTCCGCCGCAACACGTCGTGAGCGTTAGGCGGACGGCGCGCGTCAGGATTTCGGACGCTTCGCCTTCACCTCGTGCTCGAGCACTGCCGTGCGACGCTCCACCTCGCGCAGCCGGTAGCAATCCCACACGAACTGAGCGCGGATCCAGAACTCCGCCTCGACGCCGAGCGCGGCTTCCAGGAGCAGCGCGGTCTCGGCGGTGATGCCCTCCTCGCCACTCAAGATCCCGCGCACCTTCGCGACAGGCACGCCCATGCGCTGCGCGAGAGCGGCCTGCGAGAGACGACCCGTTTTGATGAACTCCTCACGGAGAATCTGCCCCGGACGTTCGGGCGGCTGCGACGTGGGAACGCGGACGGAAAGAATCAAGCGAATGGCAGACTGAAGGTTGGTCTTGCGGGAGGGGATTGTGGCGCAGGTTAGCCGGCAGCGGAAGGCCTGGCGCGGAGCATTCCGGCTGGTGGGCCTGGGGCTCGCCGCGGCGCTCGCGTCGTTCCCCATCTCGTTCTTCGGCACATTCCTGATGAATCCTGTGCTGGGTCGGCTCGAGAGCCGGTACGGGATCGAGCTCACTGGCCACTCGGGCCCTGCCGATTGGATCTTCGAGCTCGTGTTCGGGCTGACGACCATGGTGCTGTTCGCCGTCCTGATGTTGCTGACGCGCAGTCGCCCCAGTCACACTACCGCGGACCGATCGCGCCAACCCGAAGCCGATGCACGCGACGTAACTTTGTGAGGCTTGCGGCGATGTGCGCCCCGAGCCATCATCGCCACAGAAGGTCACGGAACCCGGAGTCACGATGCGCGCGATCGGCATCAGTCTCATCGCCACGCTGCTTGCCGCCGTGCCCGCCTCCGCTCAGGTGCGCGCCGATCCCGGAGTCGAGATCGGCAATCGCATAGCGGTGCGGGTCAACGTGACGCTTGGCGACCAGGAGACGCCGTACGCTCCGGTGCGGGACCTCGCGCTGGCGTTCACGCGCGGAGGCGCCGACACGGTCGTTGCGCGCACGGACGAAGCGGGGGTCATCACCGTGCTTCTTCCCCGCGGCGACTACGTCGTGAGCACGCGTCAGCCGTACCAGTGGAAGGGCAACTGGTTCACGTGGAGCCTGCCCTTCACGGTGCGAGTAGACATGCCACCGGTCGATCTGAGTCGCGCGAACGCCCGGGTGGACCGCTACGGCGTGCACGTCGATAAGAGTGCGGCAGGCGTGCCCATCCAGGACGCGGCCGACAGCAATGCCCCGCCGCCTCGATCTAACGACAGCAGCAGCGGGGCCGGCGCGGTTCCGTGGCTGTCGATCGAGGCCGGCGGAGAAGGCGGCCTAACGCGACTCGATTCGGAGGAGGGCTCCGACGCCGGCTACGGTGGCTCGGCGTCGTTCGTCGCCGGGCTCGGGCCGGTTGCGCTGGCCCTTGGTTACCGCTACACGAGCGTTCGGTACGGGAAGAACATCGATAACGGCACCATGCGCAGCGGGACGCTCGAGCTGCGATATCACTTCCTTCCCGCAGTCGCACCGGTCCGGCCGTACATCGGCGCCCTCGCGAGCGTGGGTCAGTGGGACGACCCGGCCTCGCTCAGCGAGGATCACTCCGACATGCGCATGTTCGGCGGCAGCCTCGGAGTGCAGTTCGGGCTTGCAACGAGCGTGCGTCTTCACGTCGCGGCAACGGTGGCTGGAACGCACGTCAAGACCTCGGCCGAGGAATCGACGAATGGCCTCTTCGCGACGATGAACGTTGGCCTGACGTTCGATATCTTCTCGCCCGCGAGGTAGCGGGAGGAGCCGAGCCGGGCACCGTTAGGCACTCGCGCCGCGCGGCCTGAAAACGAAAGAAAACAACGAGGGCTCACCGCCGTAGTGAGCCCTCGTTGTCGTTCGTACACTTCGTCCGTTCGCCTTTACGGCAGGGCGACGACCCCCAAAACCCCCATTTTAGCAGCAACGCGAATGCCAGTGGTTGTCCAGCGGACGAGCCCGATTCAGGAATGGCGTCGCTACGTCGGGTCTGGGCGGTGTACCTCTACGGCGGAGCGGCGATCACCCGCCGGCCTTGGCCCGTCGGTTGAGGTGCGTGCGCCGATCGTTGTACGGGTTTCCCCGCGGCCAATCCTGACCGGACACGGCCTG
>Ga0075421_100006829_pt1 | contig 13941 bp, 10 predicted proteins | sample SoiMetdeltSBSDD5_FD_75292 | JGI IMG/M metagenome (GOLD analysis project Ga0075421, IMG submission 75292) | Bulk soil microbial communities from a Populus tree surrounding site in Tennessee, USA - Soil MetaG P. deltoides SBSDD5 | ecosystem: Environmental > Terrestrial > Soil > Tree plantation...
CTGAAGCTCGCCGAAAAGGCGCTGACGCTGCTCGCAGCCGACACGCAGGTTACCGACGAGCTCCGCACGGCGATTAAAGAAAGTGCGGAGAAGAAGATTAAAGAGCTGAAAAAGACTTAAAACCCGTAGTCCGTGGTTCGTGGTTCGTCGCTCGTGGCTCGAAGAGCTTCAATCGTCTTCAAGAGTTCGACGAGCGACGAGCCGCGAACTACGGCAGATTCGTTCGTTCCACCACTTATCCCCCTGACTACCGGCTCCGCACCACTCCCAGTTGACGCCGGGCCGCACTCTCTTGTAGATTGTCGACAAGTGTTCTTGTAGACAATCTACAAGGACGTCGAATTCACCCTGCGATACAGGACTATTCAGCATGGAATCGCTTCGACAGGATGTCACGCTCGCGTTGCGCGGGCTCGTGCGCAACCCGCTCTTTGCCGCGACCGTCGTGCTCACGATGGCGATGGGCATCGGCGCCAACACGGCGATCTTCAGCGTCGTCCATGCGGTGCTGCTGAAGAAGCTGCCCTACGAGCACGGCGACCGGATGATGGTGCTCAGACAGCAGCGCCCGAAGGCAGGAATCCAGAGTCAGGGGTTCTCGCCGAAGGAGATCGACGACTACCGCAGCATGTCGAAGACCCTGGACGAGGTCGTCGAGTTCCACTCGATGTGGTTCATCCTGCTCGGCCGCGGCGAACCGGAGCGGGTGCAGACCGGCGTCGTGTCGCACAACTTCTTCGAGGCCTTTGGCATCAAGCCGGTCGTGGGCCGCACGTTCCGCGCCGACGACGACAAGCCGGGGGCTGACGCCGTCCTGATCCTCAGCAACAGCTACTGGCAGAGCCGCTTCGGCGGCGACCCGGCGGTGGTCGGCCAGGTGTTCGAGATGAACGATCGGCCGCACACGGTAGTCGGCGTGCTGCCGCCAATCCCGCAATACCCGCAAGAGAACGACGTCTACATGCCGGTCTCCGCCTGCCCGTTCAGAGCGTCCCGGGCGGTGATCGACAATCGTAACGCCCGCATGGTGCAGGCCTTCGGGCGCCTGCGTCCCGGCGTGCCCATGGAACAGGTCGGCAACGACGCCGCGGTGGTCGCGTCGTCGCTGCAACAGCAGTATCCGGAGTCCTACCCGACGGCGAGCGGCTATACAGCGATCGCGCTGTCGCTCCGCGACGAACTCACACGAGGCTTCAAACCGACGCTCATGATGCTCGTTGGTGCGGCCGGTTTCGTCCTGCTCATCGTCTCCGCCAGCGTGGCCAACCTCCTGCTCGCGCGCCTCGTCCGGCGCGAACGGGAAATGTCCATCCGGGCGGCGCTGGGAGCGGGACGATGGCGGCTCTTCCGGCAACTGCTCACGGAGAGCACCGTGCTCTCGGTTATCGGGGGCATCGTCGGGCTCGTGCTCGCCAGCGTGTCGCTCAACCTGCTTGTTTCGTTTGCGGACCGCTTCACCACACGCTCTGACGAGATTGGCATTAACGGCACCGTCCTGCTCTTCACGCTGGCCATCGCCGTCGGCACCGGCATGATCGTCGGCGTCATTCCGGCGCTGCCGACGAAGACCAACCTGGCCAGCGGTATTCAGGAAGGCGGCCGCACTATTGGCGGGGGACGCACGAGGTTCCGAAGCGCGCTGATCGTCATCCAGGTTGCGGTCTCGTTCGTGCTGCTCATCGGCGCCGGCCTGATGTTGAGGAGCCTGCTGCAGCTGCAGGCTGTCGATCCGGGAATTCAGACCGACAGCGTGATGACCATGCGCGTCGCGCTGAACTTCACCAAGTACACGAATCCGGGACAGGTCCAACAGTTCCACACGGCTCTGCTCGACAAGTTGCGCGAAATTCCTGGCGTGCGATCGGTAGGCGGCTCTTCCACGTTCCCCTTGAATCAGGGGGGCACGTTCACGACCGGGTTCCGGATCGAGGGTCAGGGCGATACCGACGCCTCCCGGCTACCGCGCGCCGATGTTTACAGCGCGTCCCCCGGCTATTTCCAAACGGTCGGCATTACCCTGCTCAAGGGGCGGCTCTTCAACGAACACGACAACGCGAACGGCGCGCCGGTGGGCGTGATCAGTCAATCCATGGCCCGTCACTTCTTCTCCGAACGCGAGCCAATCGGCGCGCGCATCTCGAACAACAACGGGCAGACCTGGACGACCATCGTCGGCGTCGTGGGAGACGTGCGGCGCTCGCTCGACGCATCGCCCAGCGACGCGCTGTACGTGCCGCTGGCCCAGGTGTCGCCGTTGACGGTCATGTATCTGCTGCGGACAGAAGGCGGCGTGAGCGGGGCGTTGCCGGGCCAGGCGCGAGAAGCGCTCTACTCGATTGACCCCAACCAGCCGGCGGATCAGTTCCGCACGCTCGACCAGGTCCGCTCGCAGTCTGTCGAAGCGCCGCGGCTGACGGCCATCCTGATGGGGCTGTTCGCCGGCCTCGCGCTGGCTATCACTGCCGCGGGCCTCGGTGGCGTGATCGCCTTCTCGGTCAACCAGCGCACGCAGGAGTTCGGCGTGCGCATGGCGCTCGGCGCGTCCCGAAGCTCTCTGCTGCGCATGGTGCTGAACCAGGCGCTCAAGCTTGTCGGAATCGGACTCGTCCTCGGCGGCATCGCCGCCTTCGCGTCAGGACGCGTCGTGCAGACGCTGCTCTTCAACGTCGCGCCGACCGATGCGCTGACCTACGCGGCTGTCGCCCTGGCCTTCGTGGTCGTCGCGGTGCTCGCCTGCGCCGTTCCGGCCCGTCGCGCAGCGACGGTCGATCCGATTATCGCCCTCAGGGGGAACTGAGGTGACCATGAAGATCCTTTCGACCTGCGTCGGTCTGACCTTCGTGATGATCGCCGGCGCGGTCATCCCACGCGATACGCCACGCGACCAGCCACGCGCGAATGGCACGACAACCGTCGCCTTCGTGCTGACCCAGGGCGCCACGATGATCGATTTTGCCGGTCCGTGGGAAGTGTTTCAGGACGTGGTGCTGGACGGAAACCGGAACGCCTTCGAACTCTTTACTGTTGGCACGAGCACGGCGCCGATTCGCACGTCGGGGGGCATGACGGTTACGCCGGACTACTCGTTCGCCGACGCACCGCTCCCGGGCATCGTCGTCGTCCCTGCACAGCGCGGGGGGCCCGAGCTGCGCGACTGGTTGCGAAGGGTACATCACGACAAGGCCCTGGTGCTCTCGGTGTGCACCGGCGCCTTTCAGGTCGCCGCGGCTGGCCTGCTCGACGGGAAGGCGGCGACTACCCATCATGACTTCTACGAGCACTTCGCTCAGAAATACCCAGCCGTAAAGCTGCAGCGCGGCCTGAGGTTCGTGAAGAGCGACGACCAACTCTACACAGCCGGCGGCCTCAGCTCGGGCATCGACCTCGCCCTGCACATCGTCGAGCGGCTGCATGGCCACGACGTTGCGCAACGAACCGCGGATTATATGGAGTATCAAGGTAACGGGTGGAAGGGGCGGCCGTAGTTCGTGGTTCGTGGTCGTGGTTCGTCGCTCTTGGCTCGAAAACCTTCGACACGGCCGGGTGGAGCCAACGATCTACGAGCGACGAGCTACGAATTACGAACCACGGCAAAGCGTCACTGCTGACGAACGACTTCGAAGTCTCCGGCCCGTGCGCCTGGTCGCACGATCCAGCCGGGCGCGAGCTTCACGGTCCAGCCGCTTCCGGTAATCACTGAGCCTTCCACCTTCGCCGGCCCGGGGACCGTCAGCTTGCTGCGGTCGGGAGCCATCAGCGTCGCTTCTGACTCGAGCGTCCCCCACTCGGCGGTCGCCCGGAATGATGGATAGACGGTGCCAGCGTCAGGAATCGGGGTCATCCCCGTCGTCACGAAGGAATTGTTGTTCGAAGCGGGCAGCGTGAGCACGGGCCCTTCCACGAATCGTTTTCGAAGCTCCGCGACACGGATCTGACGCGCCTCCTCCCGTTTCGCTTCCGCGATTTTCAGCTCGGCACCGCCGTATCGCGCCGCTGCTTCGTCCGCGCTCGCGGCCGGCTCGATTCGCGCAGCCGTCATGAGCAGTTGACCGAGATCATCGGTTGGCTTGAACCTGCGTGGCCAGCCGGGTGACGTCCGATCCAGAAGGACGCCGTATCCAGCGCCAGACGGATACGGAAAGGTTCTGACGAACGTTGGATTCTTCTCGGCCTGCGCCAGTTGCTTCGCGGCGTTCACCGCGGCATCCTTCCCGGCCGGATAGACGACGACCGTCCCAGTGTACTGAGCGAGGCCCTCGTTTACTTCCAGCACGCGCTCGATCTCAGCGGAACCCTGGAATGCGGCGTGACGCGCGCGGCGGAAGGCAAGCGCGTCGCCGATGGCGCTCGCCTGCGCGGACCCTGAGGACTCGAGTGCTTTCGCGAGTGCTCTCCACTCGAGCTGCATCCAGTAGCGGCCCTCAGGCGTGTCGAGGTGTGGCGCCTGCTGATCGTTGAGGAACAAGCCGAGTTGCGGTTGAACGCGGTGAAACAGCTCGTGAACCATGAGGCGGCCGCGATCCAGCTCGTTCGCTGGAAGCCCAATCCAGATCAGCGTCGTCCAGCGCGTGCCACCCCAGTCCATCGCCGCGTTGGCGAATCCCAGCGCGGCCGGCCGCTTGGCGTCGGGTGGTGGCTGATTCGCGGCAATGGTCTGCGACTTGGCGTCTGCAATCACCATGGGTCCGCAGAGCGACACACCCCAGATGCGTCCGCCCTCGCGCTCGCACAACGCGGCAGCTTCCCGAAAGTACTGCGCAGCGCGCTCCTGGTCGATTTGTGCAGATGCAGACGTAAAGAGAAGGAGCAGAACTGCGCCTACGCAGCTCACTCGCTGCGGAGTGCTGCCGCCGGGTTCACGGCGGCTACCCTGATCGCAGGTATGGCGCATGCTATCGCGGTAATCGCCAGGAACAGCACGACGATGGCTGTGTAGATCGCGACTCCCGTCCGGGCGACGGCCTGATTCTGACTGAAAAACAGCATCAATGCCATCGCGGCCAGGACGCCCCCCGCGATCCCTACGCCGGTCATGCCGAGCGCGCGGGCGATCACGAGACGCGCGAGGCCGGCAGGCTCCGATCCCAGCGCGAGCCGGACTGCGAATTCGCGCGTGCGCGCGGCGACGTTGTAGGCGATCACGCCGTACAGCCCGATGGTCGCGAGCACCAGCGCGAGAATCGCAAAGAGTCCGACCAGCCACCGGTAGAGGCGCAACTCCCACAGCGAGTCCGACACGATCTGATCCATCGTCCTGACGTTAAAAACAGCAAGATTCGGATTGATCTCACGCACGGCGGTTCGTACAGGCGCAACAAGCGCCTCGGGCGCACCGTGAGTGCGAACGAGCAGCGACATACCCAGATCCGAGGCCATCGTGACGTTCTGGGCCGCCGGATAGTAGATCTCCGGCTCCGACGGCATGCCGAGGTGCACCTGACGCACGTCTCGCACCACCCCGACGATCATGCCGCGATCGAGCGCGCGCCCTACCGGATCCTCGTTTGGAAAGTACTGTCGAGCGAGTGCATCGTTGATGAGGATGACCGGCGGCGACTCGGCGGTGTCGCTGGTCGTGAAGCCCCGGCCTTTGACTACGGGTATACCCAGCGTTTCAAAGTACCCTGGCGTCACGTATCGAAGGCCGGCCGTCGGTCTCCCTTCGGACGCGCGTCCGGCAATCGCGAAATCGGCGAACCATCCCCAGTTCTGAAGCGGAATCACCTGAGTAAAGCCTGCGCTCTGCACGCCCGCCATGTGTCGAACGCGCTCTTCGATCGCATAGTAGTCGCTCGCCGGCGCCCGTGGCGACAGGTGCAGGCTCACGACATGTCCGGTGGCCATTCCGCTCTCGACGTTCTGCAGCCGGACGATCTCCCGCATCACGATGGCCGCTCCAAGGGCCAGCACAAACGCCAGCGCGACTTCGAGCATGACCAGCCCGTCACGCATGCGTGCGAAGGGCCCGGCCATCGGCGAGTCGCCGGCAGATTTCGCGGTCACCGACATCAGATCGACGCGCGTGGCCATCAGCGCAGGCGCCAGCCCGAACAGCACCGCGGTCACGAGACACAGTGCGAGCAGAAAAGCGAACGTCTGCCAATGCAACGCGATCTCGTGGGCCCGTGGAATCCAGGCAGCTCCTGCCGCCACCAGGACCTTCGTGCCCCATGCCGCGATCCCCGCACCAGCTATTCCGCCCGCAAGCGACAGCAGCAGGCTCTCAGCGAGAAACTGCCGCACGAGGCGTGACCTGCCTGCGCCCAGGGCGGCGCGGGTCACGACCTCGCGCGATCGCACCGTCGTCCGTGCGAGCAAGAGATTCGCTACGTTCGCACATGCCGCTCCGAGCACGAGGCCGACGGCGGCGAACAGCATCCAGAGCGACCGGCGGATCGGCCGGACGACCACGTCAGCGACCTTCTCGAGCCGGACGCCGATCCGCACCCTCGTTCCCTTGTATTGCTCTTCGACGCGCCGGGCGATCACCCTGAGCTCGGACGATGCCGCCTCGAGGTCGACCTCCGGCTTCAGCCTGGCAATCACGTTGTACCGGCCTCTTCGCTGCCCGAGCGAGGCCGCGTCGCGAAGCGGTGGCAGAGGAAGCCAGATGTCGGTCCGCATTTCCGGCAGTGCGCCAGGCAATATCGACGCGGCGGCGTACGGAAACTGAAACGGCTCGGGCATGACGCCTATGACGGTAAACGGACGCCCGTCGAGCGTGATGGTCCTCCCTGTCAGCGACGGATCGCTCGCGAACTGCTGCTGCCAGAGACGTGCGCTGACGACGGCGACCTCCTGTGGATCGGCCGAATCGAACGTTCGGCCGATCATCGGCGTCGCGCCGAGCAGCGTAAAGAACTCGAGGTCCGTGACAACGGCGGTCACACGTTCGGGCCCCGCTGGTCCCGCGACATGCCGGGTGGTCACGTCATATGCGCTGAACCCGAGGAGGGATGTGCTGTTATCTCGAAACTGAAGCAGCTCGGGCGAAGCGACGCGGCCGGTGACAGGATCGGGCACGCCGCCCCGATCCTCCCGCCAGTTCCGGCCGTAGACATACACGAGCCGGTCGGGGTCGTCGAACGGAAGCGGCCGCAGCAAAACCCCGTGGAGAATACTGAAGATGGCGGTCGTGGCTCCGGTCGAAAGTGCCAGGGAGCCGATGACGACCACGGAGAATCCCGGTGACCGCTTGAGGGTTCGCGCGGCAAACCGCACATCGCGGACGATGTCGTCGAGCCAGCGCCAGCCCCAGACGTCCTGCGCGTCTTCACGAAGCCGGAGCGTGTTTCCGAACCGCGCCGGCTCCCGCATCATCGCGCGGTGCGCAGCCATCTCCTGCTTCAATTGATCGTCGAAGCGCCTGCGATGGAGCAGGTACCAGATGCGTCTGAGCCATTCACCGAGAACAGTCATGGCAGCGGTTCAGGCGCTCTCGAGTATCGCGCCGATTGCACGCGACACGCGCTGATAGTTGGCACGCTCTGCATCGAGTTGTTTCCGGCCAGCCGGTGTCACGCGATACTCGCGCACCTGACGGCCGGTCTCGGAAATCGCCGGACTCGCTCTGACCCAGCCTTTGAGCAGCAGCTTCTGGAGCGCCGGATAGAGCGAGCCCTCCTCGACGCTCAACTCCTCGTTCGACAACTCTTTGATCCGCTGAGCGATTGCGTAGCCATGCAGAGGCTCGCTGACCAGAACGCGAAGGATGAGCATCACCAGGGTGCCCGGCGGGAGCCCGTCGTCTCTAGGCATAGTTCAACTAGGCCTAGTTTTAGATTGGGTGCAGGCGATTGTCAAGAGGTCCGGAGATGTTCAGCTCACGCGTGCGGTACGAGCCAGGCGATAAAGGCCGCCCGGGTCACCCACCCAGGCCAGCGTCGTGATGGATGGTTTAGCGGTCCGCATGCCAATGGACGACGGCTCGTATCCGAGGGTCTCGATGAGGGGATTCAGCCAGATCACCGCGGCTGACCGGCGGCGCAGCTCGGTCATGGCGTGACGCAGAACGTCCGGATGTCCGACGTCGAGGCCATCACTGACGATGATCATCACCGCGTCGCGACTCAGGAGTCGATCGCCGTACCGGTGCAGAAAATCGCGAAGGCACGTGCCGATGCCGGTACCGCCGCCCCAGGCGCGCTCGAGGTGCGGCAGCCGCGTGAAGCGGCCCGATGCGGCACGGCGGATCGCGGGGGTGATTCGCTGCAGTTCGGTCGAAAACGCGAATGCCTCGACGTTCCTCGTTGCCGCTGCAATCGCAACCGCCGACCGGAGCGCCGCGCTGGCATACGGCGACATGGACCGGCTGCCATCCAGAATCATCACGAAACGCGGGCGCAGCCTCGGTCGCGCCTTCCATCTCGGCACCAGGGGTTCGCCGCCTGTATGGAGGCTCGACCGCAAGGTCCGCCGAAGATCGAATCTCGATCCGCGCGGTGCGGGCTTCCATCGCCGGGAGAGCGCCGTCTGCACGCGCCTGACAAACGCCAGCGCGGCGTCTTGCCACGCGGGATCTGCGGGTCCGATTTCCGGAGGCGGCGCCTCACCGGCAATCGGGCTGTAGCTTGCTCGCAGGATGCCTTCCTGCTCGTCTTCCGCATCGCCGATATCATCGACGTCGACGGCTCTGTCTGGCAGTGACGATTCGATTGCGCTGTCGATGATTGTTGATTCTCGCTCGCGTTTCGCCCCACGGCGCGCGTGGGGGCCGGCCGGCGCATCGCCGGCGCCTCGGTCGACAGTCCGCTCGAGACGCAGGCCATGCCGCTGAAGGAAGAATTCGTCGAATGCCCGATCGAACAGCGTCGCCTCGTCCGCGGTGCTGCTGAGAATCGGGCGCCACAGGTTTCGAACAGCACGCTGGTCCGCGATCGTGACGATTTCGAGCGCTCGAAGCGCGTCATGGATCTGCCGGAGCCCCACGCGAAACCCGTAGTCGTGACGCAGAACGGTCCCGAACGCAATCAGGTTCTCGGGAAGGCTGGCAAACGGGTACATCAGGAACCGGGCCGCGAAACAGAACCGAAGCCGAAGTCGGTGCTCAGGCTGTGACCACCAGGATCGAGAGGGCGTGAGCCATCGAGCACCTGATCGAGCTCCTGACGTCGTGCGTCGAGCAGCTCGTGGTCCTCACGGACCTTCAGCACGCAGCCGATGGTCTGCTCGAGCGCCACGCCGTCGAGATGATCGCGGTGGAGGCTCATGAGCGCCATCGCCCAGTCGAGGCTCTCGGCAACGCCGGGAGCTTTCTGCAGGGGCATCGCACGAAACACCTGCATCGCCCGTCCAATCTGCACGGCCAGCTTCTCGGATACGCCGGGAATGCGCGCGTGCAGAATGGCGATCTCCTCCTGGAGGGTCGGATAAGGCAGCCAGAAGAACAGGCATCGACGGCGCAGTGCGTCCGACAATTCCCGCGTGCGATTGCTGGTCAGGATCACGTGCGGCTTGTGGCGCGCGCGAATCGTCCCGAGTTCGGGAATCGTGACCTGCCATTCCGCGAGCACTTCGAGCAGGAACGCTTCGAACGCCTCGTCGGCGCGATCCACTTCGTCGATGAGGAGGACGGGCGCCTGGTCCTGCGTGATGGCCTCGAGCAACGGACGCTTCAGGAGGAACGCCTCGCCGAAGATCTGCGCCTCCCGCTCGGCAAGCGGCGCGTCCTCAGATTCGGTCATGCGAATCCGCAGCATCTGCCGCGGGTAGTTCCACTCGTAGAGGGCCGTCAGGGCGTCGAGGCCTTCGTAGCACTGCAGCCTGATGAGTCGGGTCTCGAGCACCTCCGACAGCACTTTCGCGCTTTCGGTTTTGCCGACACCGGCCGGGCCCTCGATGAGAAGCGGCTTGTCGAGGGCGAGTATCAGCTGCAGGGCGGTCGCGAACGGATCGTCAACGAGAAATCCTCGCGATCGGAACCGTTCCCGGATGGCAGCAGCGTCCATCATGCCGGCGAGGCGAGATAGCGGGCAGGGTCTTCGGTGAAACGCGTCCGGCATTGCGCGCAGCAGAAGTAGTACGTGGTGCCGCTCACATCCGCTCGATGCCTGGCGGTCGCCGGATCGACGTCCATCTTGCAGACTGGGTCGATCGCCATCTCCGAAACAGGAGGTGCCACGGTAGCAGCAACTACCGGCTCGACCCGCCCACCAGGCTGAGCCGAACGGGTCTGCACAATCTCCGCAAGAATCGACACCGCTACTTCCGGCGCTGTCCGGGCGCCGAGATCAATGCCCGCAGGATTGCGGATCGCATCGACGCCCGGCAGACCGTGTTTCTTCAGGTGCTCGCGCACTGTCGCGCCGCGCTGACGCGAGGCAACCAGTCCGACGTAGGACGCACCTTGCCTCAGTACCGCCTCGAGCGCCTGTTCGTCGTAGTGGCCCTGCGAGGAGACAACGACGGCCGCATCAGGCCCGCTGGACTTCAGGACGGTTTCGAGCGTGTCCAGCGACGCCACCCGAATTCCCACGGCGCCCGATGAAGCTTCCGCATCGCGCTGTTCGTGGGTGTCGACCACCCTTACGACATCGTAGTGAAGGCTTGCCCCGGTTTTGGCCAACGCGTCCGCAACGGGCGTCATGCCCACGACCACCAGCGTGCGTGCCGGCACGAACGGCTCGACGTAGACCTCCACCGCGCCCTCGGAGACACACGTCATCGGAACGACGACGTGCTCGGGATCGTCGGTGTTCGCGGCCGCGGCATCAGGACGGATCGAAACGAGACGCGAACGGCGCGTCCGCAACGCATCGAGCGACTGCTTGCGGATGATTTCGCGCGAGCACGCACCGCCGATGAAGCCCTCCATGCGCCCGTCCGCGAACACGATCGCGCGATCGCCGAGATGGGCGGAAACCGGAGCGCGGCGGCCCACCACGGTCGCCGTTGCAAACGACTGCCCTTCCCGTCGAAGGGCCGCCACGGTTTCGAAAAAGTCCTGCATGGCTCAGCCAGCGACCTTGGTGCGGACGTTCGCGAAAGTCTGGGTAATGAGCTTCTGGGCCTGCGCATCGAGGACTCGGCCGCCGATTGCCGCGACCGGCCCGCGCATCACCGCTTCGCCGCTCCAGTTCAGCAGCGTCGTCGAGGGATCGACGGCCACGATGTCGGCGCCTGCGGTCAAATCGAGCGCACTGCCCAGGCCGCCTCCCGAGATCTTCATGTTCATGCGCCGCGCAGCCGCGTCAGGCTGCAGCTGGAACTTGAATTTGAACCGTCCGCGGACAGGACCGAGGCCGACGGCGACGACGGCATCGAAATGCGTCGGATCCTGGACGGTTACCTCGATCACGTCCGGCAGGCAGTGCCCGACCTTGTCGGGATCGTTGACGAACGCCCATACCGGCTCGACGCCGGCGGCTATCCGCTCCTGACCGCTGTATTGCAGCTTCACGTCAGCCCTTCTTCGCCTGAGCGTCGTGAATCGCGCGCCACACCTTGTCGCGCGTGATCGGCATGTCGATGTGCCGTATGCCGAGCGGCGACAACGCGTCGATAACCGCGTTGACGAAAGCCGCCGGGCTGCCCACGTTCGGGCTCTCGCCGACGCCCTTCGCGCCAATCGGATGGTGCGGACTCGGCGTGACGGTGTTCGCCGTCTCCCATTTCGGCGTCTCCAGCGACGTCGGCAACAGGTAGTCCGTGAAGTTCGTGTTCAGGTTGTTGCCCTCGGCGTCGTACTGAATCTCCTGCATGAACGCGATAGCGAAGCCTTCCGTCAGACCACCGTGGATCTGCCCTTCCACGACGAGGGGATTGATCACCGTGCCGCAGTCGTCCACCGCCAGGAAGCGGCGTACCTTGACCTCCCCCGTGTCCCGATCGACTTCGACCACAGCGATGTAGCTGCCGAATGGGAACGTCATGTTGGGTGGATCGTAGTAGTTGGTCGCCTCGAGCCCTGGTTCGTTCGGTCCCGGATTCGTGTAAGCCGCGAACGCGACCTCTTTCATCGTTACGGTCTTGGCAGGCACACCCTTGACCTGGAACTTGTAGTCCTTCCACTCGACGTCGCCTTCGCCGACCTCGAGCAGGTGCGCGGCGATCTTCCTGGCCTTGTCGCGCACGCGCCGCGCCGCGGTCACAATGGCCGCCCCGGCCACTGGTGTGCTGCGGCTCGCATAGGTTCCCAGGCCATACGGCGCGGTGTCGGTGTCACCTTCCTCCACCATGATCGTTTGCGGATCGAGACCCAGTTCCTCCGCCACGATCTGCGCCCATGTCGTCTCGTGGCCCTGACCCTGCGACTTGGTTCCAGCGCGGACAATCCCCGCGCCGGTCGGGTGGATACGGATCTCGGCGCTGTCGAACATCTTGATGCCGAGGATGTCGAAGTGCTTGGACGGACCTGCGCCGACGACTTCGGTGAAAGTCGAGATGCCGATGCCCATCAGCTCGCCGCGAGCGCGCTTCTCCGCCTGCTCCTTCAACAGTGCCTGATACCCGATCATGTCGAGCGCTTTCAGGAGGTTGCCGTCGTAGTCGCCGCTGTCGTAGGTGAAGCCCAAGGCTGACGAGTAGGGGAACTGCTCTTTCTTGACGAAGTTCTTTCGTCGCAGATCCACCGGGTCCATGCCGAGCTCGTCGGCAAGGATGTCCATGGCACGCTCGATGGCATAACTTGCTTCGGTGACGCGGAACGAGCACCGGTAAGCAATGCCGCCAGGCGCCTTGTTCGTGAAGTACGCGTCGACCTCGGCGTGAGCGACCGGGAAGTCGTAGCTTCCAGTCACCACGCCGAACATCCCCGCCGGGTACTTCGACGGATCCGCGGCGGCATCGAACGCGCCGTGGTCCGCAGCGGTCGACACGCTCAGAGCGGTCAGCTTCCCGTCGTTTGTCGCCCCGAGCTCGACGTCCATGTGGTAGTCGCGCGCAAACCCCGTCGACGTCAGGTTCTCGGTCCGCGTCTCGATCCACTTCACCGGGCGTCCCAGCTTCAGCGCACCGACGACCGCGCAGACATACCCGGCATACACGGGCACCTTGTTGCCGAACCCGCCGCCGATGTCCGGCGCGATCACATGAATCTTGTCTTCCGGTATGCCCGTGACGATCGCCAGCGCGGTCCGGTAAACGTGGGGCGCCTGGGACGTCACATGAAACTGCAGCCGGCCCATCGAGTCGAAGTGGGCGACGCACCCGCACGGCTCGAGCGGCGCGGGGTGACATCGCTGAAACCAGATGCGTTCCTTGATCCGCGTCGCGCTTCCCGCCAGCGCCCGGGCCGTGCCGTCCTTGTCGCCGACTTCCCAGTGATAGATGTGATTCGTCTTGCTCTCGCGATCCGGACGCAGGATGACCTCGTCTCTCTTTGCGGCAAAAGGATCGGCGACCACCGGGAGCGGGTTGTAGTCCACCTGCACGGCTTCGGCGCCGTCCACTGCTGCAGCCCTCGACTCGGCAAAGACCGCGGCCACTTCCTGATACTGGAAGAGCACCTTGCCGATCGCCAGCACCATCTGTTTGTCGAAACCGTGAAACGTGGGCAACCAGCCGAGCCCCGCCGCTTCGAGATCCTTGCCGGTGATCACAGCCTTGACGCCCGGCACCTTCAACGCCTCGGTGATGTCGATCGATGCGATCTCGGCATGTGGATAGGTGCTTCGCACGATCGCCATGTGCAGCATGCCGGGAAGCACGACGTCTTCGACGTAGTTACCCTTGCCCTGAAGGAAGCGCGGATCTTCCTTGCGCTTCATCGCGACGCCCAGTGCGTGTTTGGGTTTAGCTTCGACGGTCATTGCCTATCTCCTGCCATTTGAGAACCTGCCGTAATCCGTGGTGCGTAGTCCGTGGTTCGTAATTTGTCGCTCGTCGCTCGAAATGTTAATAGTGAGCTCTTCGAGCCACGAGCTACGAACCACGAACTACGGCAAAAACTGTCTATTTCGCGGCAACTGGCTGACGCATGGTCTCCGCAGCCTGCTGCACCGC
>Ga0075421_100006831_pt1 | contig 13939 bp, 10 predicted proteins | sample SoiMetdeltSBSDD5_FD_75292 | JGI IMG/M metagenome (GOLD analysis project Ga0075421, IMG submission 75292) | Bulk soil microbial communities from a Populus tree surrounding site in Tennessee, USA - Soil MetaG P. deltoides SBSDD5 | ecosystem: Environmental > Terrestrial > Soil > Tree plantation...
GTCTGCACCCGAAACTGCACCTACTGCGCCGTGTCTCACGGGACCCCGACGGCGTTCGACCCGCTGGAGCCGGTGCGGCTCGCCGAGGCGGTGGCCCGGATGGGACTGCAGCATGTGGTCATTACTTCGGTAGACCGGGATGACCTGCCGAACGGTGGCGCGGAGGCGTTTGCCGGGTGCATTCGGGAGATCCGGCGCCGCCTTCCGGACACATCGGTCGAGGTGTTGATCCCCGACTTCAAGGGCTCCGAGCCGGCGCTCCGCATCGTAATGGAAGCAGAGCCCGACATCCTGAATCACAATCTGGAGACCGCCGAGCGGCTTTACCGGCTGGCCCGTCCCGGCGGACGCTACCATCGGGCCCTGGAGCTGCTGGCCAACGCGCGCCGCATGTCACCTCAGGGCCTTACTAAGTCCGGAGTCATCCTGGGGATGGGAGAGGAATGGGACGAGGTGCTGACCTGCATGCGTGATCTCCGCCGCAGCGACGTGAACATTCTGACCCTGGGGCAGTACCTCCGTCCATCGCTGGCCCATATGCCGGTAGCGCGCTACTACACACCGGCGGAATTCGACGAGCTGCGCGAGATCGGTCTGGACCTGGGCTTCACCCATGTGCAATCCAGCCCGCTCACCCGCTCCTCCTACCACGCCTGGGAGCAAGCGAGCTCCGCCAGAGACGGAGCTCGTCCTGAGCGCAGCGAAGGATCTCTCGAAACCGCATCGGGGATCTCTGGTGGCTGAATCCACCGCCGCACGCCCGAAGTCAAAAGCCAAAGGGCTCGATCCCGCCCGCGCCGACGAGCATCGCAGCTGGCTTCGGCAAATGCTCCTGATTCGACGCTTTGAGGAAAAGGCGGGCGAGGCTTACAGCTTGGGGAAGATCGGCGGCTTCTGCCATCTGTACATCGGGCAGGAAGCGGTGGCCGTGGGAAGCCTCGCCGCGCTGGGGCCGGACGACTACATCACCTGCTCCTACCGCGAGCATGGCCATGCGCTCGCCCGCGGCATCTCAGCCCGCGCCGTGATGGCCGAGCTCTTCGGGAAGGCTGCCGGTTGCTCCGGTGGCAAGGGTGGCTCGATGCATCTGTTCGACGCCTCTCTCGGGTTCCTGGGCGGACACGGCATCGTGGGGGCGCATATCCCGCTGGCAACCGGGATGGCTTTCGCCGTCAAGTATCGCAACACATCGCAGGTCGCGGTCTGCTACTTCGGGGAGGCCGCAGTGAACAACGGCGCCTTCCATGAGGCGCTGAACATGGCGGCGCTGTGGAAGCTTCCGGCCATCTATCTCTGCGAGAACAACCGGTACGGCATGGGAACCGCGCTGGAGCGAGCCAGCGCGCTGTACGACATCTCCGAGCGGGCCTGCTCCTACGACATGGCCAACGAGGTGGTCGACGGTCAGGAAGTATTGACCATGTACGCGGCCATGGATCGGGCGGTCCAGCGGGCCCGCACCGACAAGTTGCCCACCCTGCTGGAGGTCCGCACCTATCGCTTCATGGGCCATTCCATGTCCGACCCGATTCACGGGCACTATCGGACCCGGGAAGAAGTCGAGGATCAGCGCAAGCGCGACCCCATCGCGGTCTGGTCTCGCCGGCTGATCGAGGCCGGACTCATGGACGAGGCCGGCGTCCGGGCCCTGGACAAGGAGGTCCTGGAGGAGGTCGAGGACGCGTACCGGTTCGCCGATCAGGCCCCGGATCCAGAGCCGGATGAGCTGCACCAGGATGTCTACGCAAATGGTTGATGACTGCCTCCGTTATCCATCGAGGACCAGCTGATGGCAGCGGTCACCTACCGAGATGCGCTGAACCAGGCGCTCCGCGAGGAGATGGCACGGGATGACTCTGTCTTCCTAATGGGAGAGGAAGTCGGGGTGTATCAGGGTGCCTACAAGGTGAGCCGCGGACTGCTGGATGAGTTCGGACCCATGCGAGTAGTAGACACGCCGATCACGGAGCTGGGCTTTGCGGGCGTGGGAATCGGAGCCGCCATGGTTGGTCTTCGCCCGGTCATCGAATTCATGACCTGGAACTTTGCTCTTCTCGCCGTGGATCAGCTGGTGAACTCCGCCGCCAAGATGCGGTACATGTCCGCCGGCCAGGTGGGCGTGCCGGCGGTGTTCCGAGGACCGGGCGGCGCAGCGCTGCAGCTGGGGGCACAGCACTCCCAGGCCTTCGAGAGCTGGTACGCCCACATCCCCGGCCTCAAGGTGGTGATGCCGGCGACCCCGGCGGACGCCAAGGGGCTGCTCAAGAGCGCCATTCGGGATGATGATCCGGTGATCTTCATCGAGGGCGAGATGCTATACAACACCAAGGGCGAGGTCCCCGAGGGAGAGCATGTGGTTCCCCTCGGGCAAGCGGATATCAAGCGAGAAGGCTCGGACGTCACCCTGGTGTGCCACTCCAAGACCGTGAGCGTGGCACTCAAGGCCGCGGAACAGCTAGGAAGCGACGGAGTCAACGCCGAGGTGCTGGATCTGCGAACCATCCGGCCACTGGATGCCGAATCGGTGCTCGCTTCCGTGGCCAAGACCCACCGGTGTGTGGTCATAGAAGAGGGATGGCCCTTTGCCGGCGTGGGAGCGCAGGTGGTAGACCTCATCCAGCGAGAGGCCTTCGACGAGCTCGATGCTCCGGTCCTGCGGGTAACCGGGGCGGATATTCCGATGCCCTACAACAAGCATCTGGAGCGGGCCGCAAAAGCCGATCCGGCGAAGGTGACGTCGGCGGTGAATCAGGTGCTGTATAGGGAGTAGTCGACTCTAGACTTCTGCTAGCTAAGGGGTTCATGGCCACAAAAGTCGTCATGGAAGCGCTCTCTCCCACCATGGAGGAAGGACGCCTCGTCGAATGGAAGAAGCAGGAAGGCGAGACCGTCGCCGTCGGCGATGTGCTGGCGGAAGTGGAGACCGACAAGGCCGTCATGGAGCTGGTGGCGCGGGCGGGCGGCACCCTGCTCAAGCACATTGTCGAAGCCGGAGCCACCGTTCCCGTTGCCGAGCCGGTGGCGGTGATCGGGCAGCCGGGGGAGGCGGCCGGCGGAGACGCTGGCAAGGGGGCAGACGGGGATGGGAAGCAGGGCAGCGGGGCGGCGGGGCGGCGGGGCGGTGGGACGCAGGGGACACAGCCTGCTCCAGGAGGCGATCAGCCTGCATCCATGCCGCCGGCGCCGCCGCGCGCCGCTGCCGAATCCGGCGCTGCAGCCCCGGCTCCGGCGAGGTCCACTGGCTCACCGGCTCCAGATCGACCGCCAGCCACCGGCCGGATCAAGGCCTCTCCGCTCGCTCGACGGATCGCCGCCGAGCGGGGGCTGGACCTCGGTACGCTGGCCGGGACCGGCCCCGAGGGCCGCATCGTGGCTCGGGACCTCGAGACCGCTTCTCCGGCTGCCGCGGAACACCGAGCTACGGCAGTTCCGTCGCCCTCCCCGGGTCCTTCCATCCCCACTTCCCAGCCGTACGCCGACGTTCCCCTCACCCAGATCCGGAAGACGATCGCCCGGCGTCTCAGCCAGTCGATAGGACCGATCCCGACGTTCTATCTCACCACCGAGGTGGATATGGAACGAGTCTGGGAAGCGAGAGAAGCGCTAAAAGCAGGACAGCGGGGCGGCGGGGCGGCGGGGCAGGATGGAGTGAACGTCTCCTTTAATGACATCGTCATCAAGGCCGTGGCCATGGCACTCCGGCAGCACCCGGAGTGCAATGCCTGGTGGCAGGACGACCACATTCGGTACTGGAACGAAGTGCACGTCAGCATGGCGGTGGCGGTGGAGGAGGGGCTGATCACCCCGGTCATTCGTCACGCCGATCAGAAGGGACTGCGCCAGATTGCCACCGAAGCGCGCGACCTGGCGACTCGAGCCCGGGAGCGCAGGCTCAGGCCGGAAGAGTACACCGGAGGAACATTTTCGGTCTCCAATCTTGGCATGCTCGACATCGACGAGTTCACCGCGGTGATCAATCCGCCGGAGGCCGGCATCCTCGCCGTCGGGCGCATCGCTCCCCAGGTCGTCAGTCAGGACGGACAGGTCGCGGTGCGCCGCCGGATGCGGCTCACGATGTCGTGCGACCACCGGGTCATCGATGGAGCCACCGGGGCGCGATTCCTCCAGACGCTCAAGGGGATGCTGGAGAACCCGCTGGCGATTCTTCTGTAAAGCGTGAACAGTCAACGGTAAACAGTGAACGGGTTCCCGACCTTGTGACCCCGTTTACTGTTCACTGTGCACGGTTCACGTTTTCCAACGAATGAGGGATTCGTGGCCAATCAGTACGACGTCATCATCGTGGGGGGAGGTCCGGCGGGCTACGTTTGCGCCATTCGCGCGGCCCAGCTCGGCCTTGCCACCGCCGTAGTCGAGCGCGATAAGCTGGGCGGCGTGTGCGTCAATATCGGATGCATTCCCACCAAGGCCCTTCTCCACAGCGCATACGTCGCCAATCTCGTAGGCCACAGCGCCAAGGAGCTCGGCGTCGAAGTGGGTGCGGTCAAGACCGACTACGGCGTTGCCATGCGGCGGTCCCGCAAGGTCTCGGAGCAGAACTCCAAGGGTGTCGACTTCCTGATGAAGAAGCACAAGATCACGGTGATCCGGGGCTCCGGAGTGCTGGGCCCCAACCGCACCGTCCGGGTGGGCAAGGACGAGTATCAGGCCAAGAAGGCGGTGGTGATCGCGACCGGATCGAGGGTCAAGGGTATTCCCCAGATCGGGCTCGAGATCGACAAGAACACGGTCATCAGCTCCGACGAGGCGCTGTTTTTGGAGAAGCCTCCGGCGACGCTGGCCATCATTGGTGCAGGGGCGGTGGGCTGCGAATTCGCCGACATCTTCAACGCCTTCGGCAGCAAGGTCACGTTGATCGAGGTCCTGCCTCGCATCCTTCCCATCGAGGATGCCGAGGCCTCGGACGTACTGACCAAGAGCTACAAGAAGCGCGGCATTACCGTCCTGGCCGGCGTGAAGGTGAAGAAGGCCACTGTCGGCAAGGATAAGGTCTCGCTCGAGATCGACAGTGGCGGAAAGACCGAAACGGTCGAGGTGGAGAAGGTGTTGATGGCCGCCGGGCGAGCGGTGAACACCGAGAACCTGGGGCTCAAAGAGGCCGGCGTGCAGCTCACCGACCGGGGTTTCATCAAGGTGAATCTCAGCACCCTGGAAACCACCGCCTCCGGCATCTACGCCATCGGCGACGTAGCCGGCCCACCGATGCTGGCCCACAAGGGGAGTCGCGAGGGTGTGGTGGTGGCCGAACGGATAGCGGGGCACCACCCGCAGCCGATCAAGTACGACAATGTACCGAGTGTGACCTACTGCCATCCCGAGGTGGCGAGCATTGGCTTGACCGAGGAGCAAGCCAAGGATCGGAAGCTGGACTATCAGGTCGGCCGCTTCCCCTTCAGCGCCAACGGGCGCGCCCGGACCGCGGGAGAGACCGAGGGCCTGGTGAAGATCATCCGGGACAAGAAATACGGGGAAATCCTCGGGGCCCATATCGTGGGAAGCCATGCCTCCGAGCTGATCCATGAGCTGACGGTGGCCCGGCAGAACGAGTACACCGTCGAGGAGGTCGACCTCGCGATCCATGCCCATCCCACGCTCTCCGAAGCCATCGCCGAAGCCGCGCTGGACTCGATGGGCCGGGTCGTTCATATCTGAGCGATGGGGGATCCGGGACGGGGGGCCGCGGATCAGGGATTTGGTCGTGAGAGGACAGTGCACTTTGTGGCGGCGTCGATTGCATGTGCGGTATTGGTGGGGCTCACGGTGATCACGGCGACCGTGCTCGCGGTTGATGCCCTCCGGAATGGCGCTGCTCCCCGAAATCTCGATCAATCCTTCTATCTGCTGGTTGGTGGAACCCTACTGGGAGTTCTCCTCGCAGCCTACGCAGCCTGGCGACTGCTCGCACCGGTGGATTCGCTGTACCGCCGGGGCGGGCTGTCCATCGTCAGCGCCTTCGGTACCATCCTGCTCATGTTGATCTGCATTCCAGTCCACCAGCTCCTCGGCGCGGCGGGGCTTCTCGGGCTGCTCGGCCTGTCAGCAATTGCGGCCTTCGTGCTTGCCCGGCAAGCCGGCCGCGGAGGAGTGGGCAAATGAGCCAGGGTTTCGTGGTGCGGGACCTCGGTCGGCAGGCCTATGCTCCCGTCTGGGAGCTGCAGCGGCAACTGGCTCGCCAGCGGCTATCCGGGGAGCTCGGCCACGACCTCTTGCTCCTGGTCGAGCATGAACCGGTGATCACGCTGGGCCGGGGGAGCCGCCCGGGCAGTCTTCCCCTGTCTGCCGCCGAACTGTCCCAGAGAGGCATCGAGCTTCACGAAGTGGAACGCGGGGGGGACGTCACTTATCACGGACCCGGACAGCTGGTCGGGTATCCGATCTTCGATCTCCGGGAGCACCGTGAGGATCTGCATTGGTACCTTCGCACGCTGGAAACGGCGCTGGTCCGCGCACTCGACACCCTGGGAATTCCCGCCGGTGTCGTACCCGGGCTCACCGGGGTCTGGACCCGGGGCCGCAAGATCGCCAGCATCGGCGTCCACGTGAAGCAGTGGGTGACCTACCACGGCTTTGCTCTCAACGTGAACACAGAGCTCTCCTACTTCGACTTAATCGTGCCTTGCGGCATCCCCGGAGTGGTCATGACCAGTGTTGCCATGGAGTTGGGCCGTACCGACGCGGTCACGCTCTGGGCTGAAAGCCGGCAGGTGGTGGTGGAAGGAATAGCGCAAGCCTTCGACATAGCGCCGCAGACCCCCGTTGCCTTTGAGAGGGCAATCGGTTTTTCTCCCTAACATGGCTGACTCGACCCGCCGGCCTTCCCCGGACGCCCTGGCAGATCAGAGGATCAGGGAAATACTCCGTGCGGCCGACAGCTGGTCCCGGGAGGCCCCCCGAGCACTGATGCCTCCTATCCGAGCCGTCTGCATTCGGCTGGCTGAGATGGTAGCCGACCAGCGGCACTACCTGGCTCCCCTGCCCGAGCCTCAGGAGACCGAGCGCCGGACTGTGCTGTCGCTGGTGGCCGACCGGCTCCGCTCCAAGCCGGTGGTCGACGGCGTGGAGCAGTATCTGAAGGAGCTGGAAGAGCTGGAGTTACGCTCCACCGGGTCGTGGGCCATCGTCGCCGCCGCGCAGACCGAATGGATTACCACCGCCATTCGCTACCTCGAAGGCTGTGCCAGCCGGCTGCCCCCCGGTGATCGGCCCGATCCTTACTGGGCCGATGACGTGGTGGCAGGGATCATTGCCTCGGTTCGAGCCCTGATCGGGGTGGACGAGCTGCACGCCCGGACCGAGGCCCGCTACTCGGGGCCAGCCAAGCGAGTGTCGCCCGACGAGGAAGAGCGCTTCTAGCGAGCGGCTGCCTTACGGTCTCTGCGGGTCTGACCACCCTGACTCTGCCCACCCTTTTCCGCAAATAGCTCGAAGAACCGGCCGAAGATTTCGATCCCACTCCAGAGCTGCGCCAGATCCAGCTTCTCGTTGGGGGAGTGGAGCCCGTCGTCGGGCAGCCCGATACCGGTCAGAATTACCGGCGCGCCCGCCAGGCCCAGCTCGGGCACAATGGGAATGGAACCGCCGGCGCGGACCTGCACCGCCCGGCGGCCCACCACTTCCTCGAACGCTTCATCCAACACCTCGAAGGCCGGTGCACCGACGTCCACCTCCACCGGATCGCCGCCATGGAGAGGATTTACGGTGACTTCGGCCCACGGGGGCGCCACCTGGGCGACCGCTCGCTCCAACCCCCGGGCCACCTTCTCGAATTCCTGACCGGGCACCAGTCGCAGGCTTACTTTGGCGGTAGCCTGAGCTGGGATGACCGTCTTGGCGCCTTCGCCGACGAACCCACCCCGAATTCCGTGAATTTCGAATGTGGGAAGGGCCCACACCCGCTCGAAGACACTCCGGTCCCTGAGGCCGGTGAGCACCTTCCCGGTGACCTCACCCCGAATGAAGGCTTCACGGTCGAAGGGTAGCTGCTTCCAGGTCTCGAGCTCGGATCGACTGGGCGGCTTTACGGCCTCGTACAAGCCGGGAATCAGAATCTCCCCCTCGTCGGTCTTGAGCGAACAGAGGATTCGAGCCAGGGTTTCGATGGCGTTGGGGGCGACACCGCCGTAGGTGCCTGAGTGGAGATCGCGCTGCAGGGTTCGAACTGAGATCTCGGCGTAGCAGAGCCCGCGCAGAGCAGTGTAGACGGCCGGGATCTCGGGTCCATAGTATGACATATCGCATACCAGGGCGGCGCCGGCCCGGGTCCGTTCGGGCTCCCGCTTGAGCAGCTCGTAGATCACCTCGCCGCCGCACTCCTCTTCCCCTTCAAAAATGAAATGCACGTTGAGCGGCGGCTTTCCCTGGACATCGAGCACGGCCTCGTACGCCTTCAGGAGGCAGAACACCTGCCCTTTGTCGTCCGAGGCGCCGCGAGCGTAGAGCTTGCCGTCCCGCACCGTGGGAGTGAACGGGGGTGAGATCCACTCGTCCAGTGGATCGGGCGGCTGCACGTCGTAGTGGCCGTAGATCAGAAGGGTCGGCTTCCCGGGAACGGGGGGACTCTCAGCCCATACCACCGGATGGCCCGGTCCTTCGAGCAGGTCCACCGTGGGACAGCCCAGCTTCCGCAAGTGGCCGGTGAGCCATTCGGCTGCTCGCCGGCAGTCTCCGGCGTGTTCGGGGAGGGCACTGACACTGGGGATGCTGAGAAAACCGGACAGCTCAGCGAGCAGGCGATCCTGCTCGCGGGTAGCGAAGCGATGATCCATGAGTCACTCCGAGATTGCGCTCGTCGTTTTCCGCAGTGCGCCCTCCAGGCGGACGAATGCGGTGTCTCCTTCGACATCGGATACCAGCGACTTGAGGGCTCCCACGCTGCTCCGAACGTCGCCATCGTGCTGCTGATACCAGCGCTCGAAGAGGTCCAACCGGGTGCGGTAGATCGTGGCCCCGATGAGCTGGGCGTTGTTGATGGGACGCTCTGTAAGCCGGCTGATCCGGAAGCTCCGGAATCGCCGACCGATCGGGCCCTCCAGTTGGCTCCGGGCCCACGCGGCAGCCTCGCGTCTCCCTTCCTCCAGCCGTTCCGGGCTCGGCTTCGAGTCATAGAGCGCCTGGAGCCGTGCCACCAGGTCGGAATAGTACTCGCCCAGCACGATCTCGTCGTGCCAGCGGTCGGCAGCCCGCCGGGCCCTGAGAGTATCGCCGCGCTCCTGGAAGAATGCCTGAGCCGAGCGATAGCCTACCATCTGGGCGAAGCTCTCGTTGAACGGGGTGGCACTCTTCACATAGAGCGTATTATGCGCGATCTCGTGAAATACTGTCGCAGCCAGCTCGACGGAGTCCCGGGTAAGCGCGGTCGAGAGGAGTGGGTCGTTGAACCAGCCGAGCGTGGAGAAGGCCGACGAGGGCCGGAGATAGATGTCGTAGCCGCGGTCCGCCAGCCGGGAAGCTTCCCGCCGCGCCGCCTTGGTATCGAAAAACCCCTTGTAGGGGATGCGACCAACAATCGGGTACTTCCAGGTGTGCGGACAGATGCAGTCCTTGGGCGCAGCCTGGAGGACGAGGAGCAGCGTGTCCCGCCCGACATCCGCGTACGAGGTATAGGTTTCCTTCGCCTCCAGCCCGAGACGGGCGGCGAAGTCGCGAGACTCGAGGACCAGACTGAGGGAGCCACGGACCGCCGGGTCGATCGAGCTGTCGCGGACCAGCCGAGAGATCGGCTGGCGGGATTTGAGAATCCGAGTCTCCTCCAGTCCGGCCCGGGTGACGTAGCGGACGTCGTCACTGGCGAGATAGGCAGTTCCGTATCCGGCAAACAACACGGCCACAACCGCAAAGAAGACCATACGCTTCAACGAATCCGGACCAGCGCGATGCGGGGCACAATGGTCCTGGGGAGAGGCGTGAGGGTCGGCGCCGTCAGCCGAAGGTCCACGGCTGGGTCGCCGGGCTCCTGCACCACCCGTACGTGCCGACCCGACCCGGCCCGCAGGGTGCCGCTATGCTCGTATGCGATACCGTCGGTGCTGTCGGGGACCAGGGGAAACCCGCCGTTCGGCGCCGCAGCCGCGCGGAAGTTCCAACTCTTATAGCGCAGCCGGCTGCCCGGCACCGAAAACCCCGGCAGATCATCGAGGTAGTTGCTGAGCTGCCACTCGCCCACCAAGACAGAAAAGTCCACGCCCGATCGGGCCGAGACATTGACGCTTCCAACCTGATTGGCAGCGACCAGCGCACGGGTCAGGTCCGTACCCAGAATGCTGTCGCTGGCAAAGTGGTCGCTCAGCCAGCGCACGAAGAGCCAGTTGGCTCCTCTCTCCTCCAGTTTGCCGGTGGAGTTGCCGGGCTCGATGAGAAAGAACTCCTCGGGCGCGCTCAGGTATTCGAATGCGTTGACCAGGTCGCCTTCCAAGAACTCCTGAGCGCAGGAGGTCGAGCTGGGGCACTCCACATCAGGAATCTGCCGGCCTCCCAGCTCCTCGGCAAAGTGGGAAAGTCCCTCGTTGAGCCAGGTATCCTCGGCGCTGCCACCTCGAACCAGCACATGCTGATTGAAACTGATCATGTGCTGAAACTCGTGAATGAAGGTAGCCGGGAGACGGCTATTGGCCTCATCCTTCGAGATGGTACACTGGGAGTTGTTGGGATCCGGAACCAGGCCGTAGAACACTTCAGCCTCGTTGGAGCCCGGATTGGCGCTGGAGCGAGGCAGGAGATCAGCGCCGAAGAAGTATCCCAGGATAATCCGGCCACTGCTGTTACAGTCGGGGCTCAGGGCATTGACCTTCTGGGTCAGCAACACGATCACGACCGCGTCCCCGTCGACATCGGATTCGCGACCGAACGCGACCGTATCGATCGGATAGAGATACTGGTCGAAGAGGGTCCGCACCCGGTCGAGATCGGCGTCGACGTACCCGCCAGCCGGTGCCGCGTTGTCCAGGAAAATGGCAACTCGCTGCCCAACCGATCGGGCGGTAGCCGTGGTCTGCACGAACGCGTCGCAGCTGGACGAAGAGCAGACGTCGAACGAGCGCTGCTCACCAACCACCGGAGGCACATCCCGGCTGGACCGGAGCTGGGCCTGGCTGAAAAGCACCCGGGCCGGGTCCTGTGCCAGTGACCGCTCTCGAGCCCGCAACAGGCTGTGAAACGTCTGGGGCGGTAATTGGCGCCGCCGGAAGGCGGAGAGTAGGGGCGTCGGAGCCGGCGCCGACGCGGTGACAGCAGGGGACCCACCGGTTAGCAGGTAGGGAGCGGAAACTCCGTCCGGAGTCTCCTGCCCCGCGGTTGCCAACGGGATAAGGAGGTGCTCCGTACCTGCGGCCCCCGCTGCCGGCAAGCGAACGCAGGCACCGTCGATGAATGGGTCCAGGACCCGGTGCTCACCGACAGCGAGCGACTTGGTGCTGGCGTCAGTACACTCGACCGACCCATTTCCGGGGCCGGTACCATCACCGCAGCCGAACAGACCCAGCCCCGCAATCACAGCAGGAATAAAGCGCGGATGTCGCACCTGACGATCACTCCAGCAAGAGCTGAGCAGTGGGAGAACCGACCCGGAAGAACCCACGCGGATGTGAGCAAAATAAGGTGCCGCAACAGCTTTTGACAATCTCGCGACCTGCCGGTACTTTCACTCCGTGTTCCGAGAACGGGGCGCGTTCGACCGCACGCTTTCCACCGGCCTGGCTCACTATTTCAGCAGATCGCGCGGCACTCTCTGGGACAGCGGAGAGACCTCCGGGGCTCCGCCGATTTTTCGTGCGCCGCACCGCACGAGTTGACGTCGAGGGTGATTAGCCTACATGTCCTTTGTCCATCTCCATACCCACAGCGAATACTCCCTGCTCGACGGGGCCAACCGGATCCCGGATCTCGTTGCGCACGTCAAAAAGCTCGGGATGGACAGTCTGGCAGTCACCGACCATGGGAACATGCATGCCGCCTGGGCCTTCTATGAGGAGGCCCGGGACCAAGGCATCCGGCCTATTCTGGGGTTCGAGGCGTACCTTGCGTTCGGATCCCGAGCTCTCCGGGAAAAGCCACAGTGGGCCCCTGCCCCCTACAGTCACCTGGTGCTGCTGGCCCGCAACCAGGAGGGCTACAAGAATCTGGTGCGGCTCACATCCATCGGATACGTGGAGGGATTCTACCGGCGGCCCCGGATTGACAAGGAAGTGCTGGCGCAGCACTCCGAGGGGCTGGTCTGCCTCGCCGCATGTCTCTCGGGCGAGGTGTCGCTCTACCTCCGCCAGGGGAAGTACGAGGAGGCGCGACGGAGCGCAGAGTGGTTCAGCCAGACCTTTGGTCCGGAGGGATTCTGGCTCGAGATCCAGCAGCATGGCATCGGCGAGGAGAGGCAGGTTACCGAAGGTATGCTGCGGCTGGGGCGGGAGCTCGGCATCGGCGTGGTGGCGACCAACGACGCGCATTATTTGCGGCGGGAGGACGCCGAAGCCCATGACGTTCTGTTGGCGATAGGAACCGGGAGCGACCTGGACGATCCGAAGCGGTTCCGTTTCCTGGGCCAGGAGTCGTACGTCAAGTCGGAAGCCGAAATGCAGTCCCTCTTTCCGGATCATCCCGAAACGCTGGAGAATACCGCCAGGGTGGCGGAGCTCTGCGAGTTCGATTTCGAGAAGCGGTACTTCCTGCCGGTTTTCCCCCGGCCTGCGGGCTACGCCTCCGATGAGGATCTGCTGTCGCACCTGGCAACCAGCGGCGCCGAGCGGCGCTACGGGACGCCGCTCCCCACCCCGGTACAGCAGCGACTCTCCTTTGAGCTCGATGTCATCGAGCGCGCTGGCTACGCCGGCTATTTCCTGATCGTACAGGATTTCATTGCAGCGGCGCGTGAGCGGGGGATTCCGGTGGGTCCCGGCCGTGGCTCCGCAGCGGGGTCTCTCGTTGCCTACGCGCTGGGCATCACCGACGTCTGCCCCCTCAAGTTCGACCTGCTGTTCGAGCGATTTCTCAACCCCGAGCGAGTCTCGATGCCGGATATCGACGTGGACTTCTGCTTCGAGCGCCGGGGTGAGGTGATCGACTACGTCCGGGAGCGATACGGCCGGGAGAGCGTGGGTCAAATCGTCACCTTCGGCACCATGAAGGCCCGGGCCGCAGTGAAGGACGTCGCCCGGGTACTGCGGATTCCGCCGGGAGAGGCCGACCGGATCACCAAGCTGATCCCCTCCGGACCGGCATACAGCCTCAACATCAAGGATGCGGAACGGAAAATCGACGAGCTGCGGGAGCTGGTTCGGGGCAACCCGGTGTACCGCAGGCTAGTGGATCTCAGCTCGCGGATCGAGGGCATCTCTCGCCACATGTCGGTGCACGCGGCTGGGGTAGTGATCGCGCCGGGGCCGCTGTCCGACTACGTGCCGGTCTGCACCGCTCCGGCAAAAGGTGGGGGCGCAGGCGGCGAAGGCGATGAGGCCATTATCACCCAGTACGAGATGGGCGCGCTGGAAAAGGTCGGCATGCTCAAGATGGACATGCTGGGCCTTAAGACTCTCACCGTGATTCACGACGCGGTCCAGATGATCGGCGAGCGGCATGGGACGGCCCCACGGATGGAAGAGCTCGCGCTCGACGATCCCCGGGTTTACGAGCTTCTGCGGCAGGGCCGCACTGCCGGCGTGTTCCAGTTCGAGTCTCCGCTGGCCACCGACACCTTGCGGGCCATGAAGTGTGACCGCTTCGACGATCTGGTGGCCAGCAATGCCCTTCTCCGTCCCGGTCCGCTGGATGCCGGCATGCACACGGTTTTCATCCGGCGGAAGCTGGGGCAGGAACGGGTCACGTACCCACACCCCTCAGTGAAGGAGATCCTGGAGCCGACCTACGGCGTCATCACTTATCAGGAACAGGTGATGCGCATTGCGAACGTGCTGGCCGGGTTCAGCCTGGCAGA
>Ga0075421_100006833_pt1 | contig 13938 bp, 11 predicted proteins | sample SoiMetdeltSBSDD5_FD_75292 | JGI IMG/M metagenome (GOLD analysis project Ga0075421, IMG submission 75292) | Bulk soil microbial communities from a Populus tree surrounding site in Tennessee, USA - Soil MetaG P. deltoides SBSDD5 | ecosystem: Environmental > Terrestrial > Soil > Tree plantation...
TGCCGGCCGCGTGCGTGTCTTCGGCCACGATGTCGTGACCGACGGACGCGCGTCGCGCGAGAAGCTGGGTGTCGTTCCACAAGAACTGGCCCTCTACGAGGAACTCTCCGCGCGCGAGAACCTCAGCTATTGGGGCGCCGCCTATGGCTTGCGCGGCGGCACACTCAAGAAACGCGTGCAGGAAGTGCTCGAGATCATCGAGCTGCACGACCGCGCCAGGGAGCCGGTCAAGCGCTTCAGTGGTGGGATGAAACGCCGGCTCAACTTCGGTTGCGCGCTCGTGCACACGCCGCAGGCCTTGCTCCTCGACGAACCCACGGTGGGCGTCGATCCGCAGAGTCGCGTGCGTCTCTTGGATCTCGTGCGCGACCAAGCTCGCCAGGGCACGTGCGTCTTGTACACGACGCACTACATGGAGGAAGCCGAAGGTCTGTGCGATCGCTTGGCGATCATCGACCATGGGCGCATCATCGCCATGGGCACGCTCACAGAGCTGCGCGCCAAGGTCGGAGAACGCGACCTGTTGCGATTGTCCGGGCGTTTCGAGCCGGGGCCCGTGCGCGAAGCGCTCGGCCGGCTCGACGGTGTCGAGATCGTACAGGTGGAAGCCGATTCGGTGACGCTCGCGATGCGCGAGGCCGCGCGCAAGCTGCCGTCGACCTTGCAGGCGTTGACGGCCGCCGGCGCCGAGCTGTACGAGACCACCGTCACTCAGCCCAACCTCGAGAGCCTGTTCATCAAGCTCACCGGCAAGGAGCTGCGCGAGTGACGGCTTCGGAGCAGCGATGACTTTCCTCTGGCGCACCGCGCTCAAAGATTTCCACCGGCAGCGCCGCCAACCGGTCGAGTTCGTGCTCTGGCTCGGCATCCCGCTCGTCATCGGCGCGCTCGTCGTCGCCTCCACGGGCGGCAGGGGTGGGCCGAAGCCCCAGGCGCATCTCCTGGTCGTGGATCAGGACGACAGCACCCTCAGCAATCTCCTCCTCGGTGGATTGAGTCAGGAAGCTGCCGGCAGCTTCATCCGCGCCGAGGTGGTGCAGCTCGAAGCCGGGCGCAAGCGCGTCGAGCGCGGCGAAGCCACTGCACTCCTGGTCATCCCAGCCGGATTCTCCGATGCCGTGCTGCGCGAAGAACCCTGCACGTTGCGTCTCGTCACCAATCCGGCGCAGCGGATCCTCCCCGGCATCGTCGAAGAAACTCTGGCGATCTTCGCCGACGCCGCATTCTACTTGCATCGCGTGCTGGGCGATGACTTGCGCGCATTGGCCGGCGGCCCGGCCCCCGGCCTCGACACATTCCCCAACGCGCAGATCATCTCCACCAGCGTCCACATCAACGAGCTCGTCGGTCGTGTCAACAGCTACGTCGACCCGCTCGTGATCCAGCTCGAAACGACGACGGACGAAGAGGAAAAGGAAAAGGCTGCCGGCCCGCCCAAGAGCTTCGCCCTCTACTTCTTGCCAGGTCTCCTGTACATGTCGCTGCTGTTCATGGCGCAGGGCGTGAGCGAAGACCTCTGGCGTGAGCGCAGTCAGATGACCTTGCGCCGGCTCGTGGTGTCGCCGCGCTCGGTGACGGAGTTCCTCGGCGGCAAGGCGATCTACGGCACGGCATTGATGGGCGCCACGGGCTTCGTGTCGCTCACCATCGCGTTCCTTTACTTTCATCTCGCCCCATCCGCGCTGCCGCTCGCAACCCTCTGGGTGATGTTCTCCGGTGCCGTCCTGCTGCTCGCGATGATGGTGATTCAACTGCACGTCCGCACACAGCGCGCCGGCAACATCGTGAGCATGGGGCTCATCTTCCCGCTCATGATGATCGGCGGCAGCTTCTTTCCCTTCGAAGCCATGCCGGAATGGATGGCGAAGATCGGCCGTCACACGCCGAACGGCTGGTCGGTGCAACAGCTCGAGAACATCTTGAACGGCACGGTCCGGCCGGCGGCGCTCGGAAACGCCATCGCCCTTCTGGCCGGCGTCGGCGTCGTGTTGTTCCTCGTCTGCGCCCGCCGGTTGCGGCGGGGCTTCGCCCAGGGGTGAAGATGCTGCGTCACGTGTGGTTCCTCGGACGCAAGGACGTGCAGTACATGCTGCGCGAGCGCGAGTCCATCGGCTGGATGTTCGTCATGCCGATCGTGTTCTTCTATTTCATCGGCACCGTGACGTCGAACTTCGGCAGCCGTGGCGGCAGCCAGGATCGCCTGGCGCTGTGGTCGGACGGCGACACCGGCTTCCTCGGCGATCAGCTGCAACACCGGCTCGAGGACCGGCGCTACGGAATCACGCGGCCCGGGACCACGGCGGAGTTCGACGCCGCGTCGCGCCGGCTGAGTATCCCGTCCGGCTTCACGGACTCCGTCCTCGCCGGCAAGCCGGTGAAGCTGCGCTTCGCCCGCGAAGAGAGCGGCCTCGGCAACGACTACGACCGCGTGCGCATTGGGCGCGCCGCCTACACGCTGCTCGCCGACGTCATCGTGACCGGCGAACAGGGTCTCGCGCCCACGCCGGCGAGCATTGCCCGGCTCGATTCCTTGCCGCGCACCTTGCAGGTCGAGACCACGCCCGCGGGCAAACTCCGGCGCGTGCCGACGGGTTTCGAGCAGGCCATTCCCGGCATCCTGGTGATGTTCGTGCTGTCCATTCTCTGCACCAGCGGCGCCGTGCTGTTGTTCACCGAACGCCGGCAAGGCCTGCTGCGCCGGCTCGCCTACACGCCGATCTCCCGGCCCGCGATCGTGCTCGGCAAGTGGAGCGGCAAGATGGGAATCGGCGTGGTGCAGATCGCCTTCGGCATGCTGGCGGGCACCGTGCTCTTCAAGATGAACTGGGGACCGAACTTCTGGATGGTCGTGGTGTTGATGCTCGCCTACGCCACGCTCACGGCGACGCTCGGCATCCTGCTCGGCAGCCTCGCGCGCAGCGAAGGCCAAGCCGTCGCCATCGGCGTCGTCGCCACGAACGTCCTGGCCGCGCTCGGCGGCTGCTGGTGGCCGATCGAGATCACACCGAAGTGGATGCAGAAGCTGCAGCTCTTCCTGCCCACCGGCTGGGCCATGGATGGCATGCACCAGCTCGTGAGCTTCGGCGCCGCGCCGACCGCCGTCTTGCCCCACGTGCTCGGCATGTGTGTCGCGAGCGTGATCCTTTTCGTTCTCGCCACCCGCGTCTTCCGCTTCGAGTGAAGCCCCAGTCGCTTGCCGCGCTCGCAATCGGTCAGGGCGTCGAGACTCTGCCCGATGCAGTCATTGCATCATCGAGCGCCATCGCATCATCTGGAGCCTGATTCTGCACATCGTGCGGCGACATCTTGCGCCGCACGCGCAAAGTGAGGTACCGTCGCACCGTTCGTCAGTTTTCTGCAGGGAGCGTTCCATTCCGATGGGAGGCGACCTTGATTCTCGTTACTGGTGCGACCGGAATAACGGGAAGCGAAGTCGTCCGGCAGCTCGCCGCCACAGGTGTTCCAGTGCGCGCATTCGTGCGCGATGCCGGCAAGGCGGCCAGACTCCCGGGTGTGGAGATCGCGGTCGGCGATCTCGATCGTCCGGAGACGCTCGTACGGGCGTTGGACGGCGTGGATCGCCTTTTTCTCCTCACGCCGGTGGATCCGCGGCAGGTCGAGCAACAAGGTCATGCAGTCGATGCCGCGCAGCGCGCCGGTGTGCACCACGTGGTCAAGCTCTCGGTGCTCGGCGCCGGTCTGGACGCATCGCAGTCGATCGCGCGCTGGCACGGGCAGACCGAAAAGCAGATCGAAAAGTCCGGCATGGCGTGGACGCACTTGCGTCCGCACTACTTCATGCAGAACACGCTCGGCTTTGCCCCCAGCATCGCCGCACGCGGCGCGCTTCACGCCCCGATGCGCGACGGCCGCATCGGTCTCGTGGATACGCGCGACATCGCAGCGGTTGCGGCCTGTGTCTTGACGCAGAGCGGCCACGAAGGCAAGGTCTACGAAATCACCGGCCCCGAGGCACTTTCCTTCCACGACATCGCTGCTCGGATTGGAGAGGTCACCGGACGCGCGATCACCTATGTCGACGTCTCCCCGAGCGATGCTGAAAAGTGGTTCGTCGCCGGTGGCATGCCGGCGTGGCTGGCCGACGCTCTCGTCGGCTTCTTCGGCATTTTCGCCGCCGGTCATGCATCCACGACGACGCGTGTGATCGAGGATGTGACCGGCACTCCGGCACGGACGTTCGCGCAGTTCGTGGCCGATCATGCCCACGTCTTTGCCGCCGTGTGATGCCCGCTCGCTTCAGGGCCCGGATCGTGAGGCGCGCACTCGCTCTCTCCAGGTCCCTTCGCATTCCTCGATGACGCCGGCGTTCATCGCCGTGGGCCGCACTGCGATCTGGACTCCTCCATCGGGTGCCAGAAACACATTGGGTTCGAAGCAATCGGCGTAGCCCTCGGGCGCCCGGCGTTCGTGCGCCATGCCGCGAAATCGCGTCACATCCACGGGGGTCCTGGCGATGACCCAGTCGTTGAGCCCCAAGAGATCGATGACGTTGACGTGCGGCAACGTCCACGAGGCCACGCCCACGGCCTGGAAGGCGTGCACCGGGAAGCCGTCGGCCGGCAGCTGCTCACCTTCGGCGCGCGATGGGTAGAGCGTCACGAGATACTCTTGGTTCACCTTGTGCTCTTGGTGCCGTACGCACACCCAATGCTCGATCAGCCAGGCTTGCAGGCCATCGAAGAGTCGGGCGTACTCCCGCAGCACGGGTGGCCAATGCGGCGCCACCGCGACGCGCATGCGCCGTGTGGTTTCGCGTGTTTCGAGGTGACGTGTGAGCGCCCAGTGGTGCCATGGCAGCGGCAGCGCGAGCGCAATCTGGGCCGCGAAGAGAAATGCGATGGTGCGCCCGCGCAACCCGGATTGGTTCGCGAGCCACACCAGGGCCACGAAGCCAGGAGCCAGCAAGTGACTGTAGACGCGATACTCGAAATGATCGCCGCCGACGATGAATGTGTAATACGAGACGTGTGCGACCAGGGTGAGGACACAGATCCACGCCATCATGGATGGCGAAGCCATGCGCCCCGTCGTCACGCGCTTTTGTGTGGCCGCCGCGACGATCATCACCACCAAGGGAACCCACAAGGAGTACTCGAGCACGAAGGACAGCGCGTAGCGTGCGCCGCTCGCGGGCCAGGCACCGACGATCTTGGCGTAATACGTATTCGGCAGCCACTCGCCGTAGAAAGAATGACGCCACAAGAAATGGATGGGGATCACGAGCAGCGGCGTGCATGCAGCCAGAGCACGCGGAGATCGCCACGGCGCCAGATCTCGGGAGGCGAACATGGCGATCGTGGCGCCGGCGAAGAGCACCCCTTCTGGTCTCGCAAGGTGCAGGCACGCAGCCAGAGTCGATAAGGCAAGGGCACCCCTCGGCCGCATGGGACCCGCACCGACGCCGACGGCGAGCCATGCGAAGACGAGGAGGTTGAACAGCGCCGTCTCGAACCCCGAGCTCGACCAGGTGAGGAACGTGCGGTTGGTGACGAGACCCAGGAGCACCAAGCCGGCGAAGACGAAGCGCCAAGCAAGCAGTTCCTGCCGCCAGCGCAGCCGGAGCACCAAGACCGCAGCGAGGACGAGGGAGAGAAACGAGCACCCTAGCGCGATGAAGTTCGCCACCTCGGGCGGCTGCCATCCGGTGAGACGCCACACGCCATCGAGAATCAACACCCAGAGGAAGCTCGAGTAACCTTCGACCGGGCGAAACGGAGCCGCGTTCCACACGTAGCCGTGGCCGAGAACGCTGTTGCTCACGTAGCGGAACGTGATGAAGGCGTCGTCGGTCAGGAACCAGAGCAGCTTCCATCCGATGAACAGCAGTGCCCCGGCACCGAGCAGCAGCACGGCGAGCCGCCATCTGTCCGCGCCGCTCATGCCGGAGCCCATCTTTCACTTCCCTGGCGAATCGTTCAGGCGCTCCGCGCTGCTCTGCAGCCGCTCGCTCTTCATCTCTTCCAGCTCGTCCAAGGTTCGCGGCCAATCCTCGCGCAGCAGGCGCGACAGGGCGCGATCCGCCAGCAGCTTGCCATCCGTCTGACAGGTCGCGCAATAGTTGCACTCGTTCTCGGCGTAGACGATGCGCTGCACGGGGTTGCCACACACCGGGCACGGCTCGCGATAGCGCCCGTGCACCGCCATGCCGGGACGAAACGCCGTGACTTTCTCCGGAAACGCATCGCCGGTTTCCTGGCGCAGCTTCTGCAACCATTCTCGTAGCGTTTCCTGTGTCGCGTGGTGCAAGCGCGCTACGCCTGCGTCGTCGAGATTCTGCGTGCGCTGCAGCGGTGACATGCGGGCGCGGTGCAGGATCTCGTCGGAGTACGCATTGCCGATGCCGCTCAGCAGACGCGGATCGGTGAGCACGCGCTTGAGCGTGCGGTTCTCGCGCCGAAGCGCCACCGCGAACGCGGCGGCATCGGCCTCCAGGACTTCCAAACCGCCGGGATCGAGCGCAGCGAGCCCCGCTTCCCCGCGCACGACGTGGAGCGACGCACGCTTCTTCGTGCTCGCTTCCGTGAGAAGGAGCGTGCCGCTCGCAAAATCGAACGCGGCGAGCCCGCGCTTGCGCGGCACTGGTTCGCCGAGGTCGCGCCAGCGCAGCCTGCCCGCGATCATGAGATGCAGCACGAGAAAGATCTCGTCCTCGAGCCCGAACACGATGCGCTTGCCGAGACGGCGAAGCCCGAGGACGCGCTTGCCCTCGGCGTTGCGCAGCGGTGGCTCGACCGTGCGTAACAGGAATGGGCTTGCGAGCCGCGCGCGCTGCAAGGTCTGGCCGAGGACGCGCGGCTCGAGCCGTTCGATGTAGAGCATCACATCCGGCAGCTCGGGCACGCCGCTCAGCCTTCTTCCGGCCTGCTGGGCTTGCGGCCTTCGAGGCGCAGCAGCGCCTCGGCGAGCGCTTGCGCGATCAGCTTGTGCCCAGCCGGGCTCGGGTGGACGACGTCGTTGAACAGATGCGGCGACGGCCGCGCCTCGCACATGCGTGCGATGTCGACGAGCTCCGTGTGCAGGCTTCGCGCCACGCTGCGCACGCGCTCGTTGTACTGATCGAGGACGCTGCGCTCGCGATCGTGCAGCGCCACGCGCCCGAGCGCCGCCCGAGCTCCCTGGGGATCCCCGGCACGCTCGAGCTCGCGCGCCTGCAAGAAGTGCAAGTACGCCCAATCCGGATGCGCCTGCAGCGCATCGACCAAGAAGCGCCGAAGATCTTCCGACCCCGCCGCGCCTTCGAGTTCGAGTCCACGCTGGCGAAGCTCGTTCGTCACCCACCAATCCTGTGTCACCCATGCCGGCTTGCCGTCGCGCTCGATGCGCACTTCGTTCTCGACCAAGGGCACGCCTGGCCGGAGCGGCGTCGTCATCAGGATCGGCACCGCACCACGCACACGCGCCGCCTCCACCATCGCCCGCACGTTGGATTCGAAGCTCTCCAGATCGACGCGCAAGGTCGGCTCGCGCAGATCGGCCTCGCGGCGCGTCCAGCGCAGCAGGTGCCGGCGCATCAAGCGATACGCATGGCTGTGTTCGAGCGCCCGCAGGATCCCAGGCGTCGAGAAGCGCGTCTCCCGATCGCTGGCATTGGAAAAATGGTGATCGTTGTAGCCAAAATAGATCGTCACGTAATCTGGGGCGAAGTCTCCGAGCACCTGCTCGAGCAGGATCCGTCCTTGATACGAAGAGTAGCCGTCGACACCGAAGTTGAGCGCCTCGAGCTCCAACCCATCCCGTTGCACCAGTCGCGGCAAGAGCGCGGCATAGATCTCGCCGTCGTCCGCGATCGTGAACCCCATCGTCGACGAATCGCCCAAATGCGCGATGCGCTTGGTCGCCGACTTGCCGGTCCGCCACTCGGGTCCGCGGAAGCCGAGGCTGTTGATCCGCATCGAGCCATAGATGCCGGGCTGCAGTCTCCAGCCGAGAACCGGGTCACGCAGGTGGTGTGGGAGCTCGAACTCGAAGCTCTGGGTGAAACGGAAATGTCCACTCGCTTGCGGAATGGAGAGGTCGGGCTTGGCGAGGCGCACGAGCGCCTCGACCGCGGCGAACGAAAGGACGACGGAGCAGAGCGCGAGAAGGGTCCCGAGCCGCGCGCTCGTCGTCACCCGTGCCACACGTTGCTGCCCTTCGACCCGCGCCGACCGCCCCTCGACTCGTGGCGTCGGCTTGGCCATCTCGACCTTCCCCTTCGACCCCTGGACCCGCGACATCCCTCAGGCCCCTCGATCGAGACCCACACGCTGGTTGAAGGCGACGATCGCACGATCCCACTCGTCGACTTGGCGGTAGGTCTGGTCCCAGAACTCCGGATCCCACAGCCGATCGAGGTCACGTGCGCTCTTCTGCTGCTGCTCGACCCAGGTGAAGTACTTGAGATGATGCAGCGCCTTGCGGTCGGCATAGCTGAGCTCGCGCATGGAGTCGGTGCTGATGGCCTGCAGATGGCGAGCGAAGTTCCGGGCCGCCAACATGCTGCTGTAGGGACCCTGCGCCTCGCGTTGCTCGTGCACGCGACTGTGGTAGAGATCCATCGAGTCGGTGAGGCACGTGAACAGCACGTCATGCGACGAGAGTTCGAACATGCGTGCGGTCTTGATGCTGGCGACAAGATTGCAAATGCCCGAAATGCCGAGCAGCGCCAACTGCGGCAGCCACGCCGCGTCCACACCTTCCCCCGCCAGGAAGCAGTGCCCTTCCGGCTCGTTGAACAAGCGCATCAACGCCAGGCATTGCGCATCGTCCACGGCGACGACGACATCGGTGCTGCGTACATTGAGAATCCAGGGAATGTGCTTGTCGCCGATGCCCTCGATGCGGTGCTCGCCGTAGCCGCATTGCAACAGCGTCGGGCACTGCAAGGCCTCGGCGGCCACGGTGCGGAGCTGCGGATGATGCGTGTGCAGGAAGTCTCCGGCGGCGATGGTTCCCCCCGAGCCCGTGGCGGCGACGAAAGCCGCGAGCCGATCCCCCGGCCGCGCCACGGCGCGGAAGATTTGGTCGACGGCCTCGCCCGTCACGTGATAGTGCCAGACTGCATTGCCGAATTCTTCGAACTGATTGAAGATGACGCAGTCCGGCCGCGTGCGCCGAATCTCCCAGCAGGCGTCGTAGATCTCCTTGACGTTGGATTCGCCGCCCGGTGTCGTGATGACTTCGGCGCCGAGTCGACGCAGCCACTCGAAGCGCTCACGGCTCATTTCTTCCGGCAGGATGGCGACGGCATCGCAGCCGAGAAGCGCGCAATCGAAGGCGCCGCCGCGACAGAAGTTTCCCGTCGAAGGCCACACCGCCTTGTGCGCCGTCGGATCGAATTGCCCCGCGACCAAGCGTGGCACCAGGCAACCGAAACCCGCTCCCACCTTGTGCGCTCCGGTCGGGAACCACTTGCCGACCAGGCCGATGATGCGCGCATCGACGCCGGTCAGAGCCTTCGGGAATTCGACCCAGTTGCCGGTGTGGAAGAGGCCTCCCTTTTCGACGGGCTCGTTCTTCCATGTGATGCGAAAGAGGTTGAGCGGATCGATGTCATGGAGACCGACCTGGCGCAACCCCCGCCGCACCACCTCCGGAACGAGGCTCGGGTTGCGCATCTGCGCGAAGGTCGGGATGCGAACCTGGCGCTCTCGGCAGCGCGCCGCGGCGCGATCGAGCACTTCATCCGCGCGCATCGAGCTCTCCGTCCGTTTCTCGATCCCACTGCTCCCGACCGGCAATGCCGGCGACGATCGCCGTGGCATTCTAGCAGTCACGCCGCGATGCCTGCACCTCGAGTTCCCGCTTTCCCTCAACCGTGATTGCGCAGCATGAGCTCCTTGGGATGCGGCTCGAGATACGTCTGCCCGACGAGATAGCTGACCTCGTAACGACGTGCCAAATGCCGGATCAGGGTGATGGGGACGACGAGCGGCACGAGACCTTTGCCGAAATCCTCGATGATCCCTTGCAACTCGCGCCGGTCCGCCTCGCTCGCGCACTTCTTGAAGTAGCCCTGGATGTGTTGCAGTACATTGACATTCTTGCGCACCGTGGCCAGCTTGGCGAGTCCCTGCATGCAGGTACGGCGATAGGTGGCTGCTAACGACCGTCGTTCGCGCCCACGCGCTGTGGCCACCAAGCGCCCGAGAGCCGTGTAGGTGGCTGGATCGTGCGCCAGGTGGAGCAACTTTTCCGCCGTGTGAAAGCGAACCAATTCTCCCATCGTCCACCGGGCCGCGAAGAGGTTCTGCACCCGGCGATAGGCGAACACGCGTTCGACGAAATTCTCGCGCAGGCGCGCATCCAACAGACGTCCTTCCTCCTCGACGGGCAGGTCGGGGAAGGCGGCCAGTAGCGCCGCAGCGTACAGACCGACACCGGTGCGCGTCGCCGGACCGGTGTCGGTGTACAAGCGCACACGCGCCATGCCACAGCTGGGCGAATCCTTCTTCAGGATGTAGCCCGAAAGATCGAGGCGCTCGAGCTCCTTCATTTTGCGGCGCGCGTATGCACGCATGGCGTCGGTGTGATCGCGTTCGCTGCGTGTTCCCAGCAAGCGAATCCCATTCTCTCGCGCCACCAGGTGAATCGTTTCGCGCGGGATTCCGAGACCGATCTCCACCTCGGGGCACACGGAAACGAAGCGCACGAAATGCGCGAGCACGTCGGTGACGAAGGCGGTGCGCTTGTGGCCGCCGTCGTAGCGGACTTCTTCGCCGAGAACGCAAGCCGAGATGCCGAGCACCAAATCGCCGGACGCGCCGCTCACGCTGACTTCCCGGAACCAGGACGGGCGAGCGCCTGTCGCAGCGCCGATTCGAGCTGCGGATGGTGGAAACGGTAGCCGCTGGCTTCCAGTTGTCGCGGCAGCACGCGCGCGCTGGAGAGGATACATTCGTCCGCCATGCGTCCGAGCATCGCTCGCAACACGAATGCTGGCACATGCAGCCGCGCCGGCCGATGGAGGACGTGCGCGAGCATGCGGGTGAACTCCGCGTTGGTGACCGGGGCAGGCGCGACGACGTTCACTGCACCCTCGAGACTCGGAGTCTCCAGGACATGCAGCATCGCCCCGACTGCGTCGTCGAGCGCGACCCAGCTCATGAACTGCCGGCCATCCCCGAGATTCCCACCCAGGCCGAGACGAAAAGGCCTGAGCATGGCTGCCAGCACACCGCCATCGGCAGCGAGCACCAGGCCGAAGCGCAGGCGAACGACGCGGACACCCAACGCGTCCAGCGGCGCGCTCGCGCCTTCGTTCTCCAAACAGGTTTCCGCCAGGAATCCCGACCCGCTCTCGTCGGTTTCGGCAAGGGCCGTTTCGGCTCGATCCCCGTAATACCCGATGGCGGAGGCAATCACGAACACCTGAGGTGGACGAGGCAGCGCGGCCATGCGCGAGCACAGCAGTCGGGTGCCGAGCACGCGGCTGTCGCGGATGGCGCGCTTCTTTGCTGCGGTCCACAGTCCGACGATCCTCTCGCCGGCAAGATGCACGACCGTATCGATGTCGCTCAGGGCGTCAGTGGGCAGGATGCCGCGCAGAGGATCCCAAGAGGATTCGCCTTTTCGGTCGCGGGTGAGGGGCCGCACGGAATGACCGCGCGCACGCAGCTCCACCGTGAACGCGCGTCCGATCAAGCCCGAGGCGCCTGTGAGCAGCACGTTCATGACCCATCCTCGAGGTGCCAACGCCTCGCATGCAAGCGGTTCCGCACGCCAGCCAATCGCCTTCACGGTACACCAGTCGCCACGGTCTGCGCCATCGCCGCAACCTTCTCCAGGCGTCGGGATCGCAACATTGCGTGGCACGTCCGTTGCTGTTCGGGCCACATCGAATCCACTCAACGCACACCCGAGCCCTGGCCAGGCCGTATGGATGCGCGATACCAACAGCCGCTCGAGGAAATGCTGCACGCGGACATCGCGGAGCACACGCAGCTCGAGAAGCGCACGCGCAAGAACTGGTTCATCCTCATCACCACCAGCCTGCTGTCGACCATGGGGCTCGCCATCGCCATGGCGCCCTTGATCGACCTCGAGCTCACCCATATCTGGCCGTGGTCGCACACCGACCACAGCCTACTCGCCGGACTCTCGCTTCTGATCACGGCGCTCGTGTGGTACCTCACCGAGCAAGAACGCCGGGTGGTCCACCTGCGCGGCCAACTGCTCGAAGTGCGGCGACGTGAGCTCAAGTACTGCAAGAGCTACGGCCGCGCCGTCGCCAGCACCAACGCCGAGCTGCATCGCGAGATCGAGGAACGCAAGCGCATCGAACAGGAGCTTCGCCAGCTGAACGAAACGCTGGAAGAGCGCGTGACCCAGCGCACCGAGGAAGCCCGGCGCCACGCCGAAGAGCTGGCCGGGGCCAAGACCTCGCTGGAAAGTCAGAATCAACGCCTGCGCGAGCTTTACAGCACCGCACACCAATTCGTCGACAACGTCTCGCACGAGTTCCGGACCCCGCTCACGGTGATCAAGGAATACGCGGCCGCCGTCGGCGAGGAGCTCGAGAGCGGCTCGAGCGAGCAGCAACGCGAATACCTCGACACCATCATGCATCGTGTCGATGACCTGCACGTGCTCGTCGAGGACTTGCTCGACATCAGCCGTATCGAAGCGGATCTCCTGCGCACCTCCCGGCGCCCTAGCCGCGTGAGCGACATCTTCGCGCGCGTTCTGCCGACGCTCGAACGCAAGGCCGCCAATGCCCAGGTGCGGCTGGTTGTGGAGGCGCCGGAGACTCTGCCGCGCATCTACGGTGACCCCGAGAAGATCGGGCGCATCCTCATCAATCTCGGCGTGAACGCGGTCAAGTTCAGCGACCCCGGCACGGCGGTGCAATTGTGGGTGCGCCTGGCCGCGGACGACCGCGAGATCGAGGTGGGGCTGACCGATCACGGGCCGGGGATCGCGGCGGAGAACTTGGAGATCATCTTCGAGCGTTTCAAGCAGCTCGATGGCAACGCTCGCTCCAGCGCCAAGGGCTTCGGGCTCGGTCTCAACATCGTCAAAGAGCTGGTGCAGCTCAATTATGGGCGCTTGCACGTCCAGAGCCAGCTCGGCGCCGGCAGCACGTTCTCGTTCACCGTGCCGCGCGAGGAGCCGCACTTGTTCTTGCCGCTCTATCTCGAGCGAGTGCGATCGATGCGCACCGATGCCGTGTACGCCTCCGTCCTCACGGCCACCGCCGACTCCACCGACCGCGCCGCGATCCAGGCCCTGCAGGATTTTCTCGAGGACAACATCCGGCGCACCGATCTCTTGTATCCGTCGCGACCGCCGACTTGGATCATGGTGGCCACGACACCAGAGCTCGGTACCGAGCATCTGATGGCTCGCATGCACCAAGCCCACGCCGAAGTGAACCGCAATCGGCAGCATTCGCCGCTGCCGGAGCTGCGCTGGAGCGCGCACGGCTGCTGGCGCATCGAAGCGGAGGCCGACACCATCACCCGCAGCTTCCTCGGTCTCCTCGAACCCATCAGTGCGGCGGACGGACAGTCACCCGTTCCGGATGCTGCTGGACGAGCGACTCGATGATCTGACAGTCCCAGCAGACCGGCAGGTGCGTCGCCAACAGCCCCGGCACGTCCACCGCGGCCATCTCGCCCCACTGCACGATCTTGCGCTCGGGATCCATCAACGCCGGTCGATGACTCGTCCAGTCGATGCGACTCAAGTCCCGGCCACAGAGAACACACGCTTTCCCCATGTACCACGCCGCGAGAATCGCCTGCGCCTACTCCTACGTTCGTATCATCGGGGGCGAACCGCCAGTCTCGATCAAACGACTCGCGGAGTCGGGTGAGCGCCCAATTCCGTGTCTCCGGGTGCTACACTCCTCGCGCCTGGCCAAGAATTTGGGGAATGGTCCCCTCAGCACGGGAGTCGGTTCATGAGATTGCAGCGCCGTCGGTTCGGTTCGGTCTT
>Ga0075421_100006834_pt1 | contig 13936 bp, 9 predicted proteins | sample SoiMetdeltSBSDD5_FD_75292 | JGI IMG/M metagenome (GOLD analysis project Ga0075421, IMG submission 75292) | Bulk soil microbial communities from a Populus tree surrounding site in Tennessee, USA - Soil MetaG P. deltoides SBSDD5 | ecosystem: Environmental > Terrestrial > Soil > Tree plantation...
GGCCATCACCTCCGCCTTCTCCGGCACCAGCAGCGGGTAGAACAGCGGGCACACGCCGGGCGGGAGCTGGTTGAACAGCGGCGGGGCCACCTCCCGCAGCCGCCCCAGCAGGAAGAAGTAGTTGCGCCGCCGCGCCTCCACGATGGCGGCGTGGTCCTGGGCGAGCGCGATCCGCCGCGCCAGCGCGCTCATCCCCAGGTCCACGTGCCCGCGATCGAAGTGCTGGGTGCCGGTGCCCACGCGCTCGATGCGGGCGGCCGCCGCCGCGCCGCGCCCCAGCTTCCGGGCCGCCGCGCGCAGCAGCGCCCCGGCGCGCCCGCCGCGCAGCTCCAGGTTGGCCAGCAGGGACGACGCCGCGTGCCCCAGGGTGGAGGTCAGCGGCGGCGGCGGGAGCCCCGGCACGCTGTACGAGCGCGGGCCGTTGATCACCATCGCCCCGCCGTGCGGGACGGGGAGCGTCTTGTAGAGGCAGAAGAAGGCCACGTCGCCGGTGGTGCCCAGCGGCCGGCCGCCGTCGCTGGAGAGCAGCGAGAGCGCGCAGTCCTCCAGCAGCGGCAGCCCGTGGCGGTCCGCCAGCGCGCGCAGCTCGGCGGCCGGGCCGGGGAAGCCGGCGTAGTGGATGAGGTAGAGCGCGCGGGTGCGCGGGCCGATCTTCCGGGCCACGTCCTGCAGGTCCACGTCGCAGCGCGGGCCCACCCGGTAGAACCGGACCTGGGCGCCCGCGTCCACCAGCGCCTCCACCTCCACCCCGTGGTGGTAGGCGGGGACCAGCACCTCGCCGCCGTCCAGGCCCAGCACCTTGACCGCCAGCCACACCGCGTTCCTGGCGAAGTAGACGTAGCGCACGGTGGGCGAGGCGAACGGCCACTGCGCGCGCTGCTCGCGCCGCGCGACCAGCATCCCCGGCCACAGGGTGGGGTTGGCCGTCACCTGGACGCCGGGGTTCACCTCCGCCATCGGGCCCACGCCTCCTTCGCCGCCGGGAGCCAGCGGAACTTGGCGGCGCACAGCGCCCGCCCCAGCCGGCTCCGGCGGAACGCGTAGAGCCAGGCGTGCGGGCGGACGGACTCCGTCCAGTCGCGCTTCCACACCATGTCCGGCCCGAGGAAGTCCAGCTCGCGCAGGCCGGCCGACACGCAGTCCTTGAGCGCCTCCTCCATCAGCAGCTGGCCCGGGCTGCAGTCGCCCAGCGACTCGTCGTAGCCGGGCTTGAGCAGGAAGTAGCGGTCGCCCGCGGCGAGCGCGTAGTGGAACGCCACCGGGCGGCCGCCGGCGCAGAGGAAGCGCAGCGCCAGCACGTTCTCGCGGGCGGCCCAGCGGGCCAGCTCGGTGTAGAAGCCGCGGGTGGCGGGCGAGAGGGCGATGGCGGTGCCCCGCCGGCCCTTCCAGCCGGAGGACTCCAGCGCGTAGCCGGACTCCAGCCGCGCCTCCAGGTCCTCGCCCCCGGAGCAGCGCTCGAAGGTGACCTTCCCCCTCTCCTCCAGCTTGCGCCGCCGCCGCCGGAGGTTCTGGCGCAGCTTGGAGGAGAGCCCGGAGACCAGCTCCTCCCAGCGCGAGGGCAGCGGCACGTAGGGCGACCGCAGCGACTCCCACGTCCCGGCGGGCCACCCGTCCCGGCGGAAGCAGTCCAGCAGCCGCCACCCGTTCCCGCCCTCCGGGACGTCGCCCACCCGGAGCACGTCCCAGCGGTCGTCCGCGGCCAGGTGCTGGAAGAAGGCGGAGGACGCCGCCGCCCCGTCGCGCGCCAGCAGGTCGAAGCGGCAGGAGTGCGGGTTGGAGGCGGACACCAGCGCGTTCACCGGGACGCCGCACAGGCGCTGGCGCTGCTCGATCAGCGGGAGCGCCGCCTGGAGCGTCCCGCCGCCGTCGCGCGCCAGCAGCACGCGCAGCCGGGCGCGGGGCGCGAAGTTGTCCAGCCAGATCCGCAGGAACGCGTGGCGGAGGAAGATCGTCCCCCGCGCCGGCGAGTCGTCCAGGAGCGCGTCCCACTCCCGCTCCAGCCGGCCCAGCTCCGCGCGGTCCAGGACCTCGGTCACCCGGTACTGCGGCGCGCCCTTCATCTCGGCGGCGATCATCAGCGGGCCCCCCTGCCCATCAGCACGTGTCGGACGGTGTGAAAGAGGATCGCCAGGTCCAGGAACAGCGAGCCGTTCTTCACGTAGTAGAGGTCCAGCTCCAGCTTGTTGCGCGCGTCCTCCACCGAGGCGCCGTACGGGTAGCGGATCTGCGCCCACCCGGTGACGCCCGGCTTGACCATCTCGCGCAGCTCGAAGAACGGGATCTGCTGCTTGAGCTGCTCCACGAACACCGGGCGCTCGGGGCGCGGGCCCACCAGGCTCATGTCGCCGCGGAGCACGTTGTACAGCTGCGGCAGCTCGTCGATCCGCGCCTTGCGGATGAAGCGGCCGACGCGGGTCACCCGGTCGTCGTCCTTCCTCGCCCACACCGCCCCGCCGCGCTCCGCGTCCTGGCGCATGCTGCGGAGCTTCCACAGCCGGTAGGTGCGGCCGAAGAGGCCGACGCGCTCCTGCGCGTAGAAGATGGGCCGGCCGGAGTCGGCGGCGATCGCCGCCATCACCAGCAGCCCCAGCGGCGCGGCCAGCAGCAGCAAGAGCCCCGCCCCCAGCAGGTCCACGGCGCGCTTGCAGGCCCTCCGCGCCAGGGAGACGGTGAGCCGCTCGGCGAACGCCAGCTCCGCGGGCCTCAGGCTGGAGATGGGCAGGCGGCGCAGCACCCGCTCGCAGAAGCCGGCCCCGTCGTAGACCTGGATCCCGGCCAGCCGGCACCGGAACAGCGCGTCCATCCAGCGCGCGCCGCGCGACTCGTCCAGCGCCACCACCACGTACCGGGCGCGGTGGCGGAGCGCCTGTTCGTCCAGCGGCGGCGCCGCCTCCTGGCCCTCCCGCGGCGGCTCCGCCATCCCGCACACCGAGAAGGCCCCCTCCCCGCCCTCGCGGATCATCCGCGCCAGCGCGCGCGCCTTCACCCCGTTGCCCAGCAGGAACACCCGCGCCGGCTGGCCCAGGTGGGCGCGCAGCGCGGTGCGCGCGGCCATCATCCCGGCCAGCCCGCCCAGCGCGCCGCCCAGCAGCACGCCGGACGGCACCCGGATCCGGAAGGCCAGCCCGCCCAGGCCCAGCGTGAACGCCGCCACCCCGGACGCCCGGAGCAGGCGCACGCCGCCGCCGCCCAGGTCCTCGGTGGCGACCTTCAGGTCGTACAGGTCCGACGCGTAGAGCGCGGCCTGGAAGATCGCCGCCAGGCAGACCGCGTAGAACCCCAGCTGGAGCAGCGCCCGGTCCAGCGGCACGGTCGTCCCCGGCGGAGAGATCCACAGCGCCAGCGCCCCGGCGCCCAGCGCGCCCGCCAGGCCGATGGACAGCGACTCGGCGAGGAAGAGCAGCAGCTTCCGCGCCGAGACGTAGTGATGGAACACCCGCAGCATTTGGCGTCGCCCCCGGACCTTCCTTCGCCCCCCGTACTGCTCCCTCGGCTCCGGCGCGGCCCGGCACGGCGCCGGCGCCGAGGGTCCCCCCCCCACGCAGCTGCCTGAAGGCTCAGCCCTTCCTGGGCTCCTTCCACGTCAGGTAGCCGGCCTGCGCCTGCTCGGACCCGTTGAGCACGCAGCCCACGATGGGCGCCCCGGCCAGCATCTCCACCGCCAGCCGCACGTGCTTGGCCGCGGTCTGGTTGGCGCGGATCACCATCACCACGCCGTCCGAGAGCGAGCCCAGGATGGCCGCGTCCGCGAACGGGAGCGTGGGCGGCAGGTCGACGTAGATCTCGTCGAAGTGGTCGCGCACGCGCTCCATCAGCTGCCGCATCCGGGCCGAGGCCAGCGCGCCGGTCGGTTCGGTGGCGGCGCCGCCGCCGGGGATGACCGCCAGCCGTTCACCCTGGAAGCGGCGCACCACGTCGCGGATCTCCGCCTCCCCCTCCAGCAGCTCCTTGAGGCCGGGCGTGCGGCGGATCCCCAGCAGGTCCGCCACCGCGCCGCGCCGCAGGTCCGCGTCCACCAGCAGGATGCGCCGGTCCATGCTGGCGCGCGCCGCGGTGAGCGCCAGGTTCAGGGCGGTGACCGTCTTCCCCTCTCCCGGCACCGCCGAGGTGATCGACACCACCTTCAGCGGGCGGAGCTGTTTCAGCCGTTCCAGCCGGAAGTACAGCGACCGGAACTGCTCCGCCGCCGCCGACGCGGGCGCGGTGAGGGTGACCAGGTTGCGGTCCACCCCCGCGCTCTCGATCGGCTCCTGGTCCAGGCGCGGCAGGAAGTTCCCGGCGCGCTCCATGTTCCCTTCCATCGCCTCTCTCCCCTCCCCGCCGTTCAATTGATGGTCTCCGACGACACCGCGTTGCGAGCGCCGGCGGGTGACAGCACCCGCCGGGCGGTGGGCTTGCCATTGATCTCCGGCACCACCGCCAGCACCGGCAACGGCAGCCGGTCGCGCACCTCGGCGGGATCGCGCAGGCTGTCGTCGCGGAGGTCCTTCACCACGCCCACCGTCATCCCCAGGCCCAGCGCCAGCAGCGCGCACAGGAGCAGGCCGCTCAGCCGGTCCGGCCGCGCGGGCGCGGACGGCGCCGCGGCGGGCGAGATGACGTTGAAGGCCTTCTCCGCGCTCCGGCTCTCCAGCTCCTGGGCGATCTCCGCCTCCACCTTGCGGGAGACCACGCTCTGGTACTTGGTCCGGGCGATCTCGTAGTCGCGCTGGAGCACGCCCAGCTCGTGGGCCCAGCGCGGCGTGTTGTCCAGCCGCTTCTGGTAGGCCTGCGCCGTCTGGTGGAGGCCGTCGATCTCCTTCTGGATCTGCCCCACCAGCGTGGCGGCGCGGGCGCGCTCCTGCCGCTCCGCCACCAGCCGGCCGGCGGCGTCGTGGAGCCTGGACTTCAGCCCGTCCGCCTCCTTGGTCATGCGCAGCACCTCGGGGTGGTCCTCGGTCCACTGGGTGCGGGCGGCCACCAGGGCGCGGTTGGTGGAGTCGTAGGCCGCCTGCAGCCGGCCGGCCTCGGTGTCCATGGCGTAGTGGGCGCGAGCCAGCTCGCTCCGCCGGGACTCCGTCACCCGCAGCTCCTCGGACTTGGTCTGGAGCAGCCCGCCCAGCCGCTCCAGGGCGCGCATGTTCGTCTCCAGCTGCTCGGGCAGCTCGCCCATGTGGTCGACCTTGAACTGGGCGATCGCCTTCTCCCAGTCGGCCAGGGTCGTCTTCAGGGACTCCACCTCGCTCTGGAACAGCCCGGTGGCGCGCTCCGCCTGCTCCTTGCGGACCTGCCGGGTCTCCGCGGCGATGATGGCCGGGAGCCGGTTGGCCACCTGGGCGGCCAGCTCGGCGTCATGGGCGGAGTAGGTCAGCTCGTAGGCCGTCTCCCCCTCCACCTTCACCTCCAGGTCCCTGCGCATCCGCTCCACCGCGGCCTGCAGGCCCCTCCTGGAGACGAGGTCCGGGTAGAGGTTCATCTCCTGGATCGCCTTCTCCAGCACCGGCCTGGCCAATAGCTCCTGGCGGACGGTGACCAGCCGCTGCTCGATGGGCTCGGAGACCGTCCGCTGGACCAGCTCCTCCGCCGGGCGCTGCGGCTCCACCCTCACCACCACGCTGGCGGTGTAGACGCTGGGGAGGCCCACCACCACGGCCGCCCCCAGCGCAAAAGCCGCGACGGCGATCGCGCCGATCAGCGCCTTCCGGCGCCACAGGGCCGCCAGCACCTGGTCGGCCGTCATTCCACGCTCCATTGCGCCTCCCCTCCTCCTCGACCTCGCGTGTCACAAGACCTTCTTGCCACTACCAGTCCTTGCCCCGGGCCATGTCGAACGGCGTCACCACCACGCGGGCGGAGAAGACGTCCAGGCTCAGGTCCGCGGCGCCCGGGACGGCGGCGCCGATCTGCGCGTAGCGATTCCCCTGCAACTTGAAGGCGATCAGGTCCGTCACCTTCCACTCCAGGCCGGCGGCCAGCGCGTACCCCTGGGCGGCCCCGGGCGCGCCGGGCGGCCAGAAGCCGGCGTCGGGCGCGTGGCCGTTGCGGTAGACGCTGGCGGCGGCGAACAGCTTCAGCGGCTCCAGGACGCGCCAGTCCACCAGCGCCGAGCCGTAGTCCGCCCACAGCGCGGTGGTGAAGCCGGAGGCGCCCATCAGGTCGTGCCCCAGCACCAGGCCCAGGTCCACCCGCTCGCCGTCGCGGCCCAGCTCCAGCTGCAGGCGCGGGTACGGCCGCGGCGCGGGCGTGCCCTGCCCGGTGAACGTCCCCGCGCCGGCGCGCAGCATCCCGTGCACCTGCCGGGTGAAGTGGTGCCGCACGGTGGCGGCGCCGCTGGCGGCGGTGGCGGACTCCGCGGCGAAGATGAACTGCTGGACGCGCAGCTCCATCCCCAGGTCGGTGATCCGGCTCAGCCGGTACCAGGCGTCCAGCGAGGGCGTGTGGACGAAGCCGGCGGCGCTCCGCCCGTCGTAGATCCGCCCGCCCTCGAAGGCGTAGCCGATCCCGGCGGTCCACCGGTCCGCCAGCAGGGCGTGCGCCCCCGCCTCGGCGCGCCCGTAGAGGACGGGCGAGAGCGTGGTGGCCACGCCCAGGCGCGGCAGCGAGGTGGGGTCGGAGACCCGCCAGGCGGAGAGCTTCCCGTCCACCCAGGCGCGGTCGGAGAAGCGGTTGAGGAGCTTGAGCTGCCCGCGGTGGTCCAGCGACACCGTCCCCGAGCCGTGCCGCAGCAGCAGGTCCGCCGCGTACCAGCCGGTGGACTCGAAGGTGTGGCCCCGGAGGTCCAGGCCCAGCTGGGGCGAGAGCTTGGTCATCAGCTGGCCGGCCCCCGCCTCGACCAGGAGCGCGCTGCTGTCGTAGCGCTCCTCCAGGCCGATCCTCAGCCCCGGCGTCACCGCGGTCCCGGCGCGCGCCCCGGAGGGCCACAGCGCCACCGCCGCCGCCGACCAGAGGAGCGCGCGCGCTCCCCGCGCCCTCCGCCGCCTGTGCAAAGCCTCGCTCACGCCGCCCCCCACCAAGCCGCCCGCGCTACGGGACCACCACGGTGTCGCCCGGCATCAGGTCCACGTCCGGGTCCAGCCGCTGCTCCTGGCTGTCCTTCTTCTCCTCGTGGGTGACCAGGTCGCTGTACCGCACCGGGATCTGCCCGGCCTGGTTGCCCTTGCGCACCACCAGGATGCCGTCCCGGTTGGCGAAGTCCGTGAACCCGCCCGCCAGCGCGATGGCCTGCAGCACGCTCACGCGCCCGCGCAGCGGGTAGGCGCCCGGGTGCGCCACCTCGCCGGTGACGTAGACGCGGGCGGAGTTCACCTCGCGCACCAGCACCGTCACCCGCGGCTCCTGGACGTACGGCTGGAGCTTCTGGCGGATCTCGCCCGCCAGCTCCGCCGGCGTCCTCCCCGCCGCGGCCACGTCGCCCACGATGGGCAGCGAGATGAACCCGTCCGGCCGGACCGGCATCACCCTCGACAGCTCCGGGTCCCGCCACACCGAGACGTCCAGCACGTCCTCCCGGCCGATCCGGTACGGCTCGGGTTCGGCCGCCACCGGCGCCGTCCGGGTCCGGTGCGCGCAGCCGGCCCCCGACACAAGCGCCACCGCCATCACCAACGCCATCCCCGCCCTGCGCCTGTCCATCGCCCGTCGCCCCCTCGCGAGCGCGCGTCGCCCGCGCGCCCGCTTCGTTTCGCTGGCCGCTGCAAAGAAGCACCCGACGTGCCATGCGCGCCGGCGCCGGAACGCCGCGGAATCTGGTGCGCGAGGCGCCGCCGCCGCCGCCGCCACCGCCTCCGGGCCGGGAAAACTTTCGGCCGCGAGCTCACTCCCTGGACTGCAGAGTCATCCTGGAAACAGAAGCCCCGTCCCCGCGCCCAGTGGAACGGCGCGCCCCTCGACCGGAAAAGAAGTTCCTCTTCGCAGCACCCGCCGTTCCGATTCCCGGATTCGACCGCCGGGCCTAAGTTTTCAGCACAACCGGAGCGCGATTCGGCGCGCACGAGGGAGACGGTGAGCGCATGGTGAAGGCGGCGGGATTGGCGGCGGTGCTCTTCGGCGCAGGGGCGGGCCTGATGGCCGTGCTCGGCGGCTGGCTGGGTGGGCTGTCGGAGGCGGCGGCCCTGGCATTCGTCGGGGTGGGACTGTACGGGACCTCACACGCGCTCAGCGCTCCGGGCAAGGTGCTCGATCCACGCGAGGCGTAGCGCTTCACCAGGCGGCCGGGCGAGCGCCTCGCCGCCGCCCCCCCTCACACGCCCCGCGGGGCGGCCCTACCTTGTGACCCCGTGAGCGCCACTGCGTTCAGCCTGGACATCGGCGCCAGCTGGCTGGGGGACGGCCGCACGCGCTTCCGCGTCTGGGCGCCCGAGCGGCGCGCCGTCGACGTGGTCCTGGAGGCGAACGGGGGCCTGCGCCCGCTGCCGCTGGAGCGCGCCGCGGGCGGCTACTTCGAGGGCGTCCACCCGGCGCACCCGGGCGATCGCTACAAGCTGCGGCTGGACGGCGGGGACGCCTTCCCGGATCCGGCGGCGCGCTTCCTCCCCGACGGCCCGCACGGACCGGCGGAGATCGTCGACCCCTCCGCCTTCCGCTGGACGGACGCCGCCTGGCGCGGCCTCCCCTCCCTGCGCGGCCAGGTGCTCTACGAGCTGCACGTGGGCGCCTACACCCCGGAGGGGACCTGCGCCGCCCTGGCCGCCCAGCTCCCGTCCCTGCGCGACCTGGGCGTCACCTGCCTGGAGCTGATGCCGGTGCACACCTTCCCCGGCCGCTTCAACTGGGGCTACGACAGCGTGGGCCTCTACGCGCCGTGCGCGCGCTACGGCAAACCGGACGACCTGCGCCGCCTGGTGGACGAGGCGCACCGGCTGGGCCTGGGGGTGATCCTGGACGTCGTCTACAACCACCTCGGTCCGGACGGGAACTACCTGGGCCAGTTCAGCCCCCGCTACTTCAGCGTCAAGCACCGCACCGACTGGGGGCAACCGCCCGACTTCGAGGAGCCGGCCGCCCGCCACTTCTTCGTGGAGAACGCCGCCTACTGGATCGCCGAGTTCCACCTGGACGGGCTCCGCCTCGACGCCACCCAGGACTTCCGCGACGACTCCGGGCGCCACGTGCTGGCGGAGATGTCGGCGCGCGCCCGCGAGGTGGCCGGGGGGCGCCACCTGCTGCTGGTGGCGGAGAACGAGCCGCAGGACCTGGCCCTGGCGACCCCGGAGAAGGACGGCGGGCTGGGCTGCGACGCGCTCTGGGTGGACGACTTCCACCACTCGGCGAAGGTGGCGGTCTCCGGCCAGTCGGAGGCCTACTGCCAGGACTACCAGGGCACGGCGAACGAGCTGCTCGCCTGCGTGCTCCACAACGCGCTCTACCAGGGCCAGTGGTACGCCTGGCAGCGCAAGCGGCGCGGCACCCAGCTGTGGAAGATGGGGCCGGAGCACGTGGTTTTCTTCCTCCAGAACCACGACCAGATCGCCAACGGCCTGGGGGGGGCGCGCCTCCACCACGCCGCCGGCGAGCGCCGCGCCCGCGCGCTGACCACCTTCTTCCTCCTCCTGCCGCAGACCCCGATGCTCTTCATGGGCCAGGAATTCTTCGCCACCAGCCACTTCGACTTCTTCGCCGACCACGGCCCTCCGCTCGCCGAGGCGGTGCAGCGCGGCCGGGAGGCGTTCCTCTCCCAGTTCCCCAGCGCGGCGCACGCCATCCTGGCCGAGGGCCACCGCCCGCCGTCCGGCGAGGCGGCGTTCCTGCGGTCGCGGCTGGACCTGCGCGAGCGCGAGCGCCCGCCCCACCGCGCCGCGCTGGAGCTGCACCGCGCGCTGATCGCGCTGCGCCGGAGCGATCCCCTCTTCTCCAGCCAGGACCCGAGGCACCTCCGCGGGGCGGCGCTCTCCCCGCAGGCGCTGGCGCTGCGCTCCTGGGCGGGGGACGAGGACCGCCTGGTGCTGCTGAACCTGGGCCCCACGCTCCGCCTCGACCCCTGCCCGGAGCCGCTGCTGGCGCTCTCGAAGGACCGGCGGTGGCGCCTGCTGCTCTCCTCCGAGGAGGTCCGGTTCGGCGGCCTGGGCGCAACGTTCCCCACGGGCGAGGAAGCGCCGTTCCTGGTGCCCGGTCAGGCGGCGGTGGTGCTGAGCGGCGAGGAGGTGGCCTCGTGAGCACGATGACGGACCAGACCCCGAGCCCGCCGGAGCTGCCGCTGCTGGCGCTGGATTTCCCGCGCGGGCCGCAGCTGGAGGACGTCCTCCCCCGCGAGTGGCTGGTGACCAACGGGCTGGGCGGCTACGCCTCCGGCACGCTGGCCATGTGCCCCACCCGCCGGTACCACGGGCTGTTCATCCCGGCGCTGGGCGGCCGCGGGCGCACGGTGATGCTCTCCCGCCTCTGCGAGGAGGCGCGGGTGGACGGCGTGCCCTTCCGGATCGACTCCGAGGAGCGGGGGGACGGCTCGCTGGAGTGCTCGGGGGTGGGCAAGCTGCGCGCCTTCCGCCTGCGCGGGCTGGTGCCGGAGTGGGAGTACCAGCTGGGCCCGGCCCGGCTGGAGCGCCGGCTGGTGATGGTGCACGGCGAGAACACCCTGTTCGTCACCTACCGGCACCGCGGGGGGCCGCCGGTGGAGCTGCGGCTGCGGCCCTTCACCACCTTCCGCCCGCACGAGAGCGCGGTGGCCGCCCATCCGCCGCCGTTCCCGGTGCTGCGCGTCTGCGGCGACCAGATCGAGCTGCGCGCGGACGACGCCTCCCCGCCGCTCCGGGTGCGCCTGTACAGCGAGTGCGGCGCGCCGTTCGTGCTGTGGGCGGAGCGGTCGCCGCCTCTGCGGATGCGGGTGGAGGACGCGCGCGGGTACGAGTCGCTGGACCACCAGGTCTCCCCCGGCTACTTCGACTGCCGGCTGGTGGAGGGCGAGCTGCTGGCCTTCGCCGCCACCGCGGGCGGCTGGGAGAACCTGGAGCGCGACCCGTCCGAGGTCTTCGCCCTGGAGTACGCGCGCGAGGCGAGGCTGCTGGAGCGGGCGCCGCAGGCGGCGCGGACCGGGGTGGCGGCGCGGCTGGTGCTGGCGGCGGACCAGTTCATCATCGACCCGGTGGCGCGCCCGGCGGACGAGGCGTGGGCGCGCGCCAGCGGGCAGGACGCCCGGTCCGTGATCGCCGGCTACCACTGGTTCACCGACTGGGGCCGGGACACCATGATCTCGCTGGAGGGCCTGGCGCTGTGCACCGGCCGGCTGCGCGAGGCGGGCGCCATCCTCCGGACCTTCAACCACTCGGTGCGCGACGGGCTGCTGCCCAACCTGTTCCCGGAGGGCGAGGGCGAGGGCCTCTACCACACCGCGGACGCCACCTTGTGGTTCTTCCACGCCATCAGCCGCTTCGTGGAGGCCTCGGGCGAGCTGGAGCTGGTGCGGGACCTCTGGCCGTCGCTGGAGAAGATCGTCCAGCACCACCTCCAGGGGACGCGGTTCAACATCAAGGTGGACCCCGGGGACGGCCTGCTCTCGCAGGGCGAGGACGGGTACCAGCTCACCTGGATGGACGCCAAGGTGGGCGACTGGGTGGTGACGCCGCGGCGCGGGAAGGCGGTGGAGATCAACGCGCTCTGGTTCAACGCGCTCCGGCTGATGGCGGGCTGGGCGCACGCGCTGGGCAAGGACGCCCGGCCCTACCTGGCCGCGGCGGAGCGCGCGCAGGGCGCCTTCAACCGCCGCTTCTGGAACGAGTCCGATCGGTGCCTGCTGGACGTGGTGGACGGCCCGGGCGGGACGTGCGAGGCGGCCCTGCGGCCCAACCAGATCTTCGCCATCTCGCTGCAGCACCCGGTGCTCAGGCGCGACCGGTGGGAGCCGGTGCTGGAGACGGTGCGCGAGCACCTGGTCACGCCGGTGGGCCTGCGCTCGCTCTGCACCTGGGACACCGCGTACCGGCCCAGGTACGACGGCGACCTGCGGGCGCGCGACGCCGCCTACCACCAGGGCACGGTGTGGGCCTGGCTGCTGGGGCACTTCCTGGACGCCTGGCTGAAGGTCCACCCGGAGCGGGAGGAGGCGCGGCGCTGGCTGGACGGGCTGGACCGCCACCTCGAGGAGGCGTGCCTGGGGCAGATCTCGGAGATCTTCGACGCCACCGAGCCCTTCCGCCCCCGCGGCTGCATCGCCCAGGCGTGGAGCGTGGCGGAGGCGCTGCGCGCCTGGATCAAACTGTACGGGTGAGCTCCGGCTCCGGCTCCGGCTCCGGCCGGGGCGGCGGCAGGGTCTCCGGGAGCGGCCGGCGCGGGAGCACCACGGTGAAGACGGATCCGCCGCCCTCGCGGCGGGTGACGGAGATCTTCCCCCCGTGGGCCTCGGCGATCTGCCGGGCGATGTACAGCCCCAGGCCCAGGCCGCCGTAGTGGCGCACCGAGACGGCGCGCTCGAAGCGCTGGAAGATGCGCCCCGCGTCCTCCGGGTCCACGCCGATCCCCTGGTCGGCGACGGAGAGGCTGACGGAGTCGCCGTCCGGCTGGACCTCCACCACCACCGGGTGGCCCGGCCCGTATTTGATGGCGTTGGAGAGGAGGTTGGTGGCCACCTGCTCCACCCGCGAGCGGTCCCACACGCCCCGGGCGCCCTCCCCCAGCCGCAGCTCCAGGGCGCAGCCGGCGCGGGCGGCCTCCTCCTGGAAGCGCTCCGCCACCTCGCGCGCCACCTGGGCGAGGTCCAGCTCCTCCAGCTCCAGGCTCATCCGGCCGCTGGCGATGCGCGACACGTCCAGCAGGTTCTCCACCAGCTTGGACAGCCGGTGCGTCTGCCTCAGCGCCACGTCGATCCGCTCCGTCATCCGCTCGTCCCCCAGCTTGTCCACGCTGCGGCGGAGCGCCTCCAGCTGCAGGCGCAAGGGGGTGAGCGGCGTGCGCAGCTCGTGCGAGGCGATGGAGAGGAACTCGTCGCGGGCGCGGATGGCCTCGGTGAGCTGGCGCTCGATCCGCTTGCGGTCGGTGATGTCCAGCACGGTGCCGATCAGCCGGTGGAGCGGGAGCACCTCGCTCACCGTGCGGCGGGCGTGCACCTCGATCCAGTGCTCGGCGCCCTCGCGGGCGGTGCGCAGCTCCACCCGCAGCTCGGAGCCGCCGCCGCTCTCCGCCGCCATCAGGAACGCCGCCGCGCGCCCGCGGTAGTCGGGGTGGACGCGCTGGAGGAAGCGCTCGTAGGGGACGGCGCCGTCGTCCGGCAGCCAGAGCAGCTCCCGGCACTGGGCGTCGCAGCGGAGCAGGCGGCTCTCGGGCGACAGCTCCCAGGTCCCCAGCCGGGTGGCCGCCACCGCCAGGCGGAGGCGCTCCTCGCGGTCGCGCAGCTCGTCCTGCTGCTGCGCGTTGGCGATGGCGAGGGCGGCCCGGTCCGCCAGGTCCTGGAGCAGCGTGGAGTCCTCCTCGGTGTACTCCTCCGGGCCGCGGCGGGTGCAGATCAGCGCGCCCAGCACCCGGCCGCGGAGCACGATGGGCGACCCCAGCAGGCTGGTGGAGCTGGCCGCCGGGATGGCGTCGCGGAGCGCGGAGGGGCGCACCTGGCGCTTCACCTCCTCCGCGCTGGCCCGCGGGATCAGCATCCCGTGGCGCGCGCTCAGCACCTGGCCGGTGAGGCCGTCGAAGGCGCTGCCCGGGACGCGGACCGCCTCGCGCAGCCGCTCGTTGAGCTCCGGGTCCCGGTGGAAGAAGCCCGCGGTCTGCACCTGGGCGCCGTCGGCGGAGAGGAGGCGGACCGCGCACGAGTCGCCCATCCGCTCCGCCACGGTGCGGGCCAGCGTCTCGTACAGCCGGTCCGGAGAGAGCGTGGCCTGGCTGAGCACCCGCGAGACCTCGGCCAGGATCTGCAGCCGCTGGGCGGAGGCCTTGAGGGCGGAGACGTCGCGCATCGCGCCCACCACGCGCAGCGCGTGGCCCTCGCGGTCCCGCAGGAAGTAGGCGCGGTCCTCCACCCAGGCCCAGGAGCCGT
>Ga0075421_100006838_pt1 | contig 13933 bp, 11 predicted proteins | sample SoiMetdeltSBSDD5_FD_75292 | JGI IMG/M metagenome (GOLD analysis project Ga0075421, IMG submission 75292) | Bulk soil microbial communities from a Populus tree surrounding site in Tennessee, USA - Soil MetaG P. deltoides SBSDD5 | ecosystem: Environmental > Terrestrial > Soil > Tree plantation...
GGATTCAAGGACGAGAAGGTGTGGATCGACGAGAACGCCAACCCGCACAGCGACGCGCTCCACGTCGTCGAGCGCTGGACCAGGCCCGACTTCGATCACATTCACGTCGAGACACTGATCGAGGATTCGAAGTTCTACACGAGGCCGTTCACGTATTCGCGAACCTGGGTGCTCGGCGCGCCTGACGAAGAGCTTCAGGAGTACGCCTGCAGCGAGAACAACGTCGATGCCGCGCACCTGGGCTTCGGCCCGGGACCGATTCGGCCTGATGGCACGCGAGGCTATATCGACCCGGCGCCGCTGCCGCCGCCGCTTCCAAGGAAGTAGGGCGGGCACGTCCCGTGGACGCGCCTGTGCAATTCGATGAAACTTGACATCTCAGCGGATACCACCGTACAACAGTAGGCGCTGATGTCGCGGTTTCCTCTCTGCTCGTGTTGTCCCTGCTGCGCGTGCGCATGTTGTTGCACGTGTATGCAGCCGACGACGAGCAGGTGAGACGGCCGAGCGTTAGATCCTTCCAGTAAGTTCCGTCGCTTCTCTCCTCACAGTCGATCGGCTGACCCCTTCACTGAGGTCCCAGGCAACTGTGTGGTCTGTCTCCAGTGGCGAGACAGGGCAAAGAGGAGAGAACGGAATGTTTCGCGGAATTGTGCTGGTGTTCGTCGCGCTGATGACACCAGCCCTCGTGTTCAGTCAGTCATCGATCGGCACGCTTTCCGGCGTCGTTCGGGATTCATCCGGCGGCGCGATTCCCGGTGCCACGATTCGCATCGTCAATGCGGCGACGAACGTCTCCATGGAGTTCGTCAGCGACGGGCAGGGTGCGTATCGATCGGAACCGCTGGCCGCGGGCCGCTACCGCGTCGAGGTCACGCTGGACGGATTCGAGCCCGTGACGCGCGAGATCGTCGTCGACCTCGGACAGGTCGCGGCCGCCGACTTCACGCTGGAGCCGGCGCGTCTCTCCGAGGCGGTGGTCGTCACGGCTCGCCGCGTTGAAGAGACCGTCCAGGAAGTTCCCATCCCCGTGTCGGTGGTGTCCGGCAACCTGATGGCCGATGCCGGCGCCTTCAATGTGAATCGTCTCAAGGAGATGATTCCCACCGTCCAGTTCTATTCGACCAATCCCCGTAACTCGTCGATCAACGTGCGCGGGCTCGGTGCGCCTTTCGGTTTGACCAACGACGGCATCGAACCCGGTGTCGGCCTCTATATCGACGGCGTGTTCTATTCGCGGCCGGCGTCGGCGACGCTCGACTTCCTCGATGTCGAGCGTGTCGAGGTGCTGCGCGGACCGCAAGGCACGCTGTTCGGCAAGAACACCACGGCTGGCGCGATCAACGTCACGACGAAGAAGCCGACGTTCTCGCGCGAGACCGACGTCGAGGTCAACTACGGGAACGTCGGGTTCGTGCAGGGCAAAGCGTCAATCTCGGGCCGGCTGTCCGACACGCTGGCCGGACGTCTGTCGTTTTCGGGCACGACGCGTCAGGGCATGGTACGCAACGTCGTGAACGGGAACGATCTGAACGGGCTGAACAACGCCGGGGTGCGCGGCCAGGTCCTGTTCGCGCCGTCGGATCGCACGGCTGTCACCCTCTCGCTCGATCACACGCGACAGCGTCCCGAAGGGTACACGCAGGTCGTGGCCGGCGTGGCGCCGACGCTGCGCGACGCCAATCGCCAGTACGCGCAGATCGCCGCCGACCTGGGATACACGCCGCCGAGCTTCAACGCGTTCGATCGCGTCACCGACATCGATACGCCGCTGCGCTCGAATCAGGACATGGGCGGCGCGTCGTTGAACATCGAGCGGAAGGTGGGCCGCGGCCGGATCACGTCGACGACCGGCTGGCGCTACTGGAACTGGGATCCGTCCAACGATCGCGACTTCATCGGCCTCGCCGTGACTCCGGTCTCGGCAGCGCCGTCGAGTCAGCGGCAGTGGACGCAGGAAGTTCGCTACGCCGGCGATCTGACGGACAACATCGGCATCGTCGTCGGAGCGTTCGCCTTCCATCAGGGGATCGACTCCGACCCGTCGTTCAAACAGGAGCAGGGTGCGGCGGCGGCGCGCTTCCTGCTCGCGCCCAGCGCCGCGGCGGCCACGCCCGGCCTGCTCGACGGCTACGGATTCAATCAGTATCTGAAGTTCCGCAACGTGAGCGCGGCCACGTTCGGTCAGTTGGAGATCTCGCTGACCGATCGCCTGCGCGTGCTGCCCGGCCTGCGCTTCAACTACGACCAGAAGGAAGTGGACTTCGATCAGCAGATCTACGGTGGCCTGCAGACGACCGACCCGGCGCTGATTGCGCTGCAGCGCTCGGTGCTGGCACCGCAGAAGTACGCCGCCGACGTGAGCGACAACAATCTGTCGGGACAGATGACGGTCGCCTATCGGCTGCTGCAGAGCGTCAACGCATTCGGCACTTACGCCACTGGCTTCAAGTCGGTGGGTCTCAATCTCAACGGCGTCCCGACTGACGCGCAGGATCGTCCGGTGCTGTCGGCGGCGACGGTGAAACCCGAAGACGTCCACCACGTCGAGTTCGGCGTGAAGACGACGCCGTTCCGCGGCGCCACCGCGAATGTCACGGTGTACAACACCGACATCAAGGACTATCAGGCGCAGGTGGTGAACGCGAGTGTCGGCGTGCTTCGTGGGTATCTTGCCAACGCCGAGAAAGTGCGCGTCCGCGGCATCGAGTTCGATGGCTCGGCGCGAGCGACCAGGCATCTGTCGTTCTACGGCGCGGCCGCGTACACCGATGGCCGGTACATCACGTTCCGCGATGCGCCGCCGCCGGTCGAGGACACCGGTGGTCCGCAGGTGAAAGACATCTCGGGTTCGCTGCTGCCGGGTATCTCGAAGTGGGCCGGATCGTTTGGCGCCGAGTACTCGGACCCGTCGCGTCTGCTGGGTCGCTCTGGCGACTTCTTCGCCGCGCTCGATACGAGCTACCGGTCGTCGTTCTCGTCGAGCCCCAGCGCCTCCCGCTATCTCATCGTCGACGGCTATTCACTTGTGAACGCGCGTGTCGGCTTCCGCTGGACGGATGGCTGGACCGTGTCGTTGTGGTCGCGCAATCTGCTCGACAAGGATTACTTCGAGCTGCTCACAGCGGCGCCGGGCAACACCGGTCTCTTCGTCGGCCAGCCCGGCGACGGCCGGACGTTCGGCGTGACGCTACGAATGGCACTTCGCGCACGCTAGGGTTCGAACCATGGACTACGCACTACCACTCGTCGCCATCACACTCGCGGCGGCGATCGTCAACGGCGCGCTCGGCTACGGGTTCTCGTCGATCACCGTGCCGCTCGCGCTGTTGTTTCTCACCAACCGCGTCCTCAATCCGGCACTGGTGCCGATCGAGGTGGCGCTCAACGCCTACGTGCTGTGGGTGAACCGGGCGGCGCTGGTGAACGTGTGGCGGCGGGTGCTGCCGATCGTGATCGGCCTGGCGCCTGGCGTGCTGATCGGCACCGCGCTGGTGTCGCAGGTCAATCCCGGCTGGCTCAAGTTCGGCACGTTCATCGTGCTGCTCCCGCTGATCCTGGTGCAGGCCGCCGGCTATCGTCGTCCGATCAAGTCCGAGCGCTCGGTGGGTCTCGCGTTCGGCGGTGGCGTTGGCGTGCTCTATTCGGTGACGACGATCTCGGGTCCGCCGCTGGCGGTCATGCTGAGCAACCAGGGCCTGACCAAGACCGACTTCCGCGCCGCACTCGGCTTCATTCGTCTCGCCGAGTCATCGTTCACGGCGGTGGCGTACTACTACGCCGGGCTGTACACCGTCGAAAGCTTCGCGCTGATTCCCTACATCCTGCCCAGCATCCTCGTGGGCGTGCCGATCGGCGCGTTCCTCATTCAGCGCATCCGGCCAGAGACATTCCGCCGCGTGTGTATGAGCTTCGATGCCTGGGTCGTCGGCTTCGGTCTGTCCACGCTGCTGCAAAGCCTCGGTCTGGTCGAGAGCAACCTCGCGTATCTCGTCCTGTTCGGCGTCGGCATCCTCGACACGTGGCTGCTGTATCGGTTCTTCACCGTGCAGCTACCGAGCGCAAAACGCCTCGACGAATTGAGTGCGGCTCCGCCTAGCCGGGTGACTGCGTTAGGCCGCTGAGGAAGCGGAGGACGCGGAGGGAAGACAACGCAGAGGTCGCTGGGAGGCAGAGGCACGCGGAGACGGCCGCTGGTGGACCCGCGCTCCGCGCGGCGTGGATCGAGAGGGTCTTCAAGAACACAAGCCACATGAATCGACCGGCTAGTGTTCTTGGAGACCCTCTCGATCCATGCGCCGGCCCATGGGGCCGGCGGTCCACCAGCGCCTCTGCGTTCTCCCGCGCCTCGGCGTTCTCCGCGATAGTCTTCCTCGGCGTTCTCTGCTACCGGTACGCTGCTGCCTGGATGCCGTACAACTCCGAGTACTGGCCACGCTTCGCTATCAGTTCCTCATGTGGCCCGACTTCGACGACCTTCGCACCGTCGAGGACGACGATGAGATCGGCCATGCGCACGGTGGAGAAGCGGTGCGAGACGAGGAGCGTGATGCGGCCGTTGTCGTTGCGTGCCGCCCCGCTTTGAGGAGAGGAACCGCCGCGGGTTGCCGCCGCGTAGCGTTCGAACAGTGCATGTTCGGTTTCCGCGTCGAGCGCCGCGGTCGGCTCGTCGAGGACGAGGACCAGCGGCTCGTCGCGCATGAACCCCCGCGCCAGCGCGAGCTTCTGCCATTGTCCGAACGAGACATCGACGCCGCCCGGCCACGTCGGCCCGAGCTGCGTCTCCAGGCCGGCGGTGAGCTTGACGATCACTTCTTCGGCGCCGGCCCGGTTCACTGCGGTCATCACCGCGGCCGGCTCGTCCAGCCGCGGCACGTCGCCGACGCCGATCGTCTGGCGCGCCTTGAACTCGAAGCGGAAGAAATCCTGAAATGCGCCGGCCAGACGCGATCGCCATTCCTCGGCGCGCATCCGCGCGAGCGGCGTCTCGTCGACGAGAATCGATCCCGATCGCGGCTCATACATCTTCGCGAGCAGCTTGACCAGCGTCGTCTTACCGGCGCCGTTCTCGCCGACGATAGCCACGACTGCGCCCGCCGGCAACATCAGGTTTACGTCGTCGAGGACCAGGCGTTCGGTGCCTGGATACGCGAACGAGACATGATCGAAACGAATCCCGCGCGTGATACGCGCGGGCACCGGCAGATCGGCTCTCGCGGCGACAGCCGCGGCATAGTCCTCGAGCCAGGCGAGACGAACCGCACCGTACATCCAGAAGCCGGTGAGGAACCCGATTTCTCCGACCGTCGCGCCGACGTAGGCCGAGAGCCGTGCGCCCGCGGCGAGCACCAGCAGCACGCCGCTCGCCGGCGCTCGCAGGATTGACGAGACGAACACGACCGCGCCGACGTACGCCGCCGCGAAGATGGCCCAGGCGAGCGTGTGCCAGAGCGCCGTTCGCCAGCGGACCGCGCCGATCGGACGATAGCCGTGCTCCCATGCCAGCCGCCGATCGGTGACGAGACTGCCGCCGATACCCGCCATGCGCACCTCTTTCGCAGGTGCGGCCGTCGTCGCGACGGTAAAGAGGTGGCGCGCCAGCCGGCTGCTCTGTGCGCTCCGCTCCTGCACGCCGCGTTCGACCCGTGGCCGCCACGTCGACGTCAGTGCGATGGGGATGGCGAACACCGCCAGCAGGATGAGCGCCGGGTGCACCGACATCAGCAGCGCGATCGTGACGACGAGCCGCAGGATCCATCCGCAGGTCGCGAAGACCGACATGTACATGTGGTCGAGCACGAACACCTGGTTCCGCAGCATGTCGAGGAGATCGAGGTAGTCGGGTCTCTCCTGATGGGCGATCGTCGCAACTGTCGCCTGCAGGCGCGCGACGTGCGACTCGAGCGCGATCGTGATCTTGTCGCGGAAGCGCCGTTGTACGCGCGTGCTCACGGTACGGAGGAACCATGTCGCCGCCGCCGACACGCCCAGGCCGACCGCCGCGGTGGTCACCAGGCCAGGTCTGCTTTCGAGCACGCCCTTCCCGAGGAGCATGAGCCACAACGCCAGCAGCGCATCCGGCAGTGCGGCCAGCTGCGACAGCAGGAACGCGGAGAGCATCAGACGCGGCTCGTGGCGGTAACCCAGCTTGCACAACCGCCACATCGATGGCAGCGCCGGCGGCAACTTGGTGCTGACGTCCGCGACGGAGGGGCCGCCTTCACGCGGCCCGGGATTAGGTGAGGACGTCATACGTCATGTCCTCCTCCCCTTCGATCACGCCGAACCGCTGTGCCTGCAGATCGAACATCGTGCGATAGCGCCCGCCTTTGGCCATGAGCTCGTCGTGCGTGCCCAGCTCGATCACCCGGCCATGTTCGACGACGCAGATGCGGTCGGCATGGCGGACGGTCGAGAAGCGGTGCGAGACCAGTATGGTCGTGCACGACCGCGTCGCGCCAAGGATGCGATTGAAGATCTCGGCCTCGCCGCGAACGTCGAGCTGTGCGGTGGGCTCGTCGAGGATGACGACGCGGGCACCCGTCTGCACCGCGCACAGCGCTCGTGCCAGCGCGACTCGCTGCCACTGGCCGCCCGAGAGATCGGTGCCGCCGGCATAGCCGCGCGACAGCACCGTGTCGAGTCTGGCCAGCTTCGTCGCGCCGGCGGCCTCGAGCGCGTCATGAATCTCCGCGTCGGGCGCGCCGCCTGGCGCGACGTTGTCGCGCAGCGGCAGCTCGAAACGTGTGAAGTCCTGGAACACCGCGGTGACGCGCGTGCGCCACGCGCCGACGTCGAATTCGCGGACGTCGATCCCGTCGATCTCGATCGCGCCCGATTGCGGGTCGTAGAACCGGCACAGCAGCTTGGCGAGCGTGGTCTTGCCGGCGCCGTTCTGTCCGACGATGGCGATCGACGAACCGGCCGGAATCGTGAGATCGAAGTTCTCGAGGACCGGCGCGCCGCCGGGATAGGCGAACGTCACGTTGCGGAAGCGGATCTCGCGAGCCGGCACACGCTGGGCCTCGCGATCGCCTGAGGGCAGCGCACCGGTCGGCGCCATCGCCGGTTCCAGCTTGAGCACCGCCGCGACCGGGGCCGAGGCTCCGTCGAGCGCCCAGTTCAGACCGCCGAACGCGATCATCGAGGCGCCGATGGCGCACTGCGCAAAGACCACGACGCGGCCGAGATCGATCCGCCCGTTCAGGACGTCGAGGCCGAGCGACCAGAAGACGATCACATTCGCGACGACCACGATCAGCAGGCTGAGCGTGACCGGCCGTTCGCGAAGCCGCGTCGCGTGGTACTGCAGGTCGTGCAGCCGTGTGCGCCGCGAGACGAACCGATCGATCACCCAATCGGCAAGACCGAACAGCCTGAGCTCCTTGCTGGCCGGCGAGTCCACCGCGATGCGATAGGCATAGTCGGCATCGCGCTGCGCGCTGCGCACGTCGTCGGTATTGCGATCGCGCCAGACGGCGCTTTCGCGCAGCAGCCAATGCGTCGACAGCCATGCGCCGCCGAGCAGCAGCGGCGCCCACCACGTGTAGGTGGCGAGCACGGCGACCGATGACAGACCACCGATCAGCTCGACGAGGCCTCCGGCGATGAAGTCCATCGAGATCGAGAGCGGGGGACCGGTCATGCCCAGATCGAAATCGCGCGCGACGGTCAGGTCGGCGGTGAGCTTGGGATCCTCGAGGTGGCCGATGCCCGGCGGACGCACGCAGGCTTCGGTGAGTCGATCGTAGAGCCACGCGGCCGCGCGGTCACCGAGGTTGGCGCTGATGACCTGATGGATCGGCGCGAGGACCTGCAGCAGGACGAAGGCGACGCCGACCAGCGTCAGTGCCTCGGTCAGGCTCGTACCCTGCTGGACCGCCGTGACGAGCTGGCCCATGGCGATGGCGAACACGGCGGGCAGAATGCCGCGGACGATGAGGACAAGCCACCAGGCGACGGCCAGCCCTGCGCCGGCGCGCGGCAGAACGGCGAAGAACTGCCATTCCTTCCGTGCAAAGAGGCTGTGCAGGCTCATAAGGTTCTTAGACGGCGGACAAAGGATAACCGTCAGGGGGCCGGTCAAAAAGAACCACTCGAGAGATCCAAGGCCGTATAATCCACCGCCGAGGGTGCCTATGTTCCGCTCGCCGGTTCGCCCCCTTCTTACGGGTCTCATCTGTTGCGTGGCGGCGTTGACGCTTGCCGCGCGTGCCTCGACAGGCCCCGGCCCCGCCTCCTGGGTTGACGATCTTGCGCCAATCACGAAGACGGATTGGGGTTACGACCGGGCTGCTCACCTCATCGAACGCGCCGGCTTTGGCGCGACTCCGGACGAGATTGACCGTCTCGCGGCGCTGACGCCCGAGCAGGCCGTGGCGCAGCTCGTGAACTACGACTCGATCGACAACAGTGCGCTGAAGCCGTTCGACGAGTCCGGCATCTGGGATCGCGGAATGGATCCCTTCCCGCCCAGCCGCGCCGAGGCCGTACGGCTCGCACGCGAGAAGGGTGAAGGACTTGGCGAGAAGATGCTGCCGCCCGGCTCGCCGCGGCGGCTCCAGCCCATCGTCGACAAGTTTTTCTACGGCCTGTACGCCAACCAGATCGAGACGCAGCGCCTCGGGCTGTGGTGGGCGAACCGGATGATGGCGACGCGCCGCCCGCTCGAAGAGAAGCTGACGCTCTTCTGGCATGGCCACTTCGCAACTGGTGAGAACAAGGTCCGCGACTACCGGATGATGCTGCAGCAGAACCTCATGCTGCGCGCGAACGCCTCGGGCCGGCTGCCGGATCTGTTGATCGGGATCCTCAAGGATCCCGCGATGCTGGTGTATCTCGACAACGGCGAGAACGTGAAGTCTCATCCCAACGAGAACTTCGGCCGCGAGCTGCTCGAGCTGTTCTCGATGGGCGTGGGCAACTACAGCGAGCACGACGTCCGCGAAGCGGCGCGCGCCTTCACCGGCTGGACCAACGACGTCCTGACGTACAAGTTCGATGCAACGCAGCACGACTCCGGCGAGAAGACGTTCCTCGGCCGAACCGGTGCCTTCAACGGCGACGACATCATCCGCATCATCCTCGAGCAACCGGTCACCGGCGAATTCGTCGCCGCGAAGCTCTATCGGTATTTCGTCCGCGAGGACATCTCGTCATCGGTCAAGAGCGATCTCGGTCGCCAGTTCCGTGAGAGCGGCTATCGGATCAAGCCGCTGATGACGCGCATCCTGCTGTCGAAGGACTTCTACAGTCCGGCATCCTACGCGACGCAGATCAAGAGCCCGGCGCACCTGGTGGTCTCGACCTACCGCAAGATGGGTCTTCGCGAGGTGCCGACCGTTCCCGACTTCGGCCGCATGACCGGTGGGCTTGGACAGTCGTTGTTCGACCCGCCGAATGTCGCGGGCTGGGCCGGCGGCCGCACGTGGATCACGCCGGCGACGCTGCTGCAACGCGGCAACATGTTCCGCGACGTGCTGTTCCCGGACGTGAAGAACTTCCGTCCGCCTGATCGCGCGATGTCGGCCACCGACCAGCGTGTCGGCGAGCGGCTGGCGATGGGGATGAACATCACCGAGGCGACGCGCGAGGGCGACGCCGAGTCGAACAAGATGGTCGATCGCGACGAGGACTACAACACCCGCTACGGCGGGTGGGCGGGATATCAACTGGCGTTCAAGCGCACCAAGCTGATTCCGCGACAGCCGATCTCGATCGATCTCATGGCGATGGTGCAGACGGCGAAGGCCGACACGCCCGACAAGATCGTGGATCATTTCGTCCGCCGCTTCATGCGCGTGTCGCTGGCCGACAAGGACCGCCAGGTCCTCGTGGACTTTCTGAAGAACAAGCGCGTCGACGAAGGCTCGCTGCGCGAGCTGCTCTATCTGGTGCTGAGCACTCCCGAATATCAACTGGGGTAGGCGTCATGGCGAAATGTTCATGTTCGCGTCGCGACTTTCTGGTCCGCGGGATGTATGGGATCGGCGTCGGCGGAATGCTGCCGACGATCCTGAGCCGCACGTCGGCGGCGCTCTCGGCGCAGGCGCTGCAAGGCACCAGCATCGAGAAGCATCCGAACCGCATCCTGGTGGTCGTCGAGCTCTCGGGCGGCAACGACGGCCTGAACACGGTCGTGCCCTTCGGTGACGCGGCGTACTATCGCGCGCGGCCAAAGCTCGGCATCACCGAGCGCGACGTGATCAAGGTCGCCGATGGATACGGCTTCCATCCGTCGATGGTGGGCTTCGAGCGTCTCTACAAGGACGGCCGGCTCGCCGTGGTCCACGGCTGCGGCTACGACCATCCGAGCTTGTCGCATTTCTCCTCGATGGGCTTCTGGCATACCGGTGTGCCCAACGGCGGCGAGCCGCTCGGATGGCTTGGCCGCCTGGCCGACGCCCGCTATCCGGCTGCGGCGAAGAACGTGATCGTCAATCTCGGCAACTCGCAATCGCTGGCGGTGAGGAGCCGTCAGCACTCGCCGCTCGTCTTCGACGATCCGGGCCGTTTCCGCCGCGACGGCACCGAGGAGGAGAAGCACGCACTCGGGATGTTGAGCGCGCCGCGGACGACCAGCAACTCGACCCTCGAGTTCCTCGCCTCGACGGCGAAGAACGCCACCGAGAGCTCCGACTTCGTCCGCCGTGCCTCGTCGAGCTATCGCACGCCGGTGGACTACGGGCAGGGCGGCGGGCTCGCCGGCAACCTGCAGCGCGTCGCCGCGCTCATTGCCGCGGAGATGCCGGCGCGCCTGTACTACGTCACCTACGCCGGCAACTCCTTCGACACGCACGTGCAGCAGGCGGATCTGCATACGCGGCTGTTGATGTACACGGCCGACGCCGTCCGCGGCTTCATGGAGGACGTCGCGAGGATCGGACGCGGTGACGATGTGGCGGTGATGATCTTCACGGAGTTCGGCCGCCGCGTCGAGGAGAACGGCAGTCTTGGCACCGACCATGGCACCGCGACGCCGATGTTCCTGGTGGGGAAGGGCGTGAAAGGCGGGTTCTACGGCCAGCATCCGAGCCTCACCGATCTCGATGACGGGAATATGAAGATGACGACGGACTTCAGGCGGGTGTATGCGAGCGGAATCCAGGAGTGGCTTGGCTACGACCAGACGCAGGCCGTGCTGAAGGGCACCTTTGCCCCACTGGGGGTCTTCGCATGACGAATGTCATTGCCGCGAGCGCCGCGCTGCTCGTCGCCGCGATGGTGGCCGCCCAGCAGCCGGCCGCGCCCGCGCTCGACTACGACTACTTCAAGAAGAACGTGCAGCCGGTGTTCGTGAAGCAGCGTACCGGCCACGCGCGCTGCGTGGCCTGCCACACCAACCCTGGCGCGCCGGTGTTTGGCATGGAGCCGCTCGCCAAGGGCAGCACGACGTGGAGCGAGGAAGACGCCAAGAAGAACTTCGCCGCCGTGCAGAAGATCGCCATCGCCGGCAATCCGAAGAGCATGCTGTTGATCCACCCGCTCGAGGAATCGGCCGGCGGCGATTTCTATCACAGCGGCGGCAAGCATTGGACCTCGCAGAGCGATCCCGAGTGGCAGCTCTTGCGGAATTTCGTGATGGGGCAGACCAAATGACAAAGCTTCTTCTCGTCGCCGCCACACTCCTCTTCTGCACGATCACGATCGCCGCGCAGAACAAGGTCCGCATCATTCAGACCAACAGCGCCGGCGACAATGTCCATCTGATCGACCCGGCGACGAACAAGGTCGTCGGCGAAATCAAGGGCATCGAGGCCGGCCACGGCGCCGGCGCGTCGCCCGATGGCAAGACCATCTACGTCAGCAACGAAGCCGAGAGCACGCTCGACATCGTGGACGCCAAGACGCTGAAGGTGACGGCGAGCGTTCCGCTGACCGCCCACCCGAACAACATGGCGGTCGGCAAGGACGGCAAGTACGTCTACGTCGGCATCATCCGCAATCCCGGCGGCGTGGACGTCATCGACACCGCGACGCGTCAGAAGGTCAAGAACGTGCCGACCAAGGGCACGATCCACAACGTCTACGTGACGCCGGACGGCAAGTACGCCGTCGCCGGATCGATCGCCGGCCGGACCATCAACGTCATCGACGCCAAGACCAACGACATGGCGTTCGTCATCGACATGGATCTCGGAGTGCGGCCGATGACGTTCAACACCAATCCGGACGGATCGACGAAGTGGATCTTCGTGCAGCTCTCGGGGCTCAACGGCTTCGCGGTCGTGGACTTTGCGACGCGCAAGGAAATCCACCGCATCCAGAATCCGGATCTGCCGCCCGGCAAAGCCACCGTTCCCCAGGGATCCGATCCCTCGCACGGAATGGCCGTCACCTCCGACGGCAAGACGCTCGTCGTCTGCAGCCGGTTGAACAACTATCTGTACTCGTACTCGCTGCCCGACCTGAAGCCACTCGGCGGCGCGGAGCTCGGCGGCAAGGGCGCGGGCTGGGTCACGCTCACGCCCGATGGCAAGACCGCCTACGTCGCCAACCCGGTCACCAACGACGTCTCCGTCGTCGATGTCGCGACGATGAAGGAGACGACGCGAATCAAGGTCGGCTACGTGCCGAAGCGCAATGTGACCGTCTCGCTACAATAGCGGGATGACATCATCTCTCACGTGGGCGGCGGTTCTGCTGGTGCTCGCCGCAGCCGGATCCGCCGCGCCGCAGGCTCCTGCTCCCGATCCGGAAAGTGTCGCCGCGGGCATGCGGATCTTCAGAACCAAGGGCGACTGCCAGGCGTGTCACGGCTGGGCGGCGGACGGCCGCAAGATGGACACGCAAATGCCGGACGGCGCGAACCTGCGGACGACCAGGCTCGATCGCGAGAAGCTGATCATCGCGATCAAGTGCGGTGTTCCCGGCAAGGCGATGCCGGCATTCGATCGTCTCGCCTACAGCGACGGGCGCTGCTATGGGATGACGCAGGCGGCGCTGCAGAAACTCGGCGGCCTGCCCGATCCGCCCGCGACGCTGCAGATGCGCGAGATCGAGTCCGTCGCCGATTTCCTGTTCGCCAAGGTGGTGGGGAAGGGCCCGATGGATCGAGCCGCGTGCATCGAGTACTTCGGCTCGGAGGTCGAGGCGTGCAAGACGCTCAAATGACTCGCGCGGCTTGAGCGCGTTCGCGCGGATATGACATCATACGTAATATGAAACGGACGACGCTTTTCCTGGACGAACAGCTCGAGCACGACTTGCGCCTGCTCTCCAAGCGTAAGGGACTGCCGCTGGCGTCGGTCGTGCGCGAGGCCATGGCCCAATACGTCGTCGCCGAGAAAGCGCGCGGGCAGGGGTCGGTCCGGTTCATGGCCGCCGGTCGGAGCGGGCACTCCGACACGGCGGAACGGCAGGAGGAGCTGCTCTGGGGCGACCTCGAGCCGCATGGCGGTACGCCGCGGCAGTCGAAACCGGCACGGCCGCGCCGAGTCCGCTCGACGAGCGCTCGCCGGCGCCGGCGCTGATGCCGCTTCTCCTCGATACCGGCATCCTCTATGCGATGGCCGACGAGGACGACGCCTGGCATGAGCGCGTCGTGCGCTACCTTCGCAACAATACGGACGTGTTGATGACCCCGGTGACGGTGGTGCCCGAGGCGGCGTATCTGCTCCGCGCACGATTGGGCGCGCGGATCGAGCGTGAGTTCATCGCGTCGCTCGCGGCCCGAGAGATCGCCGTCGAGTCGCTGTCGAATGCCGACCTCGTGCGATCGGCCGCCGTGATGAGTGAACGTCCGGATGTCGGTTTCGTGGACGCCTCGGTCGTTGCCGTCGCCGAGCGATTGCGGCTCGACCGGATTGCCACCACCGATCGGCGGCATTTCTCGACGATCGTTCCCCGGCATCGGCCGGCCTTCGATCTGGTACCGTAGTCCCCATGACTCGATTCCGTTCGCTCGCGGCCCCGCTCGTGATCGCGTTGTCGG
>Ga0075421_100006839_pt1 | contig 13932 bp, 15 predicted proteins | sample SoiMetdeltSBSDD5_FD_75292 | JGI IMG/M metagenome (GOLD analysis project Ga0075421, IMG submission 75292) | Bulk soil microbial communities from a Populus tree surrounding site in Tennessee, USA - Soil MetaG P. deltoides SBSDD5 | ecosystem: Environmental > Terrestrial > Soil > Tree plantation...
CGTGCTTGTCGGCGTAGAGCGAGCCCAGCGCCTCGCCGAAGGCCTTGCTCACGCCGTAGCGGCTGTCGGGCCGCACCGTCACGTCGGTGCCGATGCGCCGGTGACGGGGGTAGAAGCCGACGGCGTGGTTGGAGGAGGCGAACACCACCCGCTTCACGCCCTTGCGGCGGGCCGCCTCGAACAGATTGTAGCAGCCGACGATGTTGGACTGCAGGATCGTCTCCCACGGCCCCTCCACCGAGAAGCCGCCGAGATGGATGATGCCTTCCATGCCGTCGACGGCGGCCTCCACCTGCGCCGGGTCGGCCAGGTCAGCCCGCACGAACGCCTCGCCGGCGTCGAGATCGGCCGGCGTCCTCACATCGCTCAGCCTGAGCTCGTACTCCGTCCCCAGCAGCTTGCGCAGGCGGCGTCCCACATCGCCCGCGGCTCCGGTCAGCAGCACCCGCTTCATCTGCCCTTTCCCTCTCGCCGTTTGCTCGTGCGCCCCGCCGTCGGGCGCGGTCCGATCGCGGGCAGCTCGCGCTCGGCCAGCCGGCGGTAGCGTTGCAGGCTGCGCGTCAGATGCGTGCGCATGGCCTTGCGCGCCTCCGGAACGTCGCTCTTCGCGATGGCGTCGAAGATGCGGCCGTGCTCCTCCTGGATGCGCTGCAGATACTGGCGCTGCTCGTCGGGCGAGGTGACCGACACACGCACGCTCTGGCGCGGGATGACGTGGCGCCCGAGAAACTCCAGGAGCTCGGCGATGCGCGAGTTGCCCGAGGCCCCCGCGACCGCGCGATGGAAGGCGAAGTCCTCCTCGATCGCGCCGCCGCCCTTACGCAGCGCGACCTCGACCGCGCGCAGGGCCCGCCTGATCGGCGCGAGCCGGGCGGGCGCGATGCGCTCCGCCGCCAGCGCCGCCGCCTCCACCTCGACGGCGAGGCGCAGCTCCATCACCTCGAGCACGTCGTCGATGGAGCTCAGGCCCTCCGGGTCGATGCGGAACGGCACCCGGCTCGTATCGGCGGCGACGAACGCGCCCGATCCCTGCCGGGTCGTCACGAGCCCGTCGGCACGCAGCGCTGCCACCGCCTCGCGCACCACCGTGCGGCTGACGCCCAGTGCGGCCATCAGCTCCTGCTCCGTGGGCAGGCGCGCGCCCGGCTCCAGCCAGCCGCCCCGGATGGCATCTGCGAGGCGCTTCACCACCTCGCCGGCGAGGTTGCGCTGCGGCCGCAGCGGCTGCAGCAGCGCACGCTTGTCAGCGGGGGAGCGCAAAGCTAGGTTGGCGACTTGTCGGATCACCTTACAAATCTAGCCTCGGGGCGGCGGATCGACAATCCCTCGCCCGAGGGACCAATGAGCGCACGACAAAGTGCGACGGCCAATCGGAGAGGAGGACACCATGAACCGGCGATTTCTTGCAAAACTTGCAGCAATGGCGCTCGCTGTCGGCGCAGCGGGCGTCGGGCCGACTGTGGACCCCGCCGCCGCCCAATCCAAACAGGTGCTCAAGGCCACCGACGTGCACCCCCTCGGCTATCCGACCGTGGAGGCGGTGGTGCGGATGGGCAAGAAGCTGGAGGCGGCCACCAACGGGCGCATCTCCATCCAGATGTATCCGTCGATGCAGCTCGGCGGCGAGAAGGAGATGATCGAGCAGGCACAGGTGGGCGCCTTGCAGATCGCGCGCATCAGCGTGGGGCCGATGGGGCCGATCGTGCCCGAGCTCAATGTGTTCAACCTGCCCTTCATGTTCCGCGACACCGCCCACATGGAGAAGGTGATCGACGGGCCGATCGGCGACGAGCTGCTGAAGAAGCTCTCCGACCACCCGACTGCGGGGCTCATCGGCCTGTGCTGGATGAACGCCGGCACGCGCAACGTCTACACGAGCAAGCACCCGATCAACTTGGTCGCCGACCTCAAGGGCCTCAAGATCCGCATGATGGGCAACCCGGTGTTCGTCGACACTATGAACGCGCTCGGCGGCAACGGCATCGCCATGGGCTACGACCAGCTCATCAGCGCGCTGCAGACCGGCGTCGTCGACGGCGCGGAGAACAACGAGCCGAGCTACGCCACCGGGCAGCACTACCGCTACGCCAAATACTACTCCAAGACCGGGCACCTGATGATCCCCGAGATCCTCGTGTTCTCCAAGAAAAGCTGGAACGCGCTCGCGAAGGCGGATCAGGACCTGATCGCCAAGCTCGCCAGGGAGGCCCAGCAGGAGGCGCGCGGCCTCTGGTACGAGATGGAGAAGAAATCGCTGGACGACATGAAGAAGGCCGGGGCCCAGGTCAACGATATCGCGGACCGTACCCCGTTCCAGGCGGCGGTGAAGCCGGTGTGGGACAAGTACGGCGGCCAGCATGCGGAGCTCATCAGGCGCATCCAGGACGTGAAGTAGACCCGTCATCCCGGACGGACCCCGGATCAAGTCCGGGCGAGCCACAGGGCGAGCAACGCTCCGATCCGGGACCTCGGGAGGTTCGACTCGTTGACGGAGGTCCCGGATAGTCTCGCCCCGGATCAAGTCCGGGGCTCGACTTCCGGGATGACGGGTGGAAGGGGGGAGCCTGTGCAAGCCAGCTACATTCGGCTGATGGACGCGATCCACGCCGCCAGCGTGTTCGTTGCCGGCGCGTGTCTCGTCGTCATCACGCTCATCATCCCCTACGGCGTGTTCTGCCGCTATGTCCTCAACAGCGCCGCGTCCTGGCCCGAGCCGGCGGCGGTGCTCCTGATGATCGTGCTGTCGTTCTTCTCTGCCGTAGTGTGCTACCGCGAGCATCTCCACATCGGCGTCGCACTGCTTCCCAACGCTCTCTCCGGCCTTCCCAAGATCCTGCTCGGCTGGTTCATCGAGCTCGCCATGCTCGGCACCAACCTGTTCATGCTCTGGTACGGCACCAAGCTGGTGCTGACGACGTGGCACCAGAGCATCGCCGAGTTCCCGCTGCTATCGGTCGGCGTCACCTACCTGCCGATTCCCCTCGGCGGGTTCGTCACCATCCTGTTCGTGATCGAGCGGCTGTGGACGAGCTCGTTCTTCGGCGTGCCCCCGGAGCAGGCCGTCAGCGCCGCCGTGGAGTGATCGGAGCAGCGGGCACAGATCATGGATGTCCTCGTTCTGATCGGCAGCTTCACGGCGCTGTGTCTGCTGGGCATGCCGGTCGCCTATGCGCTGGGCCTGTCGGCGATCGTCGCGGCCGTGTGGATCGACCTGCCGCTCGAAGCCATCATGATCAAGACATCCGACGGCATGGATGATTTCCCGCTGCTCGCCATCCCGTTCTTCATCCTCGCCGGCGCCATCATGGCCGAGGGCGGCATGGCCGAGCGCATCATCAACCTGGCCAAGGTGTTCGTGGGCTTCATCCGCGGCGGGCTGGCGCTCGTCAACATCCTGGCATCGACCATGTTCGGTGCCATCTCGGGCTCGTCCGTCGCCGACACCGCCTCGATCGGCTCGGTCATGATCCCGCAGATGATCCGGAACGGCTATCCGCGCCTGTTCGCCGTCAACGTCACCATCTCGGGCTCGCTGCAGCCGCTCCTGATCCCGCCTTCGCACAACGCGGTGATCTATTCGCTCGCCGCCGGCGGCACGGTGTCGGTGTCCCACCTCTTCATGGCGGGCGTCATCCCCGGTCTCCTGCTGGGGCTGTCGCTGATGCTGCTCTGCCTGATCATTGCGCGGCGGCAGAATTTCCCCAAGGGGGAGGTGATCGGCCCGCGCGCGGCGCTCTGCATCGCCTGGCAGGCGCTCTGGGGCCTCGTCACAGTGGTCGTCATCCTCGGCGGCATCCTTTCGGGCATCTTCACGCCCACCGAATCCGCGGCCGTCGCCTGCGTCTACGCCTTGCTGGTGACGATGTTCATCTACCGCGACTACAAGTGGCGCGAGCTGCCGGTGCTGGTCGGACGGGTGGTGCGCACGGTCGGCATGGTGATGATCATGATCGGCTTCTCGGTGGCGTTCGGCTACATGATGGCGCTGATGCGTGTGCCGGCCCGCGCCACCGAGTTCTTCCTCGCCGTCTCCAGCGACAAGTACACCTTCCTGCTCTACGTGAACCTGCTGCTGCTGTTCCTCGGCACCTTCATGGACCTGGCGCCGATGCTCCTGATCTGCACGCCGATCTTCCTGCCGGTCATCAAGCAGTTCGGCATCGACCCCGTGCACTTCGGCATCGTCATGATCCTCAACCTCGGCATCGGCCTCTTAACGCCGCCGGTGGGACCGACCATGGTGGTGGGCTGCGCGATCGGCAAGGTCTCGATGGAGGCGGTGTCGCGCTCGATCCTCGTCTTCTACATCCCGATGCTGATCGTGCTGGTGCTCGTCACCTATGTGCCCGCGCTGACGCTATGGCTGCCCTCGCTGCTGCTGCGATGATCCGCGCGCGGGGCGTCCCGCGGTCTATTGGCTATCCGATATAAATTATCGGCTGCCTTCGAGCCAAGTGGCGCACGCGCCACGATCGGGCCCGCGGGCGCGGTCGCCTGTCCTTTTCCACAGTCATGAACCCATTGCCTCGGGCGAGGGGTGCTACATCTGCACGCGCAGGCAAGCGATCCTTCCAGAGATCGATTGTGAGCGGGGCAAGAGCGATGCAGGACCTCTACACCGTGTTACACGTTGCGCCGGAGGCCAGCGGCGCGGAGATCAAGGCCGCCTTCCGCAACATGGCGAAGACCTGTCACCCCGATATGAAGCCGGGGGACCGCAAGGCCGAGGCGGCCTTCCAGGAGGTCAAGCGCGCCTACGAGCTGTTGAGCAACCCCGAGGCGCGCAAGGTCTACGACGAATTCCTGGCGAGGCGGCGTGCGGCGAAGCGGCGACGGCTGCGGCGCGCGGCGGCGACCATGTCGGCCTCGTTCGTACTGACCGCAGTGACCGTCCTCGGTGCGATGATCTGGCTCCAGAACGGCGGCGCCCTCTCCGCGCGCGAGCTGGCCGAGGTGCCCGGGCAGAGCGGGTCGCTCGATGTGACGCGCGCTGTGCCGCCGACGGCCGGCAAGAACCTGCCGGCGGCGAGATCGAAGGCGCCGGGACAGCGCGCCGAGGCCGATCACCGAAAGGCCGAGTGAACCATGAGGAAGACGTCGGCGGAGGCAATCGCACCCACGACCATCGTCATGAAGCGGGTTTGCGCCCCCACGAAGGGCACCACCGCGAACAGGATCGCCATGAGCATGCCAAGCGGCACCGTCAGCAGCGGCGTGTGACCGATGTCGGGCCCGCCCGCCATCAGGAAGGCCGCGACGACGCCGAAGCAATAGCCGCAGGGCAGCGCGGCGAGAACGGCCGCAATCGTGAGCCGCGTATCGCCGCAGCCCGCCGACGGCCAAAGGAGCGCTTCCAAGCGCGAGATCCGAAGCAACCGCATCTGCAGCCCGCCTCTGCTTCCTCGAGCCGATCCCCGCTACCGCGGCCCCGGCTCTTCGTTCGTGCTTCAAACGTCTCGACCGCTCGACTCCGTCGGTCGCCGTGAGCGCGAAAAAGGTTCATCGCGTCAGGCGAAGATTTTTCCTGCCAAGGAGGCACAAACCTTCGAGGTTTCATCCCCTGCGCTCCCGAAGATGGTCGGGACTTTGCGCACCGCTCGCCGAGCGCTCCGAGCGAATGCGAATTGTGGAGAAAGTCGTCCGGGGCCCAAGATTGGGCGGGAGCCGTGGCCGACGGCGCTGGCATGCCCCACAAGAGCATGATCGTCCGCTCCAGCATTTCCGTTCATTGCACCCGCATACCGAGTGCGGGGCCCCGCGATGGCGACGGCGCGGGCGGCGCGCAATGTTGCCAGCGCGCGGCCGAGGCCGGCTGATCCGGCGTCAGCCCGTCCTCGACCTCCTCGCAGGCGCTGAGCGCCTTCTGCAGGAGCGCCGCCTTCGGACAGGCCGCCCCGGAGCGGCTGCCGCAGCCGCGGTCGTCGCCCAGGCACACGGGTCATCGGGCGGTTGAAGCACTCGATTGACGGCACCGCATTCTTCCGGTCCGATGGGTGCTGCCCGAGCGACAAGGGGGGCGCCCGCCACATGACCTGGTCGATCATAGCTCGCGACGCGGCGACCGGCCGGATCGGCATCGCGGTTGCCACGAAGTTCTTTGCCGTGGGCGCCCTGGTGCCGCACATCGCGGCCGATGCGGGGGCGGTCGCATCCCAGGCCTTCATCAATCCGTTCTACGGCCCCAGAGGGCTCGCCATGCTCGAAAGAGGCGCGAGGGCGGAAGAGGTGGTCGCCCGGCTGACTGCCGAGGATGCCGGCCGCCGGAACCGCCAGGTGCACCTCATGGACCGGGAGGGCCGCTTTGCCGCCTACACCGGCGAGGCCTGCATCGACTGGTGCGGCCACCTCCTTCACGGCTCGTTCTCCGTGGCAGGCAACATGCTGGCGGGGCCGCAGGTGCTCGCCGAGACGGTGCGCGCCTACGACGCGCAGGCAGACGTGCCGTTCGCCCGGCGCCTCCTTGCCGCCATGCGGGCTGGCGAGGCCGCAGGCGGCGACAAGCGGGGCAAGCAGTCGGCGGCGTTGCTGATCCACGACGGCGAGGACTACCCGCTCTATGACCTGCGCGTCGACGATCACGCCGATCCGCTGGCCGAGCTGGCGCGCCTGCTCGAGGTGGCGCACGAGCGCTGGGTGCATTTCCGGCGCTCGATGCCGAGCCGCGCCGAGCCCTCCGGTCTCATCGACCGCAGCAACCTCGAGGGGCTCGTCGCCCAGTCGATCGCGGAGGGGTACGAGTGAGCCGCGGTCGTCTGCTTGCCGTTGCCGATCTCCGCGTCGTCTTCGAGGGCGACCGCGGCAGCCGCACGGAGGCAGTGAGCGGGGCGAGCTTCTCTCTCGACTCCGGCAGGACGCTCGGGCTCGTCGGGGAATCGGGCTGCGGCAAGAGCGTCACCGCCCTCTCCATCATGCGGCTGCTGCCCAAGGCGGGAACCCGCGTCTCCGGCTCCGTCGTCTTCGAGGGCCGCGATCTCGCCGCGCTCTCCGAGCGCCAGATGCGGGATCTGCGCGGCAACCGGCTGGCGATGATCTTCCAGGAGCCGATGACCTCGCTCAACCCGAGCTTTACCGTCGGCGACCAGATCGGGGAGGCGCTGGTGCGCCACCGGGGCATCGGTCCGAGGCTCGCGCGCGCCGCCGCCATCGAGATGCTCGACCGCGTCAGGATTCCCTCGCCCGCCCAGCGCGTCGACGACTATCCTCACAAGCTCTCGGGCGGCATGCGCCAGCGGGTCATGATCGCCATGGCGCTGGCGTGCAGCCCAGCCCTGCTCATCGCCGACGAGCCGACGACCGCGCTCGATGTCACCATCCAGGCCCAGATCCTCGATCTCCTCGCCAAGCTGCGCGACGAGACGGGCGCCGCCATCATCCTCATCACGCACGACATGGGCGTGGTGGCGGAGATCTGCGACGACGTGGCCGTGATGTATGCCGGCGAGATCGTCGAGCAGGCGCCGGTGGCGCGTCTGCTGGAGCGGCCGGAGCATCCCTACACCGTCGGGCTGCTCGGCTCGATGCCGCACCTCGGCGCCCGGCGCGAGCGCCTCGCGACCATCGCCGGCAGCGTGCCGAGCCTCGCTGAGGCGTTCGCCGGCTGCCGCTTCTCGGGCCGGTGCCCGTTTGCCGATGCGCGCTGCCACGACGAGGCGCCGCCGCTGGCGGCGATCGCGCCCGGCCATGTCTCGCGCTGCTGGAAGGCGCCGCTGGAGGCGCTGGTGGCATGAGCGCGCCCCTGCTGGCCCTGGAGGACGTGAGCAAGCGCTTCGTCATGAGCCGCTCGGTTCTCGGGACGCCCAGGTCCATCGTGCACGCGGTCGACCGCGTCTCGCTCGGCGTCGAGGCTGGCGAGACGCTGGCGCTGGTCGGCGAGTCGGGCTGCGGCAAGTCGACGGTCGGCCGGCTGGCCCTGCGCCTGCTGGAGCCGACCGAGGGCACCGTCCGCTTCGAGGGACGCGATCTGGCCGGCTTGTCGGGGAGCGAGCTGAGAGAGGCGCGGGCGCGCGCCCAGCTCATCTTCCAGGACCCCTACAGCTCCCTCAACCCGCGCATGACCGTCGGCGAGACCCTGGCCGAGCCGCTGCTCCTGCACACCGACCTGGCCGCGGGAGGCCGCCGCGAGCGGGTGGAGGAGCTCTTGGGCCTCGTCGGCCTCAAGGGCGAGCATGCGCGGCGCTACCCGCACGAGTTCTCCGGTGGCCAGCGCCAGCGCATCGCCATCGCCCGCGCGCTGGCGGCGGGGCCGAAGCTCATCGTCTGCGACGAGCCGGTCTCCGCCCTCGATGTCTCGATCCGCAGCCAGATCCTGAACCTGCTGAAGGACCTGCAGCAGCGCCTGGGGCTCGCCTACATCTTCATCAGCCACGACCTGGCCGTCGTGAGGCACATCGCCACCCGGGTCGCCGTCATGTATCTGGGGCGGATCGTGGAGACCGCCGCGGGCGATGCCATTTTCGCCGAGCCGCGCCACCCCTACACGCAGGCGCTGCTCTCCGCGGTGCCGGTCCCGGCGGCGCGCGCGCACCGGCAGCGGCGCCTGCTGCCCGGCGATCCGCCGAGCCCGCTCGAGCCGCCCACCGGCTGCCATCTGCATCCCCGCTGCAGTCATGCCCGGGACGTGTGCAGGAGCACACGGCCGGAGCTGGTGCTGGCGGGCAGGCATGCCACGGCTTGCCATCTGTGGCGGGACATAGTTTCCTCGGGTTCGCCCGCGTCTGCCGCTGCACCGGAGTTCTCAGCCGGCCTGCAGCGTCTCATTCGGGCGTTCGACGCGGGGGTTCGGCGTTAGCGTGCCTCACCGGCAGCGAGGGAGTGCGATCTCATGAGAAGGCTCGGTCTCTTCGGCATGGCGGTGGCCGCCGGCCTGGCGGCAAGTGCCTCGGCCATGGCGCAAACGACGCTGCGCATCGGGCTCGCCGAGGACCCCGACATCCTCGATCCGACGCTGGCGCGCACCTATGTCGGGCGCATCGTGTTCGCGTCGCTGTGCGACAAGCTCTTCGATATCGACGAGAAGCTCAACATCGTGCCGCAGCTGGCGCTGTCGCACGAGACCTCCGAGGACGGCAAGACCGTCACGCTGAAGCTGCGGCAGGGCGTGAAGTTCCACGACGGCGAGCCTTTGGACGGCGAGGCGGTCAAGGCCAGCCTGGAGCGGCACATGGCGTTCACGGGCTCGTTCCGCAAGCCCGAGCTCGCCGCGGTCGACAAGGTGGAGGTCGTCGATGCCTCCACGGTGCGGCTGCTGCTCAAGAACCCCTTCTCGCCGCTGCTCGCCCAGCTCACCGACCGCGCCGGCATGATCCTGAGCCCGAAGGCGATCAAGGAGGCGGGCGACAAGTTCGGGCTCAAGCCGGTCTGCGCCGGGCCCTTCAAGTTCGTGGAGCGGGTGCAGCAGGACCGCATCGTGCTCGAGAAGTTCCCCGACTACTGGAATGCGGCCAACGTGCACTTCGACCGCATCGTGTTCCGCCCGATCGTGGAGTCCACGGTGCGGCTCGCAAATCTCAAGTCGGGCAGCCTCGACCTGATCGAGCGTGCGCTCGCCACCGACCTGAAAGAGATCAACGCAGACCCGAAGCTCAAGGTCGCCACCCAGATCGAGCTGGGCTACCAGGGCCTCACCATCAACGTCGCCAACGGGGACGCCGGCAAGAACGGCCCGTTCGGCAAGGACGCGCGCGTGCGCCAGGCGCTCGAGGCCGCCATCGACCGCAAGGCGCTCTCCGATGTCGTGTTCAGCGGCGAGGTGCTGCCCGGCAACCAGTGGGTCAGTCCCAGGAACCCCTACTTCCAGGAGAAATTCCCGGTCCCCGGACGTGACGTGGCAAAGGCCCGCAAGCTCCTCGCCGACGCCGGCGTCAAGACGCCGATCGCGGTGGATTTCATGGTGCCGAACAACCCTGAGAGCCGCCAGGTGGCCGAGGTGATCCAGGCCATGGCGAAGGAGGCGGGGTTCGACATGAAGATCCGCGTCACCGAGTTCGCGACCTCGCTGAAGGAGGCCGAGCAGGGGCGCTACCACGCCTACTTCATCGGCTGGAGCGGCCGCGTCGACCCGGACGGCAACAGCTTCATCTTCCACAAGTGCGAGGCGCCGCAGAACAACTCGGGCTACTGCGACCCGCAGGTCGACCAGTGGCTCGCCGATGCGCGCAAGGCGAGCGGATTCGCAGAGCGCAAGGCGATCTACGGCAAGATCGCGGAGAAGTACCTGCGCGAGGGAGGGATCATCTACCTCTACCACCGTCTCGTGATCATCGCCCACAGCGCCAAGCTCGAGGGCTACAAGCAACTTCCCGACGGGCTGGTGCGCGTGGTGGGCGCGAAGCTGAGGCCGTAGGACGGGGCCGCGTCTGGGTCTCGGGTCAAAGATCGTGCATGGCTTGCGCCCATTATGGGAACATGATAAGTAAGGGAGCATGCGGATCATTGCTCGGCGCACGCTCAGGAGCTTCGTGCGGTCACTTGCCGGGCACAAGGATCAGAATGCGGTGAAGGCTGCCCTCGACGACTGGTACGTCAAGGTGAGAAAGGAGACCTGGAAGACAACGGCTGACGTGAAGAGAGCCTTCGCCAAGGCCAGCATTGTCTCTGCAGAGCGCATAGTCTTCGACATCAAGGGCAGTGGGTACCGCTTGATTGCGGCTGTCGACTTCGAAAAGAGCATCGTCTGGATAAAGTGGATCGGGGCTCACAAGGACTACGATCAGATCGACGCGCGGAAGGTGAAGTATGAAGGGTGAGCTCAAGCCGATCCGTTCCGAGGCAGACTACGATGCTGCTCTGGCCGAAGTGGAGCGACTTTGGGGAGCCAAGCTCGGCACGCCGGAGGGCGATCGTCTCGATGTTCTGGTGACCCTGATCGAAGCCTACGACGACGAGCACTACCCTATGGGCCTCTCCGATCCCATCGAGGCCATCAAAGCGCGGATGGAGCGGGAGGGCCTCACCCGCAAGGACCTCGAGCCCATGATCGGGTCACGCACGCGCGTCGCGGAGGTCCTGAACCGGAAGCGCAATCTGTCCATAGGCATGATCCGACGGCTCCATGCCAAGCTCGGCATATCGGCCGAGGTGCTGATCCAACCCACGAAGAAACCTCGGCAGCCCAGGAAGCAAAAAAGGGCCTCGGCGTAGACCGGTGGGATCGAAACTCCCGGCGCAGACCTGAAGGTCTACCGGAAAACGCGGGCGGCGGCGATTTGGCCGCCAGCTGCAGAAGGGAAAGCGGATACAACATCGCGTGGAGCGAGCCCTTACCGGCGGTCGCTTCCAGAGTGCCCTCGCTGACGCGCCAGGAGGCCCGCCAGGGCCCTCGCACCTCCCGCCCTTCCAGGGGTGCGGGCGACGCTGATGGCCCTCCTGGGGCTCGCCAGGCGCCCTGGCGGCGAGTCCCGAATTGGGGCATGGGCCGGGGTTTGCGGGCGCGCCTGAACGGGCGTCGTGTACAACTGAGGATGCAAGCAACGGAGCCGTCTCAGCCTCATGCTTCTCTTCCTCGGCAGGCGCCTCCTGCAGCTGATTCCCACGCTGTTCTTCGTGTCGGTCATCATTTTCGGACTGCAGCAGCTGCTGCCCGGCGATCCGGCGCTCGCGATGGCGGGCGAGGAGAGCGATCCGCAGGTGCTGGAGCAGATCCGCAAGCAGTACCGCCTCGATCAGCCCATCTACATCCAGTATGTCCACTGGATCGGCGGGGTGCTGTCCGGCGACCTCGGCGAGTCGATGCGGCTCAAGGAGCCGGTGCTCACCCTGATCCTGCAGAAGTTCCCGGTGACCCTGCAGCTGGGGCTGATGGCGATCGTCATCGCCCTCAGCATCGGCATCACGGCCGGCGTGATCTCGGCCGTGAAAAAGGGCACCGCGCTGGACTACGTTGTCAACGTGGTGGCGCTATGGGGCATCTCGACGCCGAACTTCTGGCTCGGCATCATGCTGATTTTTCTCTTCGCTGTGCATCTGGGCTGGCTGCCGGCCTCGGGCTACGTCAGTCCTTTCGAGGACCCATGGCTGTCGCTCCAGACCACGATCCTGCCGGCGTTCGTGCTCGGGAACTCCTTCGCGGCCGTGCTGATGCGCCATACGCGCAGCGCCATGCTGCAGGCGATGGGCAGCGACTACGTGCGCACCGCCCGCGCCAAGGGCCTCGTCGAGCGCATCGTCGTCCTCAAGCACGCCATGCGCAACGCGCTGACCCCGGTGGTCACACTGGGGGCCTTGGAGCTCGGCACGCTGCTCTCCGGCGCCGTGCTGACCGAGCAGGTGTTCTCCATCCCCGGCTTCGGCAAGCTGATCGTGGACAGCGTGTTCAACCGCGACTACGCGGTGGTGCAGGGCGTGACGCTCGTCACCGCCACCACCTACATCCTGCTCAACCTGCTCGCTGACATCGCCTACGTGCTGATCAATCCGCGGCTGAGGAGCTAGCCATGGCGGTGTTGCAAGCCTCGCGGCAGACGATCGCCGCCGAGCTGAACCACGAGAGCCCCTGGGCGCGGGCCTGGCGCCGGCTGCTCAGGCGCAGGAGCGCGGTGCTGGGTCTCGTCGTCCTCGTGCTGATCGTGCTCGTCGCCCTCCTCGCTCCGCTGATCGTGCCCTACGACCCGGCGCAGCAGAGCTGGACCGCGGTGCGCAGGCCGCCATCCCTGCAGCACTGGTTCGGCACCGACGAATCGGGCCGCGATCTCCTCTCCCGCGTGGTGTTCGGCGCGCGCGCCTCCCTCCTCGCCGGCGTGGTGTCGATCTCGATCGCCCTGGGGCTCGGGGTGCCGATCGGGCTCTTGGCGGGCTACGGCGGCAAGTGGGTCGATGCCGTGATCGGCCGCATCACCGATGCCATGCTGGCGATCCCGTTCCTGATCCTCGCCATTGCGCTTGCGGCGTTTCTCGGGCCCTCGCTCGAGAACGCCATGATTGCCATCGGCCTCACGGCCACGCCGATCTTCGTGCGGCTCACGCGCGGGCAGGTGATGGCCGTGAAGGTGGAGGACTACGTGGAGGCAGCGCGCGCGGTGGGCAACCCGCCGGTGCGGATCGCGGTGAAGCACATTCTGCCCAACATCCTGCCGGCTCTCACCGTGCAGGCGACGATCTCCGTCGCCACCGCCATCATCGCCGAGGCGAGCCTGTCGTTCCTCGGCCTGGGCCAGCAGCCGCCGGCACCGTCCTGGGGCTCGATGCTCAACACCGCCCAGCGCTTCCTCACCAATGCGCCGTGGATGGCGGTGTGGCCCGGGCTTGCCATCTTCCTCACGGTCTTGTCCTTCAACGTCCTGGGCGACGGCCTGCGCGACGCGCTGGACCCCAGGGAGCGCTGAAGCGCCGAAGGAGCAGGGGCCATGACCATCACCATCTACCACAACCCCAAGTGCGGCACGTCGCGCAACGTGCTGGCGCTGATCCGGGAGAGCGGCGAGGAGCCGGAGATCGTCGAGTACCTGAAGACCCCGCCGACGAAGAAGCACCTCGCCGAGCTGATCGCGGCGATGGGGATGCCCGTGCGGGAGGTGCTGCGCCGCAAGGGCACGCCCTACGAGGAGCTGGGGCTAGACGATCCGAAGTGGACGGACAAGGCGCTGATTGACCTGATGGTCGAGCATCCGATCCTGATCGAGCGGCCGATCGTGGTGACGGCGAAGGGCGTGCGCCTGTGCCGGCCCGCCGACGTGGTGCTCGGCCTGCTGCCCGGCTCGCGTGCAGCCAAGAAGGCCTGCCCGCCGCACAAGTAAGTGCCTTAGCCACAGGCGCCCACCGGATTCCCTCTCCCCGCTCTTCAGTGGGGAGAGGGTTAGGGTGAGGGGCAGCCACACACGAAGCCCTATCCGCCGATAGCCTCCGATCGTGCCCGCCTGCATCGAGGTCCCGCGTTGAGAGGGCGCGCCCTTTGCTGCCCCTCACCCCGACCCTCTCCCCGCAAGCGGGGAGAGGGAG
>Ga0075421_100006841_pt1 | contig 13931 bp, 16 predicted proteins | sample SoiMetdeltSBSDD5_FD_75292 | JGI IMG/M metagenome (GOLD analysis project Ga0075421, IMG submission 75292) | Bulk soil microbial communities from a Populus tree surrounding site in Tennessee, USA - Soil MetaG P. deltoides SBSDD5 | ecosystem: Environmental > Terrestrial > Soil > Tree plantation...
GGAGAAGCTCGCGTGGCTGCGACAGCAAGCAGTCGAAGGGAACCTCGACGGGGATGATCCGGAGGAGGTGGCACAGGCCGATGCATTGCTTGCGATGGTCGTGCGGATTTCAGGGTCGAAGGGAGGCAGGGAGAAGAGGCATCTCGATGAGCTGCTAGACGAAGGTCTCAAGGAGACCTTCCCCGCGAGTGATCCAGTGTCAGTGGGGCACTTCACCAGCACTGAGCCACCGAGCCGGCCGGTCGACAGGACGGTCGTCGACGTGACGAGCGAGCCCAAGACAAGAGGGCGACGGCCGCACGCGCGAAGAAGGCGAGTGGCGTGAATGTGAATCGGCCAGCGCTGACACGTCGATCGGCCCCGAAAACTGACCCCCGCGTCGAAGCCCTCCGCTGCTGCGCTACGCTCCGCACCTCCGGTCTCCGAACGCGCTCTACGCCGTCGACGAGAGGGGTCTCGATTGCGCGCCGATCAGGGGTGAATGGCCGGCGCCGATTGACAGCGGCGCCAAGACACTGCGGCCGGAGCGAGGCATAGCCCACGGGTCAAGGAGGCCGGGACGAACAAGCGCTTCGTTACGCGTCGAGGAAGGCGTCGCCTAGTCGCTTTCGGTGAGGGACCGTGCGTCAGCGTCTCACCAGTGCACGACCCTGCTTGGCTCAATGCCCGGATCAAAGCCGGCCACTATCGGTATCTTGATGCTGTCGGCTCCCGGCCAGTACCACACGCCTGGCGTTGCTTGCACGTACGGCTGGCTTGTCCCAGGTGGCATGGATGGCGGCGCTTCCGCACGATAGATCAGGCAACCTTCTGCCCATGACGACATCGTTGGAGAACGCTCTAAGATATTTTTCTGTCTTTACGGATCTTGATGTTGCCGACTGTCTTCCGAAGGTGCGCGCCCCGACGCTGGTGCTGTATTGCCAGCACTGCCGTGCAACGCGCATTCAGCAGGCGCTCGATATCGCCGCGTCAATACCGAACGCCCGATTGGTCAGCCTCGAATCGAACAACCTCATTCCCCTGCCGGGCGAGCCGGCGTGGCCGGTGTTCATCGACGCCGTCCAGGCGTTCCTGTCCGAGGCTAGGCCCAGTAACCGAATTCGGGAGCGACACGTCGATCTCTCGATGTGAGACGGTGGGTGAGTCATTGCAGCCTCCGGACACTGAGCGTGCGAGGCGCCTCACTCCTGCGGGGGTGCCGGAGAAGTTCTCCACTGCGCAAAATGCACGATGTCGACGCCCCGACGACGCCGCAACACCCCTGAGCCCAATGGGCACCACGGTGACTCGGGGTCATCTTTTCGCGTGCCGGCCAGCGCGTGGCACGGGGAAAGTACCCCCAATTTCTGCCGAAGTCTCCGCCTGCCGGCGACTGACCAAAGGTGCCAATAGCAGAAGTGGCCAGGATTGAAACGTATGGGTCTCTGGGTGCAATTTGAGATGGCCTCACAGAGAAAATCGATCACAGAACTCACAGCACGCACACGTGCTGTGGGCCAGGTCGCGGTGCGTGACAAGGTAGAGTGATTTTTTTCCGGCCTCCTCCAAACGGAGGAGGCGCGACTGGGAGGTTGAGCTAGTGTGACTGGCGCAGGTCGGCCGAGTTCGCCGGACTTGGCTGTCGCAACGCTGATGAAGGGAGAAGGACTCGTGAAAAAGTCTCTTTGGACCGTCGTGGGATTTGCTGCCCTGGTGTCGCCCATGCTGACCTTCGATGAAGCGATGGCACAGCCAGCTGTTGAAGTCCAGAAACAATGCGTAGGCGCCGTTTGTGGACGGTCAGAATACTGGGGCGGTAGAGTGCGCATTACGCTGACGCATGGGCTTACTCGCTTCACGCACTTCAACTTCAAAACCAATCCGGGCGCCCAGATCGAAGTCAAAAACGGATACTCCTTCGAACAACGGCCTGGGCGCAGCGGAACATACAGTGCGCAAGCATGCGCCCGCGGGGGCATTGGGTCGCGGTCGATTTGCACCCAATGGGGAACCTTCCGATGGAGGAGCTGAAAGCGGAAGGCGGAGGAACAGCAAGAACCGTCGACCTTTGCGCCGAACCATTCCTACGTCGGCGGGCGCGTTAATCGATGCTACTGGAATATACAGGAAAAAGGCGCGAACAACACAGGTATCGCAAAGCCTAAGCCATCGTCATCGTATCCACACTAGTTGCCTGACGGTTCTCGCCAGCATTGCGGCGCCGGTTGGCGCACTTGACGACAAGAACTTTCGGATGCTGAACCTAAAAAGGCGAAACCTTTCGCGCGACACGCTTCCTTGCGACATCTGCAACACCTGCGATCCCGCCCCACAATTGGGGCGCATGGACGAGGCTCCGGCAGAGGCAGCCGCGGCTCTGCGGATCCAACCCAGCTATTCGATAGCCGAGACAACGTATCATGGGCTATTTCCTCACCTTGCGAATGGGGCCGAGCGGCGTCCCACTGAACAACGTCTACTGTCGGATGGGATATATCGATCGGCTCTGCGCATAGAAGGGGGCCATGGAGTCGTTCTTGCTCCTGGTATTGGTTGTTGCCTACTTGGCTGTGTACGATGGCCTCTGGGGTTCAGGTGCTCTGTTCATTGCGCTTCGGGCAGCTGCTCGATCTGTCCGCCGACGGCACCCTCGTATTGCGGACACGCTGGGTTTGGGGGAGGAGGTTTCCGACGCGCTGCGGCTAAACGATCCTGCTGGCGTCCTGATCGGTCGGATCGCGGTAGTCGAGCAAGCCATTGTGGCAGGGCGGGGACGTTTAGCGATTGATGGAACAACGTGGTCGGCGCAGGGGCCCGATCTGCCCGCTGGCACACGCGTGATGATCACCGCAACACAGGGGACTGTGCTTGTCGTTAAACCCGTCGCATAGCGCCCGCTGCAGCGCCAGAGTCGCGAACCCCTTCCTCATGTCGGTATGGCCAGTCGCCAGCCACACACGCACGCCCGCGGGAACGCAATCATGCGCGCCACAGGGCGCAGATGAGGCGCACTACGAGGCTGGCATCGGCGCAACCTTCCACACACACCTGGTCGCCACTCTCGAGCGTGATCTCGATCGTCCCCGAGGTGCGAGTCGCTCTCCGTCGCCGTGCTGGACGCACCCCCCCTTCCGCATCCGCGATCGCAGGCTCCTCCGCGACTTCGACGGGCGAGAACGTCAGCCCTGAGGCAGCGCTCGGCGCAGATCGATTGTCGATGATCAACGTATGTCACAATCGCCCTGCACGTGCTCTAGGTCTCCAGTAGCGAGGGCTTCGAGGCCCGAGATCCTCCACTCGTTTGCCAATCGATAGGCACGGCGAAGCACGGCAACAATGACGCCCTCTACTCTCCAACCTTCGAAGTTTTGGCAGTTTACCAAACGAAAAAGTACCGGGTTCTCTTGTTCTGTAATGATGTCCCAGTCGAACTCAATAGTTTCCAAGGCCGCCGCGATCGGCGGCAAATGGGCCTCCCTTAGCTCTTGCTCGCTGGAGGTCTTAACGTAGATGCTCCACCAGACGTGAGCGTTGACGCAACCGACCATCCGATCCGCCTCCCTGGAAGCATGAACCCGACCGTCATTTCGCGAGTTCCGCAGATCATCCGCCGCAACGCTTGCATTCAATCAAGTCTAAGCGGTGGCGTGTGGAACCAGCGGCCGAGCATGCGTTGGATATCTTTCGAACTCTTCAGCATCGAGGCGGGAGTGCCGAAGTCGAGCAAGCTAAACCCTCGTGCGTGGCGGTCTACGATTGGAGGACTTCGACACAAACTGCGACCGTCGATATGATCCGGTGCTTGCAACGCAAACCACCTGAACTCGAATAAGCACGGGCGATCGAGATGAACTCGGCGTTTGTCATTTGTGGCCAGAAATTAGGTGCGCGATCCGGCACCGCGACCATCAGGCAGGCCGCGAGCGTGGAGCGAAGACGGTCGGGCTCCGGCTAAGGCTCTATGTCAATGCGGCGCGAGGCTTCGGTAGGACACGAGAGAGACATAGCTGACCGAAAACTATCAAGCAACACCGGGAACTGGTCGCCTGGCGACACGAAGCACTGACCACTCGGTGATCATGGTGTGGCGGATCCGGCGGGCTCTAGCGCAGCAATCTTATGCAGAAGACCACTGCGGCGTTTCGAGCACAGGCGGTGGCTGTCGCCACGGATGGTGATGACGTGGTTATGGTGCAGGAGCCGGTCGAGGATGGCGGTGGCGACGATGGCATCGCCGAACACCGTGCCCCACTCGCGGACGTGGCCCGTTGGAGGTGATCAGGATCGCTCCCTTCTCGTAGCGGTTGACCAACTGGAAGAAGAGATGCGCAGCATCGGGCTTGAGCGGCAAGCGAGCAGGACCCCGAAACTGTAGGCTTTCTGCCAGCCCACCCGCCAGCTCAAATTCCGGGCGATCACCTAACTGATAACTTGAATAGAGGCCTACAATGTCAATTGCGCAGGCAATCGCCAAATGAATTAGGAGATTGTGCTCCACGTTAAAGTGGTGAGGTCGAGTACAAACGTAGCTGAATTTCTCACTCGACTTATTCGGTGTTCCCGGCCTTGCGCAAGGGACAAAACCTCACCACCCGAAACACGGACGGAATTTTCACCATACTTCTCGCAGGTGTGCTTGTGAATCCAGCCTGGCCCATCACCTCTTGGTTCCATCTTTGAGATGCGGAATGAGTCCGTGTCGAGGCGCATCACTTGCGTTCGACCGTAGCGTCGCTGGCCTGGGTAGCCGATCGACCCAATCAGGATCAGGTTGCTCCCGACTAGTGTTGCGGAATGGAAATCTGTCGGGGGAAAGATTGATTCTGGATAGCAGAATATTTCCATCAGCTTGTCCGGGTGCAGTACCACGACATCGTTGTAGATAAAGAAGTCTGGATCGTACCAATCGTCGTGCTCACCTCCAACGAAGAGAATGCGTCCGTCAGGAAGGGCCGTCGCTGTCTGTCCGAAGCGGTCGAAGGACCAGAGCGGGTGAACGACGCTGTCTGAGATTGATTTGTTCCTGTTGGCGGTCTTCCATGCGGCGCGGGCTCCGTCCGCCTGCTCTTTTGGAATCAGACCCTTTTGGGCGAGGGCGTGGGCGATTTTGAAATGCCAGAACGGATTGCTGACGCGCTCAGGGTTCCCCGAACCGAGTTTCACCCGGCGCGGTTCGAAATTGTCCGCGATCAGTGAGCCGATTCGATCTCGACGACGTGGCATGTCACAGTCCACCGACTTGGGAAGCATTGTCACACTTACTAAGCGATAGTGTCGGCGCAAGGGCAATGCTTGTGCGATCGTAGGCACGGCCGGCACATCCATTTTCGTCCGACGGGAAGCTCTTGCACCGCTCGTTCGGGCGATCAGCGTGGGAGGTGCCAACGAGCAACCCTTGCGCAATGGCTCCAGCCGGATGATGCTCTCAAGTCCTAGTGGAGTGCTGCGAGAGAAGCGGCTGTGATAGATTGTTCAAGGCATTCGGAGGACCCCTACCATGACTGAGCTTGCGCATACCTTCCGCATGCCCTTCGGCCGGGAACGTCACTTTCGTTTGGAGCGCGACGCGCTCTGCTGGACACATGGAAGCACCGAAGGCCGAGTGACCTACGATGACATCAGCAGGGTATGGCTGTGGCGCCATCAACTCGCCGGGCATCGATGCGATCTGCGGCACAAACAGGGTAAGATCTTTCTGCTGTCTTATCAATTTCCCCGTCTCATTAAGCGGGAAGACCGCTCGGCGAGCTACACGCCCCTCGTGCGCGAGCTGATAGCCCGGGTTGCCAGCGCCAACCCGTGTGCGGAGTTCCGCGCGGGCCAACCCTGGTGGATGCGGGAAGCGCTTGGCACCTGGTCTCAATTAATCATTGGGGTTCTGATCGGCCTTCCCGTCCTTTTGATGATTTCGATCGCAGATCGGTGGCCGGCGGCACAGACGTACCTGCTCGTTTTCCTTAATTTCGTCGTCGTGCTGGCCTTGTGGCGCTATATTCGCCACAACGCGCCTCGCCCCTTCAATCCCCATGGCACGTGGTCAGGTGAGCTGCCCGAGTAGTTTTTTGCGAGCCTAGCGTCCAGCGCATCGTGGCATGGTACCGCAAGCGCCACGATGCCGGTGAAGGTTCGCGCGCCCGTGGCTCTCGAGCGTCGATATGAAGACTCCGAGTCTCTGCCGGGGTGACGCTCATTGGCAGCATCGGCGGCATTGCCGGTACCGGCGATAAGTACGCTGCCGAACGCAACAAGGCGCTGGAGGCCACAAAGGCGGACCGAACGGAGCTTGCCAGGATCACGCGCGAGCGCGACGCGATGGTATTCACGCCGGAAATCGCGGAGCTGGTGCGCTGCCGTTTCCACGGCTGAGCGCAATCGCATCACCGAGTGCGGACCCGATGCAGCTGGGCGAACTCATGTGCATGTGAGGCTGGTGCCGCGCTTGGCCGCATCGGGAAGCCGCGACGGCTGGTGCGCGCGGTCGCGAAATCACCTACATTTCGAGCGTCCCGTCCAGACCATGAACCCATAGCTTATAGCGCAATATCTCCATCCGAAGAAGTGCGCGAGGCGGTCTGTACGTTTACGCAGGCCCATTGCCGATCGGCCGCCGTTCCGAGCCTGTCGCATGCTCGAGCGGCGGGTGCGCAACGATTGCGCAGTGGAGGTCGACGGCAACACCTACTCGGTGCCTTGGCGGCTGATCGGCGAGCAGGTGGAGGTCGTCGTCGCGGTGGCCAGGTGCGCGCGCAGCCTTCCGCCCTGTGAGCATCCGCAACATGGTGCGTTCGCGGATGGGGTTCAGCGATGCGCCCAGGGTACTTGCGACGCAAGATCTGGGATGGCGAGCCGCCATTACGGGGCCTAGTTTGCGACAAATCCGGATGCCTTCACTACCGGCCCCCAGCGCTCGATATCCGCCCTGATAGTGGCGGCGAATTCCTCGGGACTCTGAAACATGGGGTCGGCACCAAGTGTGCCGACGTGCGAAGCCATCTCGGACGAGGTGATAACTTCGCGCGTCGCCGCGCTGAGCGTGCGCAATGTCCCGGGTTCAATCCTGGCCGGAGCGAAGATACCAGTCCACGGATCCCACGCGACGTTGTAACCCAACTCCCACAAAGTTGGAGTGTCGGGCAGGAATTGCGACCGTCGCGAGCCGCTCACAGCCAGGACGCGCAACGTTCGGGAGCCGGCGAAGGACATGACCTCGGTGATGAAGGTGAAGCAGGCGGCCACATGCCCGCCTAGCACATCCTGAAGCGCCGCAAGCCCCCCTTTGTACGGAACGTGCGTCAACTGGACGCCGGCGGTTCTGGCCAGCATGAACCCGAGAAAGTGCCCTGGGCCACCAGTGACGGTTCCAAGGGTCGCGCCATTGGTATTGGTTTTACACCATGCCAAGAAGTCTGGGAGCGAACGGACACTCTCAGGGACTCCCGGTCCGATATTGAAGGCGAGCATCGACTTGAACGTCGGAGAGATTGGTGTCAAATCTCGGAGGGGTTCGTAGGTTGGATTCCGCGAGGTTTGAGGAAATAATACAATCGCCCCCTGAGGCGTAAACAGCAACACAGTTCCGTCGGGCTCTGCGTTCTTCACGTACTCTACTGCAAGACGCGGCGATGACTTGTTCTCCACAATTACTGTTGATGCGTAGGGAAGCCGCAACCGCTCCGCAAGGAGGCGAGCAATCAGGTCGGGGAGGCTGCCTGCGGGAACGCCGACAACGATGCGGACAACCTTTTTGTCTGATTGAGCAACCGCTCGAGGCAGATTGGCACACACAAATCCTGCACCGCATGTCGAAAGCATACTGCGGCGTGTCAGCATCTGCATTCCCACATCTGCGTAGCTTCGGTCTGGCGCGAAGCATGGCCGAAGGCAGGCCCCGCACAACTTAGGAAGTCTAATGGAAGTTTGGATGATGTTGTGCCGAACTATGCATTTGATTTTTCCCCAGTCCGCTCGAGCCAGAATCGCATGTCCATGTCGGTATACATATCTCTTGCCGTCGCGAGGTGTTCCTCCGCATTTCGATGCTCACCGGCGCGCTGGTACATCTCGGCGAGTCCACGATGGCAATGGGCGATGAGAGGACGCATGCCGCGTGGCTCGGCAAGCGCGAGCGCATTTCGGTAGTGTGCTTCCCCGACCTGCGGATTGAACCGATCGGGGTAGGTCGCGATATCACCGAGCAGATGCAAAGCATGGGCCGCAAACCCGGGTTGAGATGAAGAACACTCCGCCGCACGATCGGCCAGACGGCATGCGTCATCGAGGCGACCAAGCTGGAGACAGGCGCGGCTCAGGGAGTGGTAGGAGGTGCCAAGGAGGATTACAAGTCCTTGGGCGGCCTGACGTTCCAGTAGCTTTTCACTCTCGCTGACCCGCTTCATTGCCTCCCTTGCCTCGCCCAGTTGCGCAAGTACCCAGGCGGAGGAGACAAGCATGATCGGTTGCTGAATAACGAGATTCCCGGTCCTGACCACCTCTGTCCAGTCTTCGATCAGCAAGCGTGTCTTCGCCCAGTCACCTCTGAGGAGGTGGACCACAACTGCGCAGCGGTAAGCTTGCCCAATGGCGAATGCATGACGGGTCGGCTGGGCGAGCCGGAGAGCCTCCGTTGAACAGGCTGCGGCTTCCGCAAACCGTCCGAGTTCAGCAAGGCACATGACCAGCATCATCCGCTCCGCGATCGCTGCGGGTGCAGGACCTCCAAGTTGTTCGTAGACACCGTCAAAGCAATTGGCGGACAAGGCGCTGATGTTGTCTGTAGCCAGCTCAACCGCGCGCAAGTAGTCGCCCTGAAAATAATACGCCTGGTGCAAAAAGTACGTGGTGATGCGAGTAAGGCCGAAGTCTCCAAGCGCCTGCGCGATCGCAAGCGCGCGCGATCCGGCCGCGAACGCTTCGTCCGACTCGCCAACTAACGCATGAGCGCTAGCAATGAGCGCGCAGACGCGTCCGCGCCGATGGTCGTCGTTCAGTCGCTCAGCCAGAGCCTCACCCTCGCGCAGGCATTCCAGCATCCGCCGGGGCTCACCGAGCCGAGCTAGCACGGGACGCAGTTCTAGCCGAGCCTCGAAGGCTTCTCGCAATGAGAACTGGCTCTCCGGCAGCTTCTGGGCGGTGGCCATGGCCTGTTCGAACCAGGCCCGGGCCTCGTGGGGTGCTGAGCGTGCGTCCGCCTTCCGCCCGGAATGCCGGAGATATGACACGGCCTTCTCCCACAGTTCCCCCTCGATAGTATGATGGGCAAGTCGTTCGATCTGCTCAGTGATTCGGTCAGGGTAGAGCCGCTCAATCACGTCTACAGTTCGGCGATGGTACACTTTGCGCTGCTCGGCGAGGAGGCTCCCATAAGCGACGTCGTGAGTAAGCGCATGCTTGAAGTTGTACTCGAGGTCGGGAAATAGGCGACCCTCGTAAAGGAACTCGGCTTCCTGCAGTTCGGCGAGCCTGCAATGAAGTTCCTCCTCGCCTAACCCAACTACGCCCTGCAAGATCGCACGGGAAATGTCCTTGCCGACGACCGATGCCGCTTGCAGGAGCTGTTTGTTGCGAGCTGGCAAGCGATCGATGCGTGCTGCCACGGTCGCCTGGACGCTGGGCGGAATGCGCAACTCCAGATTGGGTGCGACCAGTCGGTAGGCTCCCGGCTTGCCTTCGAACACGCCGGTCTCGACTAAAGAGCGGATGCTCTCTTCGAGAAAGAAAGGGTTACCGTGCGTTAGCAGAAGCGCCTTCAAGCGCATCAGGCTTGCGTGGTCGCCGATCAGATTTCGCAAAAATTCCCCGGTCACCTCCGGCGACAGTCCTTGCAGATGCAACTGCGTATAGTTGCTCTTGCCGCCCCAGCGGTGCTGATACTCTGGACGATAGGTTAGGATCAGCAGAAGTGCGGCCGTGGGCAGACCATCGATCAGGGCTTCAAGGAACGCCTGGGTTTCGCTATCAATCCAGTGCAGGTCCTCGAACACGAATATCACCGGCTGTTTCTTACATTCGCGGAGGATCAACCGCTTCAGAGCGTCGAGGGTGCGCTGGCGCCGCTGGAACGAGTCGAGGATCTGCCACGACGGCTCCTCGACTGGCACATCGAGGAGAGCCAGCAGCGCGATGGCATCAAACGGAAGGTCCCGATCAAGCGCATGGAGCCGGCCTACCACCTTGTCCTTTATTCCTTCGATCCGATCGCCGTCTGAAATTCTGAAATAGGCCTTCAGTAGTTCGATCACGGGCTGGTAGCTCGTGGCCACGCGATGGGACGAGGTTGCTGCTTCAAGCACGAGCCAGCGCGAGGTGTGGCGGGCGCGGGTAAACTCGTAAAGGAGACGTGACTTGCCGAGACCCGCCTCGCCAATAATCGCCACGACTTGGCCATGTCCCCGCCGCGCTCTAACCTGCGCGCGCTTTATCTGGTCTAATTCCACCCTGCGCCCGACAAAACCCGTTAGTCCGCGTTCCGCCCGCGCCTCAAAGCGAGTTCGCGCAGGCCCAGTGCCGACGAGCTCGTAAACTGGATTGCTGGAGCGACTGTTGTTATCGACGACTTCGAGAACCTTGACCTCGACGTAACCCTGGGCGAGCCGCAACGTTTCTGCACTGACTAGCGAAGACCCAGGCGCGGCGCTCTGTGCGAGGCGGGCTGCAAGGTTCCTGGGCTGGCCCATCACCCGGTACTCCGCAGGCGAGCCGCTGCCTGTCGGCCGAATCACTAACTCGCCGGAGGCCAATCCGATGCGAGTTCGGATTGGGACTGTGCCCGCAGGGAGCCCTTCCGCGTAGAGATCAACGGCTTTCTGAATCTGGAGGGCGGCGAAGCACGCCCGGACGGCGTGATCCTCGTGGGCAACGGGCGCCCCAAACAGGGCTTGGATCCTGTCTCCACTGATTAGGTGCACTGTCCCCTCGTAGCGATGAACGACATGCGCAAACAGCTCAACGACCGCATCGCAGATCTTTAGGGCTTGCTCAGGATCGCGCCAGGCGAGGAGTTCCAACGGCTCCTTCAAATCCGCGCACAGCACGGTTGCGTGCTTGCGTTCACCCCCCGGCAAATCAGCCCCCCCCTTCTCAACCGCATCGTTTGATACAGTGATCCTCGAGAATTCTTCCTTGCCCGCGGGGCTGCTCTCGGCCGGTCCGGAAGGCGGTCCTGCGCGCGCTTGATCAACCGAAACGGCGGCGTCCAACAGGTAACCGCGGCGCGGCAGTGTCTTAATCAGACGGTGCTGGTCATCACCGAGCGTCTGGCGCAATTCGCGGATGCACTGCACGAGGGAGTCGTCGGACACGACTAGGTTGCGCCAGATAGTCGTGAAGAACTCCTCCTTGGACACGAGGCGCCCGGCGTTCTCCACGAGGTGCCGAAGGACCTCGAACGATTTGGGCCGTAGGTCGACGTACTGATCCCCTGCCCGTAGACACCCGCGCTCCAGATCGAGCGCGAACCGGCCGAACCGCAGAGTCTTGTAGTCAGGTTTGTTCATGTCTGTTCTCGCCCCACCCAAGGGCGGCGATAATTTAGTCGAAATTTCGTTGTTCTACCATCGTTCCATCAGGACTGCAGGTCGCAGCATCCCATAAGTAGCTAGACGACTGTATGTGCCCCGCCCGCTGAATTCGAGGACGGTAGGGGGCCGGCAAACCGCGTTCATCCTAAGCGGCTGCAATGGTGCGTGAACGGAGGCATCATGCCACCTCGGAGTGACCCCAATGACCACGCACGAACATTTCTCTCTGCCCGAAGAGATGCCGGGGGGGGCTGCGGATCTTCCGGCGCGGGACGGGTGGTGGGGTGTGGCAACGGAAGGCTCACTACCAGCGATTGCGGCAAACAAGCGCCATGCGTAATAGAAACGATGTGCTCCGTCTCGCCATCCCAATTTGGCGATCTCATGGCCGAGACGCTCGATGCCCTGAAGCTCGTTATCGTACTCGCAAACGAGGACAGCAACATCCTCTACGCCAACTGCGCCGCAAAAGAGATGATGCGCAACGGCGGCCCGTTGCGCGACCGCTGCGGAGTGTTACGCGCGGACCAGAGAGCGGCGTCGGGCGAGATCAGATCGGCGATCAGGCATGCCGCACGCAACGAGGGCGGCATTGGCAAGACGGGGCTTGCGCTGCGTCTGACCAACGAGGACAAGGTGACGGTTGTCGCCCACGTGCTCCGGTTCACGGGCCGGGAGGTGCGCACCTGGCTCGGATCTGCTCCGGTGGCGGGAGTGTTTATCAATCCCCCAGTCGATGAGGTGGCGAGCGCCAAGGCCGTCGCCACCATTTTTGGGCTGACGCCCGCCGAAAACCGGGTGCTGAGCCGCTTGCTCACCGGCAACACCGTTGCGGAGGCCGCCGCCGACCTCGGCGTCTCCCCCACCACGGTCCGCACCCACCTCGATGCCATCTTCGCCAAGACCGGCGTGTCGCGGCAGTCCGAACTCATCCGCCTTGCGGCGCGGGTGACGCCGGCTGCTGGGTAGACCAGGTGGAGGCATGCACGGGATCGTGCCGCTTGCGTATCTCAGGTGGAAAGCGCCTGGCGCACCTGCTCCTGCAGGTCATGCATGCTCCAACATCGAGAGCGGTCGCCCGCTTAGCAAATTCCTTCTGCTGGCATAATGCATGAGTGACGTTAAACCGCGCCGAGCGTCGGATGGTGTCAATGGGCGCGGAACTTTCCGCGAATGTGGGCTTCCAATTTTCCCTAGTCGGACGGGGTGAGGTAGGCATCGGTGATCAGCCGTCGTCTTGATCGTTGGTCTTCCAGGATGGCGGCCGCGCCGTTTCGGCGCCGGCGGCGCGGTGGTGGTGGCTTTGGAGCGTACACTCGGGCACCAGATCGGCGTGCTGGCGCAGCCGGTAGCTCGACCCCTCGATCTGGATGACGACGGCGTGGTGCAGCAGCCGGTCGAGAAGAGCGGTGGCAACGACGGTGTCGCCGAACACCTCGCCCCACTCGGCGAAGCCACGATTGGAGGTGAGGATCATGGCGAGGGTGGCTGTTTGCGCTAAGTCACCCTCTTCCTGCAGGTTGAGGAGCTGTAGCGCTTTCCACAGGCACTTCCACGACCTCCTCAGGCTGCGGTTGGGGTTGGACCTCCAGATCGGGAGACTCAGCCTGCTGTGTGGTGGGCTGGCAGGGCAACTGGCATGCGGCCGGGCAGCACGCCGTCGCATCGGTCGGCTGGACCGGAGCGACCTCCGGACCCGTCGTCGTCGGTTGCGCCTCCGGACCGGTGGGCAGCGCCGGGGTGGTGCGAGCGACCTCCGGACCGGTCGGTAGCGCCTCCACGCTGGGCTGCGCCGGACTCGCCTGCTCTGTGGTGGGCAACTGGCAGGGCGACTGGCACGCCGCAGGGCAGCCCACCGGTCGTTCGCAGGTTCTCGCCACGCATGCCGGCGCCCCGCACGGTGGAGCCGCGGTCTCAATTTTCCTGTCCTCCACTGCGGCAGCTTCCAAGAGGCTGACCGCCGTGTCGTATCGGCCAGCGTTGCAGGCTGCGACGATGCGACCGCAGGCTCCGAGCGGACATCCAAACGACCAAAGCGCGGCGCCGGTCGAAGCCACGACTACGTATCTCCTCCAGGGACGGTACCAGACATCCCATGTCTTCAGGCGCACCGGGTGAATTGCCGAAGGGACGTTCCACGCGTGGTTGATCAACCGCAAGCGCCGATCTCCCAGAACCTGGTACCTAAATCTGTATTGGTCCCGGCCGTAATTGAACTGCGAACCCACGCTAAGATGCTGATATTGTAGGTTGTGCTGCTGACGGTATGTCTGCAGCTGCAGCCTCACCCGCTGCCTATAAGCCTCATAAGCCTGCTGCTGCTGGAGCTGCTGCCGCCGAAGAGCCTCTTGCTGCGGCTGCCGCCGAAGAGCCTCCTGCTGCTGCTGCTGCTGCGGCTGCCGCCGAAGAGCCTCCTGCTGCTGCTGCTGCTGC
>Ga0075421_100006844_pt1 | contig 13928 bp, 7 predicted proteins | sample SoiMetdeltSBSDD5_FD_75292 | JGI IMG/M metagenome (GOLD analysis project Ga0075421, IMG submission 75292) | Bulk soil microbial communities from a Populus tree surrounding site in Tennessee, USA - Soil MetaG P. deltoides SBSDD5 | ecosystem: Environmental > Terrestrial > Soil > Tree plantation...
GCGCGTAGCGTGATGCGGCAAGCGCTCACAGACACTGGTTTTTGATTAATTACCGGAGCGAGGGCTCACGCCGGCTTTTGTCCGATGTTCCAGCAAAGGTCCCAGCAAAGTTTAGAAAAATGAATTCCTTCTGCTATAATCCAGGATATCATTACATAATTTGGATTTTCGGAATAGTAGACTGACTGGGTGAAGGGGTCAATACTGAAACCGCTATTTACGGTTATCATCACGTTATAGCCACGTTATTAACATACCGATTTTCGCTCTCCGGGGATTGCATTCGGGACAAATCTGTATTATTGAAGGCCTGCGCGCTCTCCGGTCAATGAGGTCATCAACAGTCAACGGTCAGGAAAAACCTGGGATTCTAAAAATGTCAGCGCAAGTCAACAACCCCCACACATTGACGGGCTCCTCTCAATATCAATCGGGTCAATTGGTAAGTCAATCTGCGGATCAATCGGGCCAAGTTCCTTTGGCCACTCAGGAAGAGATGAAACGGGCGCTCAACCGGGTGCTCAACAGCAAGCACTTTGTCCATGCGCCGATGAAGCAGAAATTTTTGCGCCTGACCTGCGATTTTCATCTGAGCGGGCGCGGGGGGGAGCTTAATGAATATCTGATTGGCCGCGAAGTCTTTGACCGCGATGATTCTTATAATCCCGCCACCGATCCGATAGTCCGCGTCGGCGCGCATGGAGTGCGCGAGAAACTGGCGCTCTACTACCAGAGAGAGGGCGCGGATGACGAGATTCGGATCGAGATTCCTGTCGGCAGCTACGAACCTGTCTTCGTTAAAACGGGGCAGGCGCTCCCAGCCGAAGCTACGATGGCTTTGAGCGCGGGCGTGGACGTCGGAAGACAAATCCCGGCCGAAATTGACGTCGAGCCGGCGACCAGGAGGAGCAAACAGCGCGCGGACGGAAAAAAGACTTTGGCGCCGATGCAGATCGCAGTCGCCGCGCTATCCACCGCCGTGATCGTCCTTCTGATAATAGTTCTAGGTCAGCGGGGGAAGGTCGAGAGTGAGGCGCTCGCCGTCGCAAAGAACAAAGACTCCCACGGCGCGGTCTGGGAGCCGTTTCTGAAAAGCCGTGAGCCGACGCTGTTGATCCTGAGCAATCCGAGCGTTTACCGCACTGCGACCGGCGCCGATCCTGACGTGACGACGCGCAGCAGCCTCACTATGTCCCAGGAGCAGGCCGAGATGTTGAACAGCGCTTCCGGCGGACGGTTGCCGTCGAGGCCGGATCATCGGTTGCAACTGATTCCTGCCTTCAACATGTACACGGGCATTGGAGAGGCGATCGGCGTTTACCGCCTTTCCTCGCTGCTGCAGTCCGCCGGAGAACAGACCCTGCTCAAACAGAGCCGCAGCATCGCGCCTGAAGACCTGCGCGATTACGACATCGTTAAGCTCGGGAGCGTCTATTCCAACCAGTGGTCCAAGCCGTTCTCGATCAAAGAGAACTTCATCTACACCACGCGCGCCACAATAGAAAATCTGGCCCCGGCCCAGGGCGAACAGGGAGAATACAAGGCGGCCTTCGACGATCGTACGGGAACCCTGCTCGAAGATTACGCGCTGATCACGGTCACCCCGGGCGTCACGGGCCAAAGGACGGTCATGGTTCTGGCGGGCATCTACAGCGAGGGGACCGAAGCCGCGGCCGACTTTGTCACCAACGCCAGTTATCTCAACGAACTCAATCAGCGCCTCAAGGAATTGGGCGGGAAAGCCGGCGCCCCCAAGTATTACCAGGCGCTGCTCAAAGTCAGAGTCGAAAATTCCTTCCCGACAAAAGTCTCGCTGCTCACCGTACGCGAACTGCAATCGGCGCAGTGAATCACTACTCAATGACAAAAAACGCATGTTCCTCGGCGGCCTGCCGTCCCTGCGTGACTACTGCGCGAAGCTCGTAGCGCCCGGCCTTAAACGTCTCCGTCGGCGCCGAAGCGATGTACGCGATGCGCCCTCGGTCATCGGGCTGTGAGAGTTCGGGCGCGGCGCGCGCGATCACCTGGCCGTCGAGCAGGAATTCCAACGTCAGCCCAGGTTTTTCATTCAATCCCGGGGCCGGATAAACGACGAAGAAGAAAGACACCTGTGATCCCGGTCTCGGCTGGATCCCTTCTCCCAGGTTGGGAATGATCTTGCCCTGCTCGAAACGAAGCGGGTTGTCTGGGTCTTTCGTGTTCGTGTCTACAGGGTCAACGCGTTTGATGACTGCGATACTGCTCATGCCTACGCCCTGTCCGGCAGGGGGGACTACGATCACGGCGCGGCGGGCGCTGATCCTGTTCGCCTCGCGGTCGTGCGCCACGGTCTCGAGCGTATAACGCCCGAGTGCGAGATGGAAGTTGTGCATGAAGACCACATTGCCGCGCTTCAACGCCTCCATACGGTCAATCGGCCCTTCGAGCGGATAATCCTGACTGAATTTCTGAACGACCTGCCCCTCGGCGTTTTTAAGCTGCGCCATCATCGCGAAATGCGCGCGGTAAATCTTCTTCTCCTGGTCGGCGACCAGAGTCAGGTTGGCGAGCGGCGCCTCGATGATCAACGCATATTGCGTCCCGTCGGCGTTCGACGCGAAGCGCATCGCCGTCGCGCGGTAATCGAAATCGCGCGGAAGTTTCGTGGAACCCAGCGCGGCCAGCAACGGCGCCTCGAACCCGAGAATATTCGGCCCGCCGCTTTCATTCGGAGGCAGGGCGAAATAGCCGCTGCGTGTTTGTAAGACGACGTCCTGGCGGAACGTCTTTACGGTGAGGGCGCGAAATTTGCCGTCGTATTCGCGAACCTGCGGGACGTAGGAGATTTCGTAATAACTGGAAAGCTCCGCAGCCACGCGTCTCATCGGCGAGCGCAGGTCGTTGGTGTTGGCGACCAGAAAGCCGCCCGTGCCCTCGGCGAGCGACGCCAGATTTTCCTGGGCGTTTTTCAGGATCGAGGACTCGGCGTTATCCATCGCCTTGATCTGTTCGGGGGTAACGGCCTGGCCGCCGCGCGATCGCAACTGCTGCTCATTGGCTCTGGCCGCGGCGGCCAAGGACTCACGCGCCGCGTCGGCCTGACGGGCGGTCTGTAACCCGCGCGCGTCAATCGCGTAGAAACTCACGTTGGCCCGGTTGGCGGCGCTTACGGCGTTGCGGAAAACGGGGGCGAGGTTGGGCGTCAATTGCAGTCCTTCCGAGAAATAGAGCACGGTCTTGCGCCCCGCCAGCCGCTGTTGACCTCTGATGAGCGAGAGTAGCGAAAATACTGACGCCGCCCCCTGTTGCTCGCGCTGCGCGTCGTCGGTCTGGCGCAGCATGTTGGTCGTCACTTCGGCGAGTCTGGCCTCGACCACGGCTTGGCCTATGCCCGCGCCCGCGCCGGCGCTCTGCCCCGCGCTTGATGCGGCCTCCAGATTCGCCTGGGCGCGGAGCAGGTTTTCCAACTCGCGCTGAATGGCCTCCGATTGTTCGGCGAATTTCGACGACGCGGCTCCGGTCGCGCGATCGACCGCGGCGCTTAATTTCGCGCCGTCGTTGGTGAATTGCTGCAGGACTTGCAGTCGCTGGTCCAGCGCGAAGACGGCGACCATCACGTTAGGGCGTAGCTCGGACTTTAAAAACTCCCTGGACGCCTCGCGGGCCAGCAACCGGCCTTCGTTGTTCAAGCGCTCGAAGACCATCGTCACCAGGTTGATCTGGCGCAGCGGGTCCACCGCATTGCCCGGCCCTGCGCGCGGCGTGGCGCCAGCAGCATTGCCGGCCGAATTGTTAGACACGTCGGCGCCTTCGATCAGGTCTGTCTTTTCGACTTTACGAAACGAGTTGATCTGCTGTTTGACTCCGTCTTCGTAGACTTCGATCTCGTCCGCTTTGAGGTCAGTGACGGGGCGGCCTTTCTTGTCGCGGGCCACGACGTCGAGCAGAACCTCTTCCGAGCCGATGCGAACCGTCTGGCCCTGATCCGAAGTCCGCGGCTTTTGCGCCTGGCCCGACGGTTTCGCCGGTTCCTGAGCATTGACCGTAATTATGCCGCCGAAGGCAATTAAGCATTGCGCTAGCCACAGAGCCACAGAGCCACGGAGAAGATAAAGAGAAAAAGGGCATCTCCAATGATCTTTACGGTTTTCTCTCTGTGTCTCTGTGTCTCTGTGGCAGAGCCTGTGTCTCCAAGTTGTGCGCTTTGATTTAGTCATTAGCTTCGTTCCTCAGTCAGGATAAGCTTCGCCAGCTTTTACGATCCGGATTCGATGATCGGTGAATTTGAAATGCGCGCCGGGCAGTTCGTATTTCGGCATATGGCATTCGGCGCAATTCCGCTTTCCGACTTTACAGACTCGCGCCGCCGTCTGATGACAGGCGAGACATTTGGAGTCGTAAAAGGCCTGATCGCGCCGCGTCTCCTCGTGCGGGTTGTGGCAGGCCGAGCAGGAGATGCGGCGGTCTTCGAAGTCGTAGCACCTGCTGCGGAATATTCGATAAGGCTGGAAGCGGACATTGCCCATCCCCTGCGGCGGCATCAGCATCACCTGAGTCCACGTGCGATGACACGCGCCGCAAAATTCCGTCTGGCCGTTAGCGTCGAATCTGCCCGGATTGAGAATTCGCTTGTTCGCAAAGTCGCGCGCCTTCATCGCCGAGACGTGATCGGCGCCAGGCCCGTGGCAGCCCTCGCAGCTTATCCCCGGCGTCAGTTTATCCGTACGCAGCCGTCCTTCGACGACCGCAGCCGTGGCGTGACAACTGAAACAATCTCTGGCGTCGGCGCCGTCCAGCAGATGTCCTGCGGCCTCGGTCAATGATCGGGGCTCGGTTCGCGGCGCGCCTAATGTCAGATCAAGTCCGCGCATGTCATTGTAGAAACTGACGCGGCTTTCGTAATACTTCCCGTCGAGCTGAAAGACATAGGTCTGTCCCGCCTTGCCCAATCCGAAGGCCCACAGGATCGGGGTGGAGATCGTTTCCCTCCCGTCGGTCACGGAATAGACGCTGCCTTCGCCTTCGCGCGTGATCGAATAAGAATACGCGCCGATCTTGAACGTCAGCCGCGTATGCTCACGCAGAATTCGCCCTTCCTTCGCGGCCTCAAGCGTCATGGCCATCGGCGTAGTCAATTGAGTCGCCGCTTGGGTGTGACATTGCGCGCAGGCTTGTGAGCCGGCGTATCTCGCGCCCGCCGGGGCGTGTGTGGGCCGCCAATCAAGCGCGGGCGCGAAGGATTGCCCGGCCTTTTTATCCGGCGCCGGGTCCTGGCTCGATGAGCGGAACGACGAGGAGAGGATGACCAACCCGCCAAGAGCCAGGAAAAGGAGTCTCGCGTTTCTGACTTTGTCCTTGTTCATCGAGCTTATTGGTCGGGTTTTCGCGCGGCAGGTTCGGAGGCCGCGCCTCCTTCGCGTCGCATTTTACCAAGCCGCATGAATTCGGCTCGCGCGCGTTCGGCGTCCTTAGGCCTGTTCGCGCGATTGTAGGCGCGGGCGAGCGCGAAATACATTTCGGGGCTTTCGGGCGCGAGCTTCACCGCGATCTCGAACTCTTTGACGGCGCGCTCGATCTCGCCGGTTTCGAGCAGAATCCTGCCGAGCGCGTTGTGTGCGGCGAAGAGGTCGGGCGCGAGCTTCACGGCCTCTTCGGCGTAAGGCGCCCCTTCGGCATGCCGGCTCTGTTTGATCATCTCGAAGGCGATTTGCAAACGTGCATGTACATGCTTCGGCGAGATCCGCAATTCGCGGCGGAACTCCTCAATCGCGACGTCGGGATTGTCGCGCAGCAGGAAGACTCCGTAGGCGTAATGCGCGCCGGGCGAGTCGGGGTAGTTCTCGACCAACTCTTTGAACTCCTGCGCGGCTTCTTGCTGGCGCTTCGTGATCAGGTAAGAGGTCGCGCGTCCGGCTTTGAGAATCATCTCGCGCTTGTCCGCCGGAGCCTCCGGCGGCAGACAGGCCATGCGCAGCATCGCCAATCCCAACGCGAAGACCAGGTCCGGCGTCTCCGGCTGTTCGTTTATCAGCGGCGCCATCACGTCGTAGGCCAGCTCGAATTGCTCGAAGTGGTTGTGCACAATCGCCTCGTGATAGCGCGCGACCGTCCGCAACTCCGGATTTTCACCCACGCCCAGCAGATTGCCCTGCCTCAGATGAATCAGCGCATGCTCGTATTGCCGCAGCCGGAATTCGCACAACCCCAGCATCACCAGCGCGGGGCCGAACTTCCGGTCAATCGCGACGAATTTGAGAAAGGCCTCGCGGGCGTCGGCGTAACGGTCGCGTTCGTAAAGGATCGCGCCGGCGCGCCACCAGCCCTCCTTCCACGTCGGTTTCAATCGCAGCGCCCGGAGGTAGAGCGAGGCCGCTTCATCGGGGCGATTGGCTTCACGCGCTTCGTCGGCGCGCTTGGCGAGCGAGTCGAAATTGGCCGCCGCGCCTTTCCGCTGCGCGGTTCGGTCGGTTGCTTTGCTCGAAGCGGTTTGGGCGACGGCCAAAGGCGCGGCCAGAACCACGACGAGCAACGGAAGAGTCAAACTCATCAGCCGTGCGATTCCGTATGAGACCAATTGTTTTCGCCCTTTTCTCATTCTCTCTGTTTTCCCGCCGGGGCCTTGCGATGTGGCGCGGGCTTTAGTCCGCGCCTCGGTTAGATCCTCAGGCCGCGCGGACTAAAGCCCGCGTCACAATCGCAATCAAGGTTTCTGCTGCGCTCCGGGCTGTTTCGCCTGCCGCTCGGCGTTCAGCTTGTTGACTATCGCCTGTTCGCGGTCGCCGTCGGCTTTGCGCCTCATCCGGTAATAGACCGTCGCCAGCATGACGTGGGCCTCGACGAAATCGGCGGCGTCCTTCACGAGCTGTTCGAGGGAGGGCAGCGCCTCGTTCAATTTGCCTTGCGCGACGTCAATGCTCGCGAGGTAGAAGCGCGCGTTCGGTTCGTTCGGGCGGACGGTCAGCGCCCGCCGGAGGTAATCGCGCGACTCGTCGAGCTTCTGATCCTGTTTGAGCAGGAGGCCCATTTGCAGGCAGGAGTCGAAATCGTTCGGATTGATCTCGAGCTCGCGGCGAAAGGCGGCCACTGCCTCTTCAGTGGCGCCCATGCGCGTCAGCGTCTGGCCGTAAAAAGAATTGACGGAGGGCAGCTTAGGATTCAACTCGACGGCGCGTTTGAATTCGTTCAACGCCTTCTCGTATTCGGTGACGGTCAAATATGTCGTCCCCATCATAACGTGCGCTTCGGCGGAATCCCCGTCGCGCAGTATGCGCTCGATCCGCCGCTGCCCCTCATCGAGTTTCTTGTCATTAATCAGCGCCATGCCGAGCAGGTAGGCCACCGCCAGGTTGTCCGGCTCCGCGCTTTCAACGGGCGCCAGCAGTTCGATCACTTTTTTGAACTCGCCCATGCGCAGGTTGCAGTCTGCGAGCAGCAGGAGGGCGTTTCTATTTTCGGGCTGCGCGGCGACGACCGCCTCGAGTTCTTTCGAAGCCGACAAGATTCGCGCCGTCTTGTAATAAGCCACGGCCAGGTTGAAGCGAATCCCCTGGTTACGCCCGTCCAGCGCCAGCGCCCGCTTATATTGCTCGACCGCGTCGGCGTAGCGCCCCAATCGAGCCAGCGCCGCGCCGAGATTCGATCTGGCCTCGACCCGTTCGGGGCGCAGCGCCAGGTAGGCCTGATACTCGCGGATGGCGCCTTCGATGTCGCCCGATTGATGCAATTGGTAGGCGCGCGCGAAGATTCGTTCGGGGTTCTCGTCCGCGCTCGGCGCGGGTTTGGGCGTTTGCGCATCCGCCAGCGGAGGGAGCGCAAGCAGAGTTATAAACGCGAGAGTGAGTCTGATTGCTTTCGCCATATTTCATACGCCATATGTCATATGAAATATGACATATGGCCCGGAGCAAATCAGTTACTATTGGAAATCCGATAATAAAAATGAGGGCGCCGTCATTTCGACAACGCCCTCAGCTTATCACACAGGCTAAACCGTGTTCTAGAACGTGAACTTGGCGCCGAGAGTGATGACACGGCGACCGAACTTGTTCTCGGTGTATTTACCGAAGTTGGTCTTGGTAAAGTCATTCGGCACGAGTTTCGGGTTGGCCGAATTCGCGTTGTCGGTCGTGTACTGCAAATTCAGGTTGTCCCCGACCAGCGACTTCAATGGGTGATTCAAGAAGTTGTTGGCCGAGATGCGGAACTGCAGCCGTTTGCCCTCGGTGATCGCGAAGCCCTTCGACAGGGTCAGGTCGTGCGCGTTGTAGGCCGGCCCCTTCATGTAGGGGAAGACATACACGCCCGACTGGCTCGGCGTCGGAGGGGCGAAGCAGTTCGAGTTCAAGTATTGATCCTTGCCCAGGCCGCTGCGCGGGTCGCAGGTCAGAATCGGCTGCACCGAAGTGTTCGGCGTGCCGAGGATCTGAGAGGGGTTGCTCAGGCTGTAGAGAGTGACAACGTCGTCGTCGCCTTTGCCGGAGCAAAGCGCGCTGTTCGGCCCATTCTTTGCGAACCTGCAGGTTTGCTTCATCTCGCCGCTTAGGCGGAAGTTGACGCTGTCGGCCTGCAGCGGGAAGCCGCTGGCGAATTGCGAAATGCCAGACAGTGTCCAGCCGTCGAGGGCGCCGCGCGCGAACTTGTTGTTCGACTTCAAATAGTCTTTCGCGAAGTTCGGGATTTCGACCGTGTACGCCACGTTGAAGACGTGTGTGCGGTCGTAGCCGAGGATTCCGTAGTTGTGGCCGCGCAGGTCGAGGACGTCGGCTTGTGATCCCTGGTTTCCGCCGTTGCGGATGCCGAGCGCCTTCGAGAAGGTGTAGGACGCCAGGTAGTTCACGCGGCCCGTCTGACGCGAGAGAGTGACCTGCAGCGCGTTGTAGTTCTGGAAGGCGATGTGGTTCACAAGGTTGACCGCGCCGTAGCCCTGGAAGGGGCGGAACGCGTCGCAATTCCCGCCGCCCAGCGCCGCCGTCTTGCAACCGCTCGTGTTCAGCGGCACGACGTTCTGATCGGCCGTATACAACTGATCGCGGCTGCGGTTGCCGACGTAGGCCGTTTCGAGCGTCATCGCATGCGGCAGACGCTGCTGTACGGTGAAGCTGAAGCTGTCCACATACGGCTGCTTGTCGTCATTCGGGTCGAGCGCTTCGAAAGAATTGATCAGGTCGGCCGAGGCTTGCCTCGCATTGATATCGGTGAATGTCGTGTTGCCCGTGGTTCCGACCTGCTTCACGCCGGCGGCGATGTCCAGACCGCTGGTGAGCTGGGCGTCGTGGTAGTACGAGCGGCCGTAACCGCCGCGCAGCACCGTATGGCCGTCGCCGAACAGGTCGTAAGCGAGGCCGAGACGCGGCGCGATAAAGAGCGCTTTCGTCGGGGCGCCGGAGAGCGGAAAGCTGCCGTCCCTGTCCTGCCAGGACACGCCGGGCAGTTTGCCCGCCTTGGCGTCAGCCGGGTTGAACTTCGACGGGTCGAAGACGGCGAAGCCGAAGCCTTGGCGGTCGTACCACTTGCCGAGGTGGTAAAAGCGCGCGCCGAGGTCGAGCGTCATCTTGCGCGACGCCTTCCAACTGTCCGAAGCGTAGAACTCGAAAGTGTTGAAGCCGATGTTGTGCAACACGTTCTTGGTCTGCTCCTGATAATCGGAGAGGCGGCCGAGCAGGAGGTCAGCCAGCACGTTGCCGCTGCTGTTGGCTGCCCCGCTACTGAAGATCGCCAGGCCGTTCGAGTTACCGTTGCCCGGCTGGTTGTTGATGAGGTGCTCGAAATAGGCGCCGAACTTCAGCGTGTGCGTGCCCTGCACCTTCGTAATGTTGTCGGCGAAGTTGAGCAGGTGCTTGGTCGCGAACAGGGTCGGGTCGAATCCGCCCGGGTTGAACAGCGTAGGCCCGTCGCCCCAGCTCGTGACCGAAGGAATCTGGTCCAGACTGTTCTTGAAGAGGCCCTGGAACGGTATGTTCAGGGCCGACTTCGAGATCTTCTTCGGATCTTTGAACTGGTTCGGGAAGTCGATGAAGCTGTAGCCGAAGACGACCTCGTTGGTCAGGGTCGGCGTGAAGATTCGCGTCAGGCTGGCGCTGACCGAGTCCGAACGGTTGGGAGCCTCGACAGGAGTCGGGTAAGGCACCTGGCTCGGGTTGCGCCACCACAAGCCGACCGGGAACTGCTGCAACTCGGTCTGCACGTTGTAGCGGGCGAAGAACTTGGTCTTCTCGCTGATGTTGTAATCGACGCGTGTCAGCGTCTGCTTCATGTTCTGATCGAGGTCAATCGCCTGGATGTAGTTGTAACCAGACGAATTCGACGCCGGATCAACGTTCGGCAGCGGCAGCAGGTTAATCAACGCCTTGCCGGTCGGATCAATCATTCCGGCCGGAATCTTGCCGCCGGCGATGCCGGGCAGATTGGGGACATTCTTGACCCCTCCCGCGTTGAGCTTGAGCAAATACGCCGCGTCACTGAAATCGCCGTTGCGCATCGCCGCGGTCGGCACGCGTGATTGGAGCAGCCCAGTGTCCAGGCGCTGGCGGTAGGCTTCGAAGCCGACGAAGAAGAATAGCTTCTCGCGGTTCTTGTTGAAGTTGGTTCCGGGAATCAAGACCGGGCCACCCAGATTGCCGCCGGGGAAGAAATACTTGTTCTCCGGCTTCGGCTGCGAGTTCTTGTTGAACGACCAGTCGTTGGCGTTCATCACGAAGTTGCGGGCGTAAAGATAAGCCGAGCCGTGGAACTCTTTGCCGCCGCCCTTTGAGATCGCGGTCATAACGACCGGGCCTTTGGAGACGTCGGCGCCGAAGTTGGAGGTCGAGACCTTGAACTCCTCCACCATCTCCGGGTTAATGTTAATCGGGGTGGCGCAGTTGCACCCCGGGTCCGAGACGTGCGAGCCGTCGGCCACGATGTCGAGCGCTTCGGCGCGGGTGCCGTTGGCCGAGTAGTTGCCGAGGGCGCTCTGCTTGCCGCCGTCGCCGTTGCCGTTGATGCCTATGGCCTCGCCGTTGAAGCCGGGCTTGTTGTCCAGGCCGGTGATCGGCGTGAAGCCGGGCAGCGCCTTGATCAACTCCGCCGCGCTACGGCCCACGAGCGAGAGGTTTTGGATTTGCTTGTTGGACAGCGTCATGCTCTTTTCGCCATTGTCGACGGGCGCGAGCTGGTCGGCGGTGGCCGAAATATCAACCGTGCCCGAGACGGCCGTCGCGCTCAACGCGATGTCGGCTACCGAACGGCGGTCACCGGCGCTGACTCTAATTCCGGCGCGCTCCCATTTGGCGAAGCCTTGAGACTCGATCGTGATGGTGTATTCGCCCGTCGGCACGGACGCGAAAGCGAAGACTCCCTCCGAGTTGCTCACGGTTCGACGGATGTCGCCGGAAAGCTGGTTCTTCAACGTGATGTTGGCGTTCGGGACGACCGCGCCGGACGAGTCGGTGACCGTCCCGGTGAGTTGTCCCGTCAGGTTCTGCCCGTATCCGGCGCCGAACACCGAGCAGAGCAACCCAAACGCCAACATCGCGCCGAATATGCTCCTGTATGCCTTCATTTAAAGGTCTCCTTTGCTGAAAGGGTGATCAGTAGAATTTTGACCGGTAAAGCCACTCGCAGGTCACACGACTCGCAATAAGGCTCAGCCGGTCGGCGAGCGATTTCTATTCCAGCAAAACCTACTTTACTAATCAGTATGTCAGTAAGTGGATTATTTGATTAGTGGATTGTTCGATGAAAATTGGCGCCCCAGGCGCCAACGCAGTCGGATCTTACAGACGGCTCAAATGGCGGTCAATTTATTTCGTAGTTACTTACGGTAAACACAACGTTACGCACTGTTATAACCGACGTTTGACTCTAATCGAATCCAGCTTTTTTCATAAGTTGACCCGGCCTTTTCATAAAACGTCATAAAATGTAATGCGACTATCAACTATATTCTTTCCAAAAAACTATGCTGGCAGCCAAAAGTCTTGCCTGACGACCAGAAAAACGCCGGGTGGGTGGCAGTTGTGAAATCCCCGCGCTTTTCGTATCTTGGCGACTCAATCCATCTTTATCACCGGAGAAGAGACGCTATGATTCCGTCGCGCAGACAGTTTTTGCTGGGCGTGGGCGCGGCCGCGCTCGCCGCGCAGTTTGACCCCGATCCCATTTCATCCCTCTTCGCCGCCGACTACGAATTCAAGATCGGCTATCACGCCATGACGTGGGGCGATAAGACTGAGCAGGCGATTGATGAAATTTGGGGGCTCGGGTTTAGCGGCGTCGCGATTCGCCGCTCCGATTACGAGAAGTACGCCAATCGCGCCGCCGAATTTAAAGACCTGATGGCCGCGAAGAAATTGACTCTCGTCTCAATCTCGACCGGCGACGTCACGATCAATCCCGGCGCCGAAAAGCAGGAGATCGCCGACCGCGTCGCGATGGCGAAATGGACGAAAGAGCTCGGAGGACTTTATCTGGAGGCCACCGATAACTCGCGCGCCAAAGAGGGAGTGAACGATCACGAGGATTACAAGAAGCTTGGCAGGCGTTTGACCGAGATCGGCAAGCGAACGTTCGGCGAATACGGCGTTAAGCTCGGCTATCAAAACAGCATGAGCAGCATGGGCGAGCGGCAGTTGGAATTTGACCGGATTATGAACGCGACCGATCCGAAATATGTGTGGGCGGCGCCTGACATCGCTCATATGCAGACCGCGGGCGGCGACCCCGTGAAATTCACGCGCGATTACATCACCCGCTTGCTCTATCCGCATTTCAAGGACGTGTTGATTCAGAAGACTCCGCCAGGGCTCGACGGCCGGCCGCTGAGGCCCAAATACGACTTCGTCGAACTGGGGCAAGGCGTGGTCAATATCCCCAGCGTGTTTCAAATACTGAAAGATTTCCGCTACCAAGGCTGGATCATCATCGAGCTTGACCGCGCGACGGGAGGGCGGACTCCGAAGGAGAGCGCGGTTATCAGCAAGAAGTTTGTCGAAGAGAGGCTGAAGTTGAAGATATGAAGCGAAACACCAGAAGGGAGTGGGGAGTGGGAGGACCAGATGTGATAACTCACTTCCCCACTCCCCATTCCCCACTCCCCACTCCCTTTCTCAGTTCTGCGCTTTCTCCTTCATATCCGACATCGTCTTGTATTTCTCCTTCTCTTTCTCGCGCTGCAGGTAGGGAATCCCTTTCTCCATCCATTCGGGCGCGGGCGCTCCTTTCAGGAAATGGTCAAAGAACTCCTGCAATCGGCGCGTGTAATCCTTCTGGTTGGGGCGGCGGCGCAGACCGTGCGGTTCGCCGTTGTAGTTGAACATGTAAACCTCTTTATTCAACCGGCGGAGCGCCAGGTAGTACTCGATGCCCTGGTACCAGGGCACGGCGTCGTCGTTGTCGTTGTGGAGCATGAGGATCGGCGTTTGGACGCGGTGGGCCTGGAAGACGGGCGAGTTCTCGATGAAGCGCATCGGGTATTCCCAAAGGCTGCCGCCGATGCGACTCTGAGTGCGTTCGTACTGGAACTGTCGCGGCAGCCCCGTGCCCCACCGGATGCCGCTGTAGGCGCTGGTCATGTTGCCCACGAGCGCCCCGGGCGCGGCGGCTTTGAATCGATTGGTTTGCGTTACCATGTACGCGATCTGGTAGCCGCCCCAACTGTGCCCCTGAATGCCGATGGCGTCTTCGTTGACGAAGCCGAGGTCTACGACCGACTGGATCGCGGGCAGCACACATTTGAGCGCGCTCTGGCCCGGATAGCCGATGGTATAAACGATGTCCGGCATCAGGACCAGATAGCCGTTGCTGGCGTAAAACGAGGCGTTGATCGAATGGGCCGGGCGCGGCTCGACGAAACGGTGCAAACCGTCCGACAATCTTTCGTAAATGTAGACGATCATCGGATACTTCCGCTTCGGATCGAAGTCGTCGGGCTTGATCAGAATGCCGCTCAACGGGACGCCGTCCGAATTCTT
>Ga0075421_100006846_pt1 | contig 13926 bp, 16 predicted proteins | sample SoiMetdeltSBSDD5_FD_75292 | JGI IMG/M metagenome (GOLD analysis project Ga0075421, IMG submission 75292) | Bulk soil microbial communities from a Populus tree surrounding site in Tennessee, USA - Soil MetaG P. deltoides SBSDD5 | ecosystem: Environmental > Terrestrial > Soil > Tree plantation...
ATCGCTGTCGCGTTTTGGCTCTGCGTAGCGCTCGCCTGGCTGCGGGCTGTCCGTCTGTTTCTTTCAATCCAGTCACCGGAGCAGCGCGGCATATTGCTGGCGTGCATTGGAGCAATGACTTCTATTCTGATTCACAGCCTGGCCGACTTCAATTTGCAAATCCCTTCCAACTCGATGCTGTTTTTCGGATTCATCGGCATGTCATTGAGTGTGCCGTCTAGGCATGACGGGCAGGCTGGGTTCCTGAAAAATCGCTAGCATTTTAGGTTATGGGTGACTATCCTCTTTCTGAGCTGTGTTCAAAACCGTAACGTGTCGGGTTTTACCGGAGGCTACTGATGAACTGCGATTTCAAAAAAATAGTGGCAGCGGCGCTCGTGTTTTCGACTCTTGTGATAACCACGCCTGTTTCGGCGGCAGATTTCACCACCTCGAAATCCGTGATCGGTTCGGTGAGTGCCTTGGGTCAAGTTGAGTTGCGTGGCGTCGGCATCACGCAGGAAGGCACGGTATTCGCCGGCGACAGGATTCGTTCCGGTCAGAAGGGATATGCGAAGGTTCTGTTAGGAACCACTGGCCAAATCGAACTCATCGGACAAACCGATGTCAGTGTGGATCGCGATGCGCAAGGCATCAAGATCGCGATGAACACGGGTGCCGTAGGGTTCACTGCGAAAACACCTCTTCGGATTGATTTCATGCCGTTCGAGATCACAGCCTCCGATGGTGCTGCGGGACACGTGGCCGTGAGGACAGGATCTGCCGGTATCCGAGCGATCACTGGTAAAGTCACCGTTCGGAATCTGAAGACATCTGAAACCTTCATAGTCGAGAAGGGCCAAGAGAGACTCGTTGGATTGCAGGCACCACCGCTTGCCCAGGTCGCTTCCCGCGCACCGAGCCCGATTCCTGCTCCGGTTCCTGCGCCTGCTCCCAGACGACAGACGCCTGCCGGTCAAACGTCTACTGGCGGCATTGCGATGGACACCGGTGCCTGGATCGCAGTCATTGGTGGCGGCGCTGTTGCCGGCATAGCAATTTGGGGTCTCGTCACTGCGCTAAACAACAATGACGACATTGACGATCTGCAAGACCAGATTAATCGCCTCAGGGCTTCGCCGAGCCGTTAGTTAGAATCCGTCTTTGAACGAGAGCGCTGGAACAACGATGTTCCAGCGCTCTTCGTTTTTCTGGCATCAATCGGACTGACCATTCCTATTGCGGTACCCGCCGAAAGCAGTTCTCCCATATTAAGCGGCTCGAGCGACAAGATACGGCCTTCCGCCGGACTCGTGATCGTGCAACGTGTGAGGTCCAACTGGACTTGGTGGAGTTCGTTATATAAGCGTGAAACTCCCACTCGATTTACAACGTCGTTCAGCTCCGCAAAATGAATCCGAGTTTCCAGGGTGTGCTTCCTGCGTCGAAGGGGGCGCGTGTCCAGTTGCACTATCGGATCTCCGATGCGCACAACCGATCCTTCGTTGACGTAGACTTTATCGATATGGCCGCTCACTTCACTGACGATCGCAAACGGGCCGTGCGCAACCAGAATATCGGGAGCCGGCACCGGGGCATACGCCCTCCAGAAAAGAATCGTGATCGCTACACCAGCAACAACGCCGGCAGTGATAAGAAATGAAAACAGAATGCTGCGCGGCAGCCCCGGCGGACGACGATGTTGGCCATGCACCGTTTCCGCATCGATCCTCTGGCGAAGGTGGGATAACAGGTAGGTACGGCTTAAGGTGGGTTTATGCCCGAGGACGAAAACACAATCCACAAGCACCTGGATGCTAAGTAAAGAGGTGAGGCCGAGGATCATCTGCAGGGCCGCCGCCGCATGTATATCCAGGATGGGGTGATGATGAGGCATGACGAAGCCGTCTTATGCACGCGGCTAGCCGACGCAGAATAAGCAACTTGAATGAAAACATTCCGTGAAATCCGCGTCCTCCGCGGCTTTTAATCAGTCTTTTCCACGATTCTTTTTATTCGCGATGGATAAGAAGATCTGCGAGAGCGATCGCCGGGAACGAGCGAGTTCCATTTTGACGGCAGAGATCGAGCGGCCTTGCAGCGCAGCGATTTCTGGAATGGAGTGATCGCTGACGTAAAACAATTCCAGAAGTCTTCGCTTGCGCGCAGGCAATAGTTTGAGCGCGCGGCGTAGCGATTCGAGCCGTCTTTCGTGATCGAGGTCGGACTCGAATACCGGATGATGACAAATGAAGCGTTCATCAACGAGCGCGAGGTCCTCCGTGGATCGTTTTCGCCGCCAGTAGTCGCGCACGCTGTCGCGAACGATCTTCATCAGCAGAGCGCGCGGATAGGTCACTTCGCGCAAGCGCTGGAATGCTTCCAATGCATGAAGAGCAATGTCCTGCTCCAGGTCTTCGTCGTGAACAGGAGTGCCGGTCCGCTTTGTTGCAACGTGAATGAGCGCTCGAATTTCGGATGGATCAAAAAACATGTGACTGTTTTCCTCGAACCACGGCTATACCTAGCATGATTGGAAAAAGTGACGTGATGCAGATGCTGAGAGAAAGAGTCAAAGCGGCGGCGAGGTTTTCCAGTTCGGTGCTCGTCACCGGTGAATCCGGCACGGGAAAAGAACTCGTGGCGCGGGCGATCCATGAACACAGTGATCGCTGTGGAGCGAGGTTTGTGGCCGTGGATTGCGGTGCGCTGCCTGATGATTTGATCGAGAGTGAATTGTTCGGGCATAAACGCGGCGCATTCACCACGGCCGTGGCTGACAAACCCGGATTGTTCGAAGAAGCCAACGGGGGCACGCTGTTCCTTGATGAAATCGCGAATACGTCGCGTCGTTTTCAAGCCAAGCTACTTCGTGTTCTTCAAGACCGCCAGGTGCGGCGATTGGGCGATGTGACCATGCGCAAACTCGACCTGCGCGTGATTGCAGCGACCAATGCCGAACTCATGCCAATGGTGCGAAGGGGCGAATTTCGTGAAGACCTCTACTACCGTTTGAATGTGTTTTCCATTCAGGTGCCGCCATTGCGACGCCGGATGGAGGACGTGCCGCTGATCGTTGAGCATCTCCTGCACGGCCGCGGCAAGACGATGACCGCCAATGCGATCGCAAAACTGATGACGCACAGCTTTCCCGGCAACATCCGTGAGTTGGAAAATATCGTGGAGGCGGCTGCCTGCACGGCGTGTGGCGGCACTATTGAAGCAGATGATGTCACACTGCCGCTGGATCCGGATAAGCCCTGGCAGTTCGAGGAAGTCATTGCCGGAGACTTCTGGGAATCTGTGGCAAGGCCGTACTCGGAACGATTGATTACCAAGAACCAGGTGGAACATCTGATCCGGCAGGGACTCGAGCGCACCGGGGGCAGTTACAGGAAGATGCTGCCCTTGTTCCGGCTTCCGGATTCCGATTACAAGAGGTTCATGGATTTCCTGAGAAGGCATCATTGCAATATCGATTTCAGGGGATACAGAAGGAAGTAGTCGCATAACCACAGAGCCACAGAGGCACAGCGAAAGCAGCTTTCTCTGTGCCTCTGTGGCTCTGTGGTTATCACCATTTCTAATCACGCACCGCTGCAATCCTTGAAGAGCTTGACGACGAAGTCTCCGACCAGAAGGTGCTGAGTCTTGGCGACGAATTGCCTGTATGACCGGCTGCAGTGGTATCGCACGCAGTCTTCCCGCGTCTTCCACACAGTGAGAGAGACGGCCATGCGGCCGTCCTCTTCCACCATGAAATGTGCTGCAGCAAAACCCGGTTCCTGTTTTAAATCCGGGAGGACGTCGTTCGCGTAAATCCTGGCGAACTCTTCTACCTGGATTTCACTTTGGGCCTCGCCAATCACCATGCGCGCGTACATAAGTCTCAGCTCTTCTTCAGCTCTTCTTCGGCTGTTTCGCAACCAATGAATCTTTCAGCTTTTCGTACTGCTCTTTGGTGAGCAGCTGCTTCGTCAGGAGGTCGCGTTTATTCCTCCACGGCCGTCCTTCGATGATCTTTTTGGCAGTAGCTCGTTCGATACCGGCCGAGACGATTTCGGCTTCAGGCGCGGCGTTGATATCCACGATCGATACAGGTGGATTGATAGGTTTGACCGGCGTTTTCGGCATCTCCTTGACCTGAGCGGCGAGCGCTGTGGTTCCGATGAGAGCCATTACCAGGATTCCAAGCAAACTTCGACGTAGCACAAACATGTTTCTCCTTTCGTTGTCGGTGAGCGAATTGAAGTCTTACGGCGGCCAACGCCCTGCGGCCCCTTGCCCTTCACGAATACGCAGAGCGCCCCCACGGCCGCCGTTCGACGGGACAAAGAAAACGCGATGGGCTTTCGGAGAGACCGGCCCAACTTTAGCCCCTCCGAAGCCCCGGCCCATCGCGCGGCCGCGACACCAAACGGCCGCGGCGTTAAATGCATTCAGGCAACCAGTCGTAAATCGCTGAAGGGTCAAGAGGTTGGTGCAAAGGAATCGTGGTTAATGCCGAAAACGCGAGCGCGAAAGTCGCGGATAGTGCGAGAAACCCGCGGATCTGACCAATTCGTTAATTCTCGATTCCCAATTCTGATCCGAGGCACCATCTCACATGTCGTTGTTGAATCCGGGGACCGTAGCTTTCATGGTAAGATTGTCTGCACTTTTTTGCTTCCGTATTCCGATTCAGGAGATTCCCAATGTTGAAGTTGGCGTTTGGATTGATGCTCATTTCAGCCCAATTGAGTGGCCCCGGGAGCGCTTTGCCCCAAATCCTTCGCCCTGATTTCAAAGCGATTGCGCCACTGAAGCCGGGAGTGCGGGGCGAAATGAAGGTTACGTTCACGGCAGCAAAGGGCTACGCCATCGATCGCACGCTGCCGCTGACATTGAAGCTGACGCCCGTGCCGGGTGTGACGCTGGCAAAAACGGATCTGGCAGCCTCTGGAAAAGACTCGAAGGCCAAGGATCAATATTATGTCGATCTGCCGAGCATTCAGTTTCCGGTCAGCGTGGCAAAGGCGGGCACTTACGAGGTTCCCGGCAAGCTGAAATATTTCTTCTGTAACAAAGCCGACGGCTTTTGCTCATTTCAAGTCCTCGACGTAAAGATTCCGATAAATGCCAATTAGCGATCTGCGTAGCACCCGGCTGGTCCTGTCGCTTCGAACGACAGCAAACCAGCTGACTATTCTTCGAATCATCTTTGTACCGCTCTTTATCATCCTGCTCGCCTACAACGAGTTGGGGTGGGCGCTCGGCACATTCGTCATTGCCGGACTCACCGATGTGGCGGACGGCATCATTGCCCGGCGCTTCGGCCAGAAGACATCGATCGGTGCCGTTCTCGATCCGCTTGCCGACAAGCTGCTGATGACATCATCGATTGTCATTCTTTCACTGCCGCAAATGGACTTTCTGAACACTGTCCCACGGTGGTTGATGATCATCATGATTTTCAGAGATGTGTTCATCCTCCTCGTGTCGCTGATTGTGGTGTTGATGGTCGGCTGGAGGGTATTCACGCCGACGATTTACGGTAAGGCAAGTACGGTGATGCAGGTGCTTACGGTGTTTGCAGTGCTGTTCACGAACTGGCAGCAGCAAATCGTGCCGGAATTGACTATTCTGTTTTATATGACCGGGCTGATGACCGCATTTTCCGGTATTCATTACCTCGTTCGCGGCCTGCGCCAGTGGCATCTTAATGAGTAGTACAAAGAAACAGTTTTCCTCTTCGGCCTATGTCCGCAAGGCCGTGCATGAATATCGCGATGCCCCGGCGCACCGCGGTTCCGACACACAGCGCGTGCGTGTGGTGTCGGTTGAACCAGGTTCGCTTGCGGATCGGATCGGACTGAAGACGGGTGATGAAATCCACGAGCTCGACGGTAAGCCGCTTTTAGACGTTATCGATTTCCAGTTCAAAGCGGCCAACATCGGCCGTCGCACCAGCATCCAGACGCAAGATCGCAAGCTCACGTTCGTTCGCAGGGAGTGGGAGCCATTTGGTCTCGAGTTCGAGCCGATCGAGCCGATGACGTGCAAGAACCAGTGCGTATTCTGCTTCGTGCACCAGAATCCCAAGAATGTCCGGCGCTCGCTGCACATCAAGGATGAAGACTACCGTTTGTCCTTCCTCTTCGGAAATTACCTGACGTTGACGAATGTTCATGAAGCCGAGATGCAGCGCATCATCGAACAGAGATTGTCGCCGCTCTATATATCGGTGCACGCGACTGAACCGGAACTGCGCCGAACGCTGCTCGGTATCGACGAGTACGACGGCTTCCTTGGGAAGGTCGAGCGCCTGGCCGACGCCGGCATTCAGATGCATGGCCAGGTCGTGCTGTGTCCTGGTCTCAATGACGGGGCGCACCTCGAGCGTACGATCGAGGATCTGCTGAAGTTTTTTCCGAGTGTGGCGTCGCTGGCCATCGTGCCCGTCGGCTTGACCGATCATCGACAGAATCTGCCGCTGTTGCGGCCGTTCACGCCGGATTACGCGCGCGAGTTGATCGCCCACGTCACGCAGCTGCAGCGCAAGTTGAAGCGCACGATCGGAACGCCGTTCGCATTTCTGGGTGACGAGATTTATATCATGGCCGGCGCCGGGATTCCGCCGGCGCGGCATTATGCGGACTTTCCGCAGATGGAGAATGGCGTCGGCATGGTGCGGACGTTTCTGACGCAATTCAGCAGTGCATTGCGCAAGAAGCCGAAGGCCCAGGTTCGCGGCACCGTGTGCACCGGGAAAGTGTTCTTCCCTTATTTAAAGGATTGTGTCGATCGGCTGGAGATGGACCTGAAAACCATGGCGGTGGAGAGTCGGTTTTGGGGCCCCGGCATCGGTGTTGCGGGATTGCTGACTGGAAGCGATTTCATTGCGGCATTGAAGGGCAACGTCTACGGTGATTTCGTTGTGCTGCCGTCGGAGTCGATGATCGGGGATGATCAGGTGTTCCTGGATGACTTGACCCGCGCTGATGTTCAGCGGGAGTTGGGTGTTGAAGTCATCCCTTCAGGCTACGATGCCCGCGATTTTGTGGGGGAGATCTGTAGGCGCGGTCTATGACCGCGCGGAATGAATGAGCTGTTGGTCAGTGGGCGACAGTCCCCTCCTTGTGAGGAGGGGTGGCTGCGCCAGTAAGAAAAAGCCGCGAAGCCCCCGAAGCGGCGCGGACGGGGTGGTCACTCTCAGAAACAGTTTCCGTAAGTGACCACCCCGTCCGCTCTAAAAAGGAGGCTTCGCGGCATTTTCTTGATGTCGCGTCCACCCCTCCTCACGAGGAGGGGACTGCTGCCCACTGAGACTCGCGGTCAATTCATTTACAGTTTGATAGACCGCGCAAAAGTTCACGCGACTCTTTCGATCTTCACGCTTTTCATCACGACGTCGGTAGCCGGTCTGTCACCCGGCTTCGTGGGCGTCTTTCCGATCTTTTTCACGACATCCATGCCTTCGGTCACTTTCCCGAAAACCGCATGTCTGTTATCCAGGTGAGGTGTCGGGGCCAAGGTGATGAAGAATTGGCTTCCGTTGGTGTTGGGGCCGGCATTCGCCATTGAAAGAATTCCTTCCGACGAGTGCTTCAATTGCGGATGGAATTCGTCCGCGAACTTATATCCCGGTCCGCCCCTGCCGGTGCCGGTGGGGTCGCCGCCCTGGATCATGAATCCATCGATCACACGATGGAAAACAACTCCGTCGTAAAAATTTTTCTCGGCCAGCGTTACGAAGTTCTCCACAGTTTTCGGCACCTGCTGTTCAAACAGCTCGATGGTGAAGTTGCCCATGGACGTTTCGAAATGTGCATATGTTCCTGGTTTCATTTTTCGATTGTCGCTTTCTTGATGTAATCCAGTTTAGGAAAAGTTTTCGTCAGGTAAGCATTGCCTTCGCCTTGAATCCGGCCTTGATCCGGCTTTTGCCCGTAGCCACTGAAGATCTTGTCTACGACTTCCATTCCTGAGATTACCTTACCGAATGGCGCGAAGCCGTCTCGATTGAGCCGGGAATTGTCGGCGTAATTGATGAATACCTGCGTGGTACGGCTGTTGGGCGCTGAACTCTTGGCGAAGGTAACGTAACCTCGGGTGTTGCCTTGCGTCACTTTTTCGTCGGGAATGGTAGCGTTGACCCAGTTCCGTTGTATCGCAGGATCACCGTTGATGCCGAACTGCACCATGAACCCGGGCAGGACGCGAAAGAATCGACACCCGTCGTAGAATCCGTTCTTCACCAGGTTGTAAAAGCGGTCGGCGGCATTTGGGGCCCAGGCCGCATTCACTTCGATGACGAAGGCACCCGCGGACGTGTCGAATCTTGCTTTGTAGGTGTTCGGTGCGCGTTCCTTAAGACCTGCCGGCTTCATCAGCGCACTTCGATTCTGGCTGAGGCCGGGCGAGAAGGCTCCCAGGAACAGGGCAACCAACAGGACAGTTTGTTTCATGACAAAACCTCCAGAGGCGTTTCGTACCGGTCGAACGGGCCGCGAATTTGAACTCCCTGCGTCATGCCGCGAACGCCATTGAGGATTTCGCGCGCAATGGCGATGCCCTCTGCGTGCGCATGGTCGAGTGATCTGGACTCAGCGCTGCGCATCCGTTCGAGAACAGGACCGGGTATGGAGCAGCCCGGCACTTCGTAATGCATGAATTCGGCCATTTTGAAATTCGGCAGCGGCAAGATACCGATTATCACCGGGATTTTGCAATGTTCGATGCGGCGAAGAAAACGTTCGAACGCCGCCACATCAAATACCGGCTGCGTCAGTGCGAACTCCGCTCCGGCTTCCACTTTGTACATAAAACGATTCAGTTCCTCCGAATCACTCTGAATCGTGCCTGGATTGGCGCCCACACCGAACACGAAGCCGGTCGGCTGCCCGATGGACTTCTCACCGACATCGATGCCCTGGTTCAGGCGGCGGACCATGTTTGCCAGACCGATCGAATCCACATCAAAAACGGCTGTCGCGTCCATGTAGTTTCCCATTTGATGCGGATCACCGGTGGTGAGGAGAAGATTGCGCAGGCCGAGAGCATAGGCGCCCAGCAGATCCGCCTGCATGCCGAGAAGATTCTTATCCCTGCAGGTGTAGTGGGCGAGGCTCTCGATTTCAGTGGACCTCTCCAGGAGAATGGCCAGTGAAATGGCGCTCATGCGCGCGCTCGACGGTGGCGCATCGGGAACATTGACGGCGTGAACATCGTGCGCCTGTAAATACTTTGCCTTTTCGATCGCGGCCGCATAGTCGTGGCCCAGAGGTGGAATCATTTCGACGATCCGGATGAATTCACCTCGTGCGAGTTTCGCGCCCAGCCGGGATTTCGTTTCCAAAGGCCGCGGAGGCGCGGCTGCCACGGATTGCACGGATTTTACGAGCGGTCCGCGTGATCTGCGACCGGCGTCGCCCTGAACGGCTGTGCGAATTGCCCGGATGTGTTCCGGCGTGGTCCCGCAACAGCCGCCGACGATCCTGACGCCGTGCTGCACAAATCTCTTCGCGTATGACGCCATGTATTCCGGCGAACAGAGATAGATATTCCGTCCCTCGATACTTCTTGGCTTACCGGCATTCGGCTGAACCGACAACTTCTTCGATGTGGCCGCCGCGATTCGCTCAATCGCATCCAGCATGGTTTGCGGGCCAACACTGCAATTCAGTCCGATTACGTCGGCGCCCCACTCGTCCAGGCGTTTGGCGAAGACTTCCGGCGGCGTTCCTTCCGGACTGTTTCCATCGTCCTCGATGGACATTTGCACGATCATCGGCAGGTCCGCTACATCCCGCAAGCCACGAATCGCCGCATAAACTTCGTTGAGATCGAAGAAAGTTTCCAGGATGAAAAGATCAATGCCGCCGTCGATCAGCGCCTGCGCTTGTTCGCGAAAAATGACACGGGCTTCGTCGATGGCCATCTTGCCCCATGGTTCGATACGGATTCCTAGCGGCCCGATGGCGCCGGCGACGAAAACCTTGGTGCCTGCCGCCTCGCGTGCAACTCGCGCGCCCTCCACATTGATTCGCCGGGTGTGCTCGGCGAGGCCATGCGTCATCAGCTTCATCCGGTTCGCACCGAACGTGTTGGTTTCGATGATGTCGACTCCGGCTTTGACGTATTCGGAATGCACTTCACGGACGAGATCGGGACTGGAGATGTTGAGTTCATCAAAGCAGCGGCTGATGAAAACACCCTTGCTGTAAAGCATGGTGCCCATCGCACCGTCGCAGACCAGCACACGGGATTCGAGTGCAGAGAGAAAATCCGGCATATGTATCGTCTTTCTACAAAATACGGGCGGAGGAATCAGTGGGGCGAGATTCCCCTCCTCGTGAGGAGGGGTGGCTGCGCCATTAATAAAATTCGCGAAGCCTCCGAAGCCGGCGCAGACGGGGTGGTCAGTTGCGGAAACAGTTTCTGTGCATGACCACCCCGTCCGCTCCAATAAGGAGGCTGCGCGCCGTTTTTCTTGATGTCGCGTCCACCCCTCCTCAAGAGGAGGGGAATCTCGCCCACTGATACCTGCCAGCTAATTCATCCACATTTTCCCGACACCGCGCCTACAAGCAGCGGCTGAACTCAATAGACTATAATTTTTCAATGAAGGAAATCATCATCGTTGCCGGTAAGCGAACCCCGATGGGGGAGTACGGTGGTGCTCTCCGCGACCACAGCGCGCTCGATCTGGGCTCGATTGCAGCGAAGGCTGCCATTCAGCAATCCGGGTTTCAAACCGGCGACTTTGATCATTCCATTTTCGGAAATGCCCTTCAGACCAGTGGAGACGCCCTGTACGGCGCGCGCCATGTGGCGCTGAAAGCGGGATTGCCCGTCGAGGTTCCGGCCTTGACCGTCAACCGGTTGTGCGGTTCCGGGATCCAGTCCATCATTTCCGCTGCGCAGCTGATTGAGCTGGGGGAAGGCCATGTGATTCTCGCCGGTGGAATGGAATCGATGAGCCAGGCGCCGCACGTGGTTCGGGGTGCGCGATGGGGAATCAAGCTCGGTCAGGGTAAACTCGAAGATTCGTTGATGGTGGCCTTGCTCGACACCTACTGTGGCTGCTACATGGCGGCCACTGCAGAGACTCTGGCAAGCCGGTACGGAATTACTCGCGAAGCTCAGGATGAATTCGCCTTGCGCAGCCAGCAGCTCGCGACGGCAGGCTGGAAGGCCGGCCGGTTTTCCGACGAAGTCACGCCCGTGGAAAGCTTCACTCAGGACGATCACATGCGGCCCAACACCACATTGGATCATCTGGCCAAGCTGAAGCCGGCATTTTCGAAGAACGGGTGCGTTACGGCCGGTAATGCCAGCGGCATTGTCGACGGTGCCGCGGCGGTTGTCGTGACGACGCCGGAGCGCGCGAAATCGGCCCCGTTGGGGCGCATCGTCAGTTGGGGAATTGCAGGCGTTCCTCCCGAGATCATGGGAATCGGACCGGTGCCGGCGACGAAAATCGCCCTGGAAAAGTCAGGACTGAACCTGTCCGACATCGATCTCATCGAAGTGAATGAGGCGTTCGCGGCTCAATATCTCTCGGTGGAAAAAGCGCTGGAGCTGGAGCGATACAAAGTCAACGTGAACGGCGGCGCCATCGCGCTGGGTCATCCGCTGGGTGCCACAGGTACGCGACTGGTCGTGACGCTTTTATATGAGCTGAGGCGCAGGGGGAAGAAATACGGCCTGGCCACAGCCTGTATCGGCGGAGGCCAGGGAATCGCAATCATTGTGGAGGCGAACTCATGACTGTCGAGGGGATACAAAAGGCCGGGGTGCTGGGTTGCGGACTGATGGGATCCGGAATAGCTCAAGTGGCCGCGACTGCCGGATATTCCACTGTCGTGAGGGAAGTGGACGAAGCGCTTCTCAAAAAAGGTTTGGCGGGCATCGAGAAATCTCTCGGCCGATTCGTCGAAAAAGGAACTCTTACGGCAGAGCATCGAAGCGAAACGCTGGGCCGGCTCAACGGCACGACGAGGTTCGAGGATCTGGCGGACTGCGACATCGTGATTGAGGCGATAACCGAGAACCTTCAGGTCAAGCGCGAAACCTACGCTGCGCTCGACAAGATCGTTAAACCGGCCGCGATCTTCGCCAGCAATACGTCGTCGCTGGTGATCACGGAGATGATGACGGCGACGAAGCGGGTGGACCGATTCATCGGCATGCACTTCTTCAATCCAGTTCCGATCATGAAGCTGGTCGAAGTCGTGGCGACGATTACAACCGCGCCCGCGGTTATGGAACAGGCAATGAAGTTTGGAGCCAGCCTGGGCAAAGTGCCGATCCGTACATCGGATCGCTCGGGTTTCATTGTGAATCGATTGCTGGTGCCGTACCTGCTGGATGCCGTCCGCGCGTTGGAAGAAGGCGCGGGGAATGTGGAGGACATCGACAAGGGCATGAAGCTGGGATGCGGGTATCCGATGGGACCTTTTACTCTGCTTGATTTTGTGGGGTTAGAGACGACGTATTACATCGCCAATATCATGTTCGACGAATTCCGCGAAAAACGCTTTGCGCCTCCACCGTTACTGAAGCGCCTCGTGCTGGCTGGACATCACGGCAGGAAAACCGGCAGAGGATTTTATGACTATAGCGATCCGAATAACCCGAGGCCGCTGTATTGATCATGTTTGAGAACTTACTTTTAGAAAAGCAGGGTGGCATGGCTCTCGTGACCATCAATCGTCCCGCGGTTCGTAACGCCCTGAATATTGCAACCATGCGTGAACTGCGCAGTGCGTTCGAGCAGATCAGGGACGACGAAGAGATCCGTGTCGCGATACTGACCGGTTACGGTGACAAGGCATTTGTCGCCGGCGCCGATATCAACGAACTGGCGACGCTCACGCCGGTGACGGGCAGGGAATACTCGCTGGCCGGGCAGGCCGTGCTCGACCTGATCGAAAGGCTGGGTAAGCCGGTGATCGCCGCGGTGAACGGTCATGCGCTTGGAGGTGGATGCGAATTGGCGATGGCATGTTCGTTTCGTATCGCCTCGGATAACGCGACTTTCGGACAGCCCGAAGTGAAACTCGGGGTCATTCCGGGTTACGGCGGCACTCAGCGTCTGGCGCGCCTCGTTGGACCCGGACGGGCCGCGCAATTGCTCGTTACCGGGGAGATAATCTCGTCTGCGGATGCGCTTAGAATTGGTCTGGTCAACCAGGTTGTGTCGCAGCCGGAATTGCTGCTTGCGGCCGAGGCGATCGCAAAGAAGGTTATCGCCAATGCACCGCTGGCAGTAAAATTCTGCCTCGATGCGCTTGAGTCTCCGGATGCAACGCGTGGCATGGAAAGCGAAGCGAATCTGTTCGCGTCGTGCTTTGCGACCGAGGACATGAAAGAAGGAACAAGGGCATTTCTCGAAAAGCGCGCGCCGAACTTTAGAGGGAAGTGATTCTTGTACCGGTTCGCCATCGTTGCCAGCGAATACAATTCTGTGATCATGGATCGACTCATCCGGGGTGCCAGTCGCGCCTTGAAGGATCAACAGCAGGTCAACATCATACGCGTTCCCGGCGCATTCGAGATTCCGGTGGCAGCCAAATGTGCGGCTCTGTCCAAAAAGTACGACGCCATTGTCGCGCTGGGCTGTGTGGTTCGCGGCGAGACGCCACATTTCGAATACATCAGCAGTTCGGTCAGTCATGCGCTGCAGCTGGTGGCTCTCGAAACAGGGGTGCCGATAGGATTTGGAGTGCTGACGGTCGATACGGTGCAGCAGGCGATGGAACGATCCGACGAGTCCGGGAACAAGGGACACGAAGCGGCTATCACAGCGCTGGCGATGATTCACGCTCTGCGGGAAATTTGAAGTCGAAGTTGTAAATCAAAATGGGACCACGACGTAAAGCCAGAGAGTACGCTCTTCAGATGTTGTTCCAGTGGGACATCACCCACGACACCATCGACAGGATTGCGGTGACATTCTTTCAA